>JAAGKN010000548.1_pt1 | contig 101166 bp, 84 predicted proteins | sample 6206371 | NCBI WGS metagenome assembly JAAGKN01 (sample SAMN11533720, study PRJNA540317) | gut metagenome | isolation source: fecal pellets from male and female animal of same cohort | host: Peromyscus leucopus | place: USA:CA | collected 2017
ACATCTGGATAAATCTTCTGTAAGAATCATAAGCAAATCTTGGATTACCGGTCTTCTTTGCAAAACCTTCTACAGCAACATCATTAAGACCCAGGTTAAGGATTGTATCCATCATACCTGGCATAGATGCACGGGCACCAGACCGAACAGAAACCAATAAAGGATCTTCTGTATCACCAAACTTCTTACCATTGTGCTCCTCTAACCATGCTAAAGCGTCAAAAATCTGCTTCTGGATCTCTTCTGAAATTTGTTTGCCCTGATTATAGTAATCTGTACAAGCCTCTGTCGTTACTGTAAATCCCTGTGGAATAGGCATGCCTAAGCCAGTCATCTCAGCTAAGTTACATCCCTTACCGCCAAGAAGGTTTCTCATTGATGCGTCGCCTTCTTTAAACAAATATACCCATTTGTTTGCCATTTGTTTCATACCTCCTAAGTGTTTGATAATTGTACCAGGACAAATTCAATAACCTGTCCACAGTCTGTTTATTATTATAGCATAAAATGGAAAAAATACAAAAGATTTTTTTATGTTTTTGGATTTTTTATTTTACAGGAAAATCCTGCCAGATTTTTTCATAGAAAAAGCTGCCGGATAAATATCCGACAGCTTATTAATCATGCTTTTTAATTAATAATACGAACCGCTTTGTCAATCGGTGAATAATCATAATTGGAAATCTTAATACCAGTTGCAGCAGTGCTTGCATGAACCACTTCCCCGCCACCGATGTAAATTGCTACATGTCCAAATCCATGGTAGAAAAGTAAATCACCTGGCTGTAAATTCTTCACACTTACCTTTGTTCCATCATTCGCCTGGGATGCAGCCGTTCTGGATAAAGAATATCCAAAATGCTTATATACAGACTGTACAAATCCCGAACAATCCGCACCGTCTGTTAAACTCGTACCACCATATTTATACGGATTACCAACAAACTGAACTGCATAATCTGCAACAGCCTGTCCACTGGCACTAGCAGAATCCTGTTTTACTGTTTCGGTAGAGGAACTCTCATCTTTCACTACCACATCTGTTGAATTAACCGTATCTTTTTTCGGTGCCTGCGTTGATGGTGCTTGTGTCGATGGTGCTTCTGTAGCCGGCGCCTGTGTCGACGGTGCTTCTGTAGCTGGTGCCTGTGTTGAAGCTTCCTCTGCAGCCTGATTCTCCGCTTCCTGTGCAGCAGCTTCTGCTGCTAATGCTGCTTCTTCCTCTTCTATTGTAACAGCTGTCTCATATACATAATCCACATATACATAATCACTTGCTACATATCCAACCTTTTCATCAGTAACAGCTACTTTAACCCATCCATTATCTTGTCCAAGAATTGTAAATGCATCACCTTCATCAGAAAGTGAAAGAACTTCACTGTCTGTAGAATCCTCTGCACGAACATTCAAAGTCTCAGCTTTTACTTTTGCAATCTGGTCACAATTGTTTGCTATGTACTCTTCTGCCGCACTGCCGAATAACAAATAATCATTATTAACATATCCATAAGCATTACCGGAAGAGACCAATGACCACTGATCACCTCTCTCAACAATATTTCCTACATTACCATTATAGAACTTTCCGACAACCGCTGCATCTTCTGAAGCTTCTGAACGAATATTAAGATAACTGTCAATATTCGCAACCACCTGATCACTTTCGACCTTAGCCTCTTTTGTCTCAATTACAGGTGTCTCCTCTTCTACAACTGGTGCTGTTTCTTCTACAGCAGGCTGTTCTGGCTGCTCTGTAACCTGTGCCACTTCTTTAACAGCAGAACCCTTTGCCAGTTCTTTCACATCAACTGCACTATTTTCAATTGCTTTACTGATGATTGCTGGTGTTTTGCTTACCTGCTCCTTTACACTTGATGTATACGAAGTTCCGCCTAACATAAGTGATAATGCTGCTACTGCTAACATAGAACCTCTAAAAATATTCTTCTTCATAATTTACCTCTTTTTTATTGTGTGTTTAATTGTTACAAAATTGTTACAAATCCACTAACATGGTTATAATATCAAAGGTTTTCTCTTATGTCAACCATAAAATGCACTTTTTCTTTAAATTTATTAAATTTTTTTAATATTTTTATTATTTTATGCATATAGATTATGTTAACCCTTCATTTTTCTTCTTATCTCTTTCAAAAGTTTTGCATTAAATTGTGTAAAGTTCATCTTATTTTCCGCAAAAGCCTCTTCTGCCGTCAGAGTCATGGTACTAATGCATTAACACACTGACGTTTAGAATTAACAATCGCAGACTCTTAAAAAGAATAGCAGACTTTTATAATAATTATTGGATATTTTATTGCATTTTTTCTATACATTTTGTATAATGTTCATATTATAGTGAACTTTCACAATTCAGATTATCATAGCGGGAAAGGATGAATACTTAATTATGGATATCAAGGATTTTTTAGACATTAAGCAGCTAGAGGAGCTCATGCAGGACTGGTCCGATTCCACAGGACTTGCCACCATTGCAGTAGATGCAAACGGAGAATATATTACAAAAGAAATTAACTTTACAGACTTTTGTATTAAATATACCAGAGGGAGCGATGAAGGATTACGCAGATGCCAAAAGTGTGATGCCGAATGTTCTGGTACCTATTACTGTCATGCCGGATTAATGGATTTTAGCCGGGATATCATCGTCAACGGACAAAAAGTTGGTGCCATTATTGGTGGACAGGTTCTTCCTTGCGAACCGGACGAAGACAAGTTTCGTAAAATTGCAATGGAACTTGGCATAGATCCAGAAGAATACTTAGAAGCTCTTCGTAATGTACCTATTCGCTCAGAAAAATCTATCAAAACTTCCGCCAAGCTTCTCGGCGATGTTGTAAATATGCTTGCCAATGCAAGTTTTCAAAATCAAAAGGATATCGGTAAATTCGATAAAATGGATGAGGATATTGAACGTGCTGCCAATCTGATTCAGGAAATTAACGAAAAATCATATCAACTTGATAAGATTGAAAGCAAACAGAATATTCTTTCCCTGAATGCTTCTATCGAAGCTGCAAGAGCCGGTGAATTTGGCCGTGGCTTTGCAGTTGTAGCTGCTGAGGTCGGTAAACTGGCTGTCAATTCAGGTGAAATCAACAAATCTATCAAACAGTCACTAAAAGAGCTTACTGTAACCATTAAGGAATTAGAATCTTTAAAATAATCTGTTTTAAGATAAAAATTATTTTTTTATTGCTATCACATGAAAGAATGGGGCTGCCGTATTACGGCAGCCCCATTCTTTCATAACTATCTTAATAAACATTCTGTTTAATACTCAAATTTCTTTTCAAAGTACTTCTTTAAATCTTCTATCTTAACTCGCTCCTGCTCCATAGTGTCACGATCTCGTACTGTTACTGCACCATCTTCTTCAGAATCAAAATCATATGTCACACAGAACGGAGTTCCGATTTCATCCTGTCTTCTATAACGCTTACCAATATTTCCACGTTCATCAAATTCACAATTATAATACTTGGAAAGCTCTGTAAAAATCTTCTGGGCACCTTCATTTAATTTCTTGGACAACGGAAGTACACCTATCTTAACCGGTGCAAGTGCCGGATGAAAATGCAGTACCGTCCTCACATCTCCACCTTCTAATTCTTCTTCATCATATGCAGAACAAAGAAAAGCCAACGTCACACGATCTGCACCGAGAGATGGTTCAATTACATACGGAATATACTTCGTCTTCTTCTCATCATCAAAATAGTCCATTGGCTCACCAGAGGTATTCTGATGCTGTGTCAGATCATAGTCTGTACGATCTGCAATTCCCCATAACTCACCCCATCCAAATGGGAACAAGTATTCAATATCGGTGGTTGCTTTGCTATAAAATGATAATTCTTCTTTATCATGATCTCTATATCTGGTCTCCTCCGTATTCATTCCCAAATCCTTCAGCCAGTCAATACAGAACTGTTTCCAGTATGCAAACCATTCCAAATCCGTATCCGGCTCACAGAAAAATTCCAACTCCATCTGCTCAAACTCTCTGGTACGGAAAGTAAAGTTGCCCGGTGTAATCTCATTTCGGAAAGACTTTCCAATCTGCCCAATACCAAACGGAATCTTTTTCCTGGAAGTCCTCTGCACATTCTTAAAATTCACAAAAATACCCTGTGCCGTTTCCGGTCTTAAATAGACTGTATTCTTCGCATCCTCCGTTACTCCCTGAAAAGTCTTGAACATCAGATTGAATTCACGGATATCCGTAAAATTTTTCTTACCACATGTAGGACAACAGATTTCATTTTTTTCAATATAGTCTGCCATTTCCTCATGTGACCATGCATCAACAGAACCCTCAATGGAAATACCTTTATCTGCCATATAATCTTCTATAATCTTGTCTGCACGGAATCTCTCGTGACATTCTTTACAGTCCATCAACGGATCTGAAAAGCTTCCCAAATGTCCGGAAGCCACCCATGTCTGCGGATTCATTAGAATCGCACAATCTACACCTACATTATATGGATTCTCCTGAATGAATTTCTGCCACCATGCCTTTTTCACATTGTTCTTAAGTTCAACGCCAAGATTTCCATAATCCCATGTATTTGCAAGTCCTCCGTAAATCTCGGAACCCGGATATACAAAGCCCCTCGCCTTCGCTAATGCTACAATCTTATCCATTGTCTTTTCCATTGTCATGCCCTACCTTTTCATAATCTTTATTTATAAATAATAATTGCATTCTCTTCCCCTGAAGTAGCTGCTACACCGTCCTTCACAGATACTTCTTTATTATGATAAAGAATATCCCCTTTCACCACCACATCAGCCGCTGCTGGGAAAATCAATACTTTTGCCTTTTGGATATTTTCCATATCTGCCACTTTTACTTCTTTTCCCTCGGCTGAAATAAATGTCCCTTTTAACTCAGATTCTTTCACATCGGAAAAATCAGACAGCGTGCATTCCAGTAAATTGAAACCATTATAGCTTTCCATATCTTTGTAGGAAAGAACCAGTTTCACTTTGCTCATATCCTCAGTTTCAATCGTTTTATTCTTAATCACCTTTTTCCCATATTCATTATTGTATGCCTCGATCTGCTCTTCAACATAAGCTGTCAAATCTTCCGCTTTTACGGAAGAATCCTTAAAATCCTCTACTGATACCTCCACCAGAGAACCATTTTTCTTCACCACCAATGTATTTTTATCATATTCTTTTACATAGTTTGTACAACCTGAAAGTATACCGGCTGTCAAAATCACTGCCATTACCAACTGAATCTTTTTCATCATATGCTTTACGCCACCTTCATTTGATATTTTATCTGTTATTTCAACTTTTTCATTTTACAAGAGAATACATAATATTTCAAGACAAAGACGCAAGAATTTCCAAAGAGTTAAATTTTTTCGGTATATGCTGGTCAAAATACTGTTCAGTCACATAACCTACTTCCTCTAAAACAGATTCTTTTACATTGAATGTATATAGCTTATCAAGGGAAGCACTTAAAATATACTGAATCGTATAAATTGCAGATTCTGTCAGATAAACAACTCCCTGTATCTTCTTTGCACATTCCCCGCAAAGAAGCCCATTCCCGGGCAGATAAAAAGCTGACAGTTTTTCACTTTTACAATGTACACAGGTAAATGCTGCCATCGCCTCACCATCAAATGCCAGTACTCTTAATTCAAAAATCCTTCGTATCAGTCTATTGGGAATATCTGGTTTTACCAATGCTTTCAAAGTGATATAAAGCAGGTTTAATACATTAACATCCCCTATTCCTTCCACGCAAAGATATTCCAGTATATCACAAAAATACGTCCCATAACAAATTCTTTCTATATCATTTTTTACTTCCGGGAAATAATCCTTTATCTCGCCACCGATCAACCGATATGCATCATACCCCTCTAACAGAGAAAACGTTCCGAAATTAAAGGGTTCACTGATTCCAAGATAGGAACTGCCGGGCTTTCTGGCACCCTTTGCAAAGGCAGTAATTTTCCCCCGCTCCTTTGTAAGAATCACCAGCCGTTTGTCGTAATCTCCCACCACAGTACTGCTAAGCACCATACCTGTGAGCTCTATTTTATCTCTCATGCATACTGCCCTCCCAATTCGCGGCTATTTTACAATACAAAATTTGCTGCATCTATCCGCAAAGCAGATTCAATAATCCGTATCCTGATACCCATAATTTTTAAGCAAAAAATCACTGTCCCTCCAGTCTTTTTTTACCTTTACCCAAAGCTTTAAATTCACTTTTGTATCCAACAGATTTTCCATATCTATTCTTGCCTTCGTCCCAATCTTTTTTAACATGGCACCCTGTTTTCCGATTATAATTCCTTTATGGGAATCCCTTTCACAGATAATAGTTGCATCAATATCCACGATATTCCCACGCTCCCGGTCTTTCATCCGGTCGATTACTACGGCAATCCCGTGCGGTACTTCTTTGTCCAGACACCTCAATGCTTTCTCCCTTATCATTTCCGCCACAATTGCCCGTTCAGGCTGGTCTGTTATGGTATCTGCATCATAATACTGCGGCCCTTCGTCCAGATACTCAAAAATAGTGTCCAACAGCTCCCCCGTATTCCTGTTTTTCAAAGCAGATACCGGAACAATTTCCTTAAAATCATAAACACCTTTATATGTATCAATAGCTTTAAAAACCTCTTCTTCCCCAACAGTATCCGTCTTGTTAATCACCAGAATGACCGGTGTATGCACAGTTTTCAGCCTGTCGATGATATAACGCTCACCAGCTCCGATAAAGGTGGTCGGCTCCACCAGCCATAAAATTACATCTACCTCTTTTAAAGTTTTTTCTGCCGCATTCAGCATATATTCTCCCAGCCTGTTTTTTGCCCTGTTAATACCCGGGGTATCCAAAAAGACTATCTGTCCTTTTTCTCCTGTATATACAGTCTGAATCCGGTTTCTGGTAGTTTGTGCCTTATTACTGGTGATTGCAATCTTTTGTCCGATCAAATGGTTCATCAATGTGGATTTCCCCACATTAGGTCTTCCGATAATCGTCACAAACCCTGATTTAAATTGTTTCATATCTACTCCTTTTTGTTCTATTCCTTATGTTTTTCAGAATCTTTATCATCATAGTCCGAAGATTTCTTTGTACAAACAGGTTTATCCTTTTCCCCTATTCTGTTGTTCCACTCTGGACTGTATCGCTTTTACTGTCCTTTTTTTGCCTGCTTCTTACGATAAAACGAATAATACTCCCAAAAGTACTGTATGCTTCTACACTAAATTCTTTATCCCTGCAAATAAATACTCCTGTTTCTGAATCACCTCTTCATCCCCAAGGGCACAAAGGATATTATTTTGTGTAACCGCACTTACCAGTGGTGCCAATTCACGGATTTTATCTACATTTGCAGATAATATCTCATCCCTGTCTTTTTGCAGCTGTTCATCCGTAATACCTGACAGATAACAGATAAAATCATATGCTCCTTCCGCTGACGGAGTCATAGGAGCATCCAGTTTGGCAATTGCTCCTATAATATATTTTACCATATCCCGCTCACAAGCCGTAAAATTTTTCACATAATCTGCTGCCTGTTTGTATACCTCATATGTTCTTTCCAGATTCGGATCACGGTAAGAAGTAAAAAATGCATCCCCAATCCGGTTAAAGCTGCACATACATCCATAAGCACCACCTTTCACACGGACATTGATCCAGAGATAATCATAGGAAAAAATAACCTGCAATACATTTAATACCCCTGTATACGCATATCCCTTTTCTAAAAAATTACCGGCAGTCGCCACATACTGTACCTTGCTGGCTGTCTGGAATCCTTCATTTTTTACCTCAGGTACAAAGGTTTGCTCTGCTACATCCTCTGTATCCTCATTCATATGCTTTTTAAGAGAATTTATCGCTTTCGCCAGCTGCCCTGTTATATCATTTTGTCCGGTATAGGAAATGAGCAGATTATCCGGCTTTGCAAAAGCATGGATTGCGGCTTTTAATTTTGTGCAGATATCCTCGTAAGAATCATCAAAATTCTTATACAGATTGTTCACAAATTCATAAAAGGTAATTCCCTCTAAAACCTCTTTCAAATATGCTCCTTTTGAGAAATACGATAATGCCCGATTCGCCATTGCCGTGTGTCCGTTATCCGCAATGCTCATTTTCATTTGGGAAACCAGTTCTGCCAAAACTTCCTTCATCCTCTTTTTATCCGTAATAAGGGAAGTAAACAGAATCTCCTCCATCAAAGCAAGCGCATCATCCAGATTTTCATCCAATACCTTTGTCTTGATTCCAAGGCTGACTTTATATTCCCCAAGTTCTTTTTTCACACCGATTGTATTTAATTGTAATCCAATTCCGCCGGTTTTCAAGTCAATTTCATTGGCAAGTTCTCCATAACTTCTATGCTCCGTATCCACCTCTTTATAAAGTGCGGTAAGTAGTGATACATACGGCAGCAGTTCAACCGGAATCCTATTTAACATAAAATAATAACCCACATAAGCAATCCCATTGGTAAAAATATCATGCTGTACCACCGGAATTCCTTCCACCATGAGCTCTTTGTTCTTAATATGAAATGCTTTTTTATCAATATCCGACAATTCCAAAAGCGGAATCTTCTCCAAATCCTGCGGTGCGGACGGTTCAGACTGATAATCCTTTAATTCCCTTGTCTGCTCCACCAGCGAAGCGACTTCTTCTTTGCTAAGTCCATCTTTATAACCCTTTAGTTTTTCTGCCACACTCTTTTCTAATTCCTTATTAAGTCCTCTCTTCGGAACACCAATAACCACCGTTTTGTGTGTATTTCCCAATAAATATTCTTTTAAAATTTCTGTAAAGTAATCCGTACCAATCTGCTTTTTCAAAAATTCAAATTCATGATTGAATTTCAGATACATAAAAGGTTCTTTCTCATCATACAGCCAGCTGTTAAACGCCGAAAGACCATACATCAACCCTTTCGGGAATCGCCCATAATTAGCTTCCTTCAATTTGAATTCAAAATGATTTAATGCCGCCTCTAACACTTTCTTTTCAAAACCTTTTTGAATGATTTCAGAAAGGGTATCCTCTATGATTCTGACAAAACGTTCTTTATCTCCAGTCCGGCAGCCTTTCGCAACAATGGAATATACTGGTTGTAAAATACCATCATCATATGAGCTAAACACATCATTGCTAATCCCTGCATCTACCAGTGCTTTTTTAACAGGCGCACCAGGAACATCCAGCAGTGCATAATCCAGCATCATAAAAGCAAGATTCAAAGTTCGGTTCAAACTGTTTCCCACAACAACATTGTAACTTAAATACGTGTTTCCCTCTTCTTCCTCAGCATCAGAGAGTGCATAGTTAATGGTAATCTCTTTAGATTTATTAAATCCCTTCTGCATCAAAATCTCAGAATTTATCTCCTGATAATCGAAATCCTGCAAATATTCCCTGTCTATGAAGCCCAGTTCTTTTTCCACATCCAGGTCGCCATACAGATATATATAACTGTTAGACGGATGATAGAACTTTTTATGGAAATCTAAAAATGCTTCATAAGTCAGCTCCGGAATTACCTTTGGATCTCCTCCGGAATCACAGCCATAAGCAGTGTCCGGCAGCAGTGATTTTTGAATCGCCTGCATCAGCTGCTGTTCCGCCGAAGAATATGCTCCCTTCATCTCATTATATACAACACCATTATAGGTAAGGGCATCTTCTTCCTTTTCCAGATGGTAATGCCAGCCTTCCTGTTTCAGAATCTTATCATTCGAATACGTGTTAGGATAAAAAACAGCATCCAGATACACTTCCATCAGATTGTGAAAATCTTTATCATTCACCGATGCCACTGGATAAACTGTTTTATCCGGATAAGTCATGGCATTCAAAAAAGTATTCAGGGAGCCCTTGGCAAGTTCTACAAAAGGATCCTTGGCAGGAAATTTCCTTGAACCGCAAAGAACAGAATGCTCTGTAATATGGGGAACTCCTGTATCATCAGACGGAGGAGTGCGAAACCCTATGTTAAAGACTTTGTTTTTATCATCATTCAAAACCAGCAGAACATGTGCCTTTGTCTTATCATGCTCTAATAAATATGCAGTTCCATTCACCTCTTCAATCTGTTCTTCTTTTAGCAATGTGTAATTCTCAATCTGCAATCCTTCTACCTCCTGATCATTCTTATATAATTAAGTTAAACATATTTTAAAATATTTCTGCTATATGTATTTATTTCCATTAAAACACTATACCATTCATTGCAGAAAATGTCATTTCTTTTTCATAATAATTATTATTTGTATTTTGGAATTAAAGAACATCTTAAAATGATATCACCCAAAAGCTGAAACAACAAAATTCCGAAGCCTGATACTCAGACTCCTTATTTCTTAATATCTACTCTTTTGCAGGTTTTATCAAATTTTTTAATACATACAGTCTTCCACATATTTTGTCATTTATCTAAAACCGGACAGACACGGCTAAAATTATTCTTATCTATATTCTTACAAAAAATAAAAAGTATCAGAAAGCAATCGTCCATGCTTTTTGATACCTTTTATAAAATATAATAAATAGCGGAAGGGAGATTTGAACCCTCGACACCACGGGTATGAACCGTGTGCTCTAGCCAACTGAGCTATCTCGCCATAAATGGGACCTACAGGGCTCGAACCTGTGACCCTCTGCTTGTAAGGCAGATGCTCTCCCAGCTGAGCTAAGATCCCATTGTGCGCTTGACACGAATCATAGTATATAAAAAACAGATATGTTTGTCAAGAACTTTTTTAAAAAAATTTTAACGCAGGAAATACATCACTAAATAAATGATTCCCAGAATAATCAAAATCGGTATTCCAAAAGTAACCAGTATCCATAGACCAAATTTTAATAAAGAAAGCACGATTATGAGTATGAGAATAATAACAGCAATATATAATACCCTGGCATACCATGAATTAAAATCGAAAACAAACTCCCTGTGTACACGGGTAGTTTTTTCCTGCTTCCCGGCAGTGTCTTTTCTCCTTACCTTTCTTGTTGTACCATCCTCCATATATTCTACATCTGCAACACGTTCTCCTGCCTGTGCGGCAATAATGGATCTGGCAATCAAAGACGGTTTTCCAAGCTCTTCCAATATCTCCTCTTCTCGCCTGCCATTCCTTAATTCCTCTTCAATGTAATTAGCATAATAACGGTAAGAATCCATCAACACCTCTGCCGGAACTTCTCCGGATAATGCATTTTTCAATTCTTCTAAAAAATCCTGCTTCGTCATTATTTCCTCCTAAATCAATTCTTTCTATTCGGCTTTTAATACCAACACATTATATCCTTCTTCTCCAAACGTCTGCCAATTCACACTGTCATAACGGTAATTATCCTGAAAAAGGAACTGCATATCCTCCTCATTTTCCTGATAAGTTTCAATTACCGCTTCATAACGGTAGTTGCCGTGATAAATCATCGCCTCATATGCCTGTTCCTTATACTCATCAAAATCACTAAAGTACAGATGATTCCTTACATAATAATTATTATCCATACTATCCGCCACCGGGTAGTTCTCCTTTTCCCAATTATGACTTCCTTTTATAATGTCATCTGATACATTAAAATATGCGTGTAAGGCATCTTCCCCCTGATCCGGCATCGGATCATCCCACGTAGCATCCAAATGATACCATTTTCCATCCAATTCTACCAGATTCCATGCATGATCAATCTCATCTGCCGTACCAATCACAAACTCAGACCGTATCCCGACACACATAAATAAGAGCTGTAATGCCTCCGCATAACCGTTACAGACTGCATCCTGATTTACCAAAGCTCCATATGCTCTATATATATCGCTTTCCGAGTCCTGCTGTGTATCTTTACTGTATTTACAATGGGTTACCAGATAATCATGCAGCACTAGTTCCTTTTCATAATCAGTCATATTTTCTGTAATATGAGAATCCAGAATATTTCTTATCGTCTCGTATAGCTTTTGTGCCTTTTTTTCAGTGTCCGGAATTGGCGTATGGTTCAAATATGCCTGAAACGCATAATAATTGGTAGTCCGTTTGATTGTAATTGTTACCTTTTTATAAGAATTTCCCACAATTCCAACCTGCTGATAAGTTGCTCCGCTTCCAAATATTCCATTTAGAGCCGCATTAATCTGGTTAATCTCATTCACGTCAATATCTTTCAGGTAAACGGTAAAGGATTCTGCACCTTTTAAAATTTCTTCATCCAACCGCTCTGCAAGACTGGTAATATCAGAATATATATTTTCTTCCCTAAAATCCTCTTCCGTATAATAAGCAATCTTTTCCTGAACTGACGGAACACTTAAATAAAAATATGTAGCCAGACCTGCCAAAATAAAAATAACAGCGAACACACTTATTTTCTTATTCATAGACATCTCCTCACACTACAATTTCTGGGCTTTTACAATCAGTATTGTTTGATTGTATCATTGTTAGCGTTTCCTTGCAAACTTTAATTTTCCTCCGAATCAAAAAAATCCGGCTAAACTTATGAAAAATAATTCCGGAACGGTTGAGTAATTTAACAAATTATATTATGATAATAATATGAAAACCGGGGTAAAGGAGAAGAAAAAATGGAACAGCAAACTGATTTTAACAAGTTACAGGATTTAGAAAAAAACATTGGAAAAATCATCATTGGAAAAGATAATGAAATCCGGCTTTTACTTACCGCCCTGCTGGCAAACGGGCATATATTACTGGAGGATACGCCTGGCACTGGGAAAACCATGCTGGCAAAAGCATTAGCAGCTTCCATTTCCGGTATCTATAAAAGAGTCCAGTTCACTCCTGATTTACTACCATCTGATGTTACAGGTATCAATATCTATAATCATAAAAATCAGGAATTTGAGTTTATAGCCGGTCCAGTATTTACAAATATTTTACTGGCAGACGAAATCAACCGGGCAACTCCCAGAACACAATCCTGTCTTTTAGAAGCAATGGCAGAAGGACAGGTAACAACCGATGGAACCACCCGCACACTTCACAAACCATTTTTTATGATTGCCACTGAAAACCCTATTGAAACTGCCGGAACATTCCCATTGCCCGAAGCACAGCTGGATCGTTTTTCCATGAGAATCTCCCTGGGGTTCCCCACCGCTGAAGAAGAACTTGAAATTATGAACCGCTATATCCTGAATAATCCCATGGAACAGCTTTCTCCGGTCTGTACACTTTCCGATATTGAAGATTTTCAGGCAGAAGCTGCAAAAGTATTTATTCATGAGGATATCAAAAAATATATCATACAAATTATCCATGCCACCAGAACCCACGAACAGGTTGCTCTCGGCATAAGTCCCCGCGGAACTTTAAGTCTTATGCGGTGTGCCCAGGCATATTCCTATTTAAACGGTCGCTCTTATGTTATTCCTGAAGATATCAAATATCTTGCCGCCCCCTGCCTTTGCCATAGGTTTTTGTCCTTTACCGGTTCAGGAAGCCATACATTTGCTGTCTCCATTATAGAACAGATACTGAATTCCATACCTGTTCCTACGGAAAATTTTGAAAGACCGAACATCCCATAGCAGACATACCATCTGCCTCTTTGCCCATAAAGTTAAAGGAGTAAATTATGCAATATCTTATCGCAATTGCCATCGCAGTATTCCTATATCTGTTTCAGTCCCGTTATTACCGGCAACACTGGTCTGACGGACTGACTGTAAATATCTCGTACAGCCGATTCTATGTACATATTGGTGATACTGTAGAATTGACAGAACAGATTACAAATCGAAAAAAACTCCCTCTCCCTGTTCTGTATGTAAAATTCAGGACTTCCCGTACCTTTTTGTATGATACGGAAGCAAATGCTGCTATTTCAGATTACTATTACAGAAATGATGCCTTTTCTGTTTTAGGCAACCAGTGCATTACCAGAAAGCTAAAGTTTCGTCCAAGCCAGAGAGGCTACTTTACACTGGATTCGGTTAATCTGGTTGTAAATGATTTGTTTATGCAAAAAACCTATGCCGGTATCCGGGATAACCACGCCGTCCTTTATGTGTATCCCAGACTGCTTAAAAGCAGACAGTCACTGCTGCTTACCAATTCCATTATCGGAGATATCCTGACAAAAGACTTTTACGAAGATCCGTTATCATTTCGCGGAATAAGGGATTATTCCAATCAGGACAGCATGCGTGTCATCAACTGGAAAGCGACTGCCAAAAGCGACAGTCTTAAAGTAAATACCTATTTTGACTCTCAAAATACCAGTGTTACCCTGCTTCTGAATCTGGATACCCATACCATGCAGCGGATGGATATTTTAAGGGAATATATGATCTGCACTGCTGCTACACTGATAAACAGCATGATTGCAAGAGGATTTTCAATCCGGCTGGCTACCAATGCCCCGGATGTTTTAACGGAAAAACCACTTTTAGTAGAAACGGGAGCAGGAAACGAGCATCTACAGACACTATTCCAGGGACTTGCAAGGCTAGATCTCACAAAGGAATTTACGGATATATCTGTGTTTTTTGAAGGAGAATATTCCGTTTTTGAAGAAAAAGATAAAAGCACCTCTTATCTTTTAATTTCTAATTACCGAAAAGAATATCTTTTATCACAGTGTCTGGAAAAACAACAGCAGGGATATTCCCTGCACTTTATCTGCCCCGAATTCTCTTCCCATTGTTCAGAGGCTGACTTTCATGTAAACCAATCACGTTTTTCCGATAAAAACCGGCACTTTAACCCCCAAAATGCTATACTTTTAAACACATATTTCTGGGAGGTGACCCCTGATGAAGCATAATCTGACCATATATAAAGATATTAGCAGACTGATAACAGTTGCCCTGGTATACCTGCTGGGATTTATCACTATACTTACTATATATGAAAAACAGGTAACAAATCCCGGGTATCTACTGGGCATACCTGCTATTCTGCTGGGGTATCTGATAATCCAGAGATACTGCTATCAACCAATATTATATATATTACTGCACGGCATCTTTTATGTTCCCGTACTGCTGATTTCCTTCCCCAATAAATGGTATACCGGGCTTTATATTACAATGCTTATTTTAGAAAATATACATGCTATCCATATTTGGATTCACAATGCGGACCAGCCTTATACTGAAGTTCCCTGGTATCTTTTTTTCTTTGTGGCAATCTTATACATTGCTGCCTTGGGATTTCGGCAGATGCAATTAGCAGACTATGTCTATTATATAGGAATCGTACTGTTAATTCTTCATTTTATCAGATATTTTATATATGGAATCAGCTGCCTTTTTTCTCAATCCGAACATACTACCACAATGCCGACCAAAAAAATTATGTTAACCAATTCCGTTCTGTTTGGATTCCTGCTGCTGGCATTTTTGCTGCTGACATTTTTTGCACGCTTATTCGAACTGGATCAGTTTTTATATGTTATCGGTGATTTTCTTATAAAATTGTTCCAGACAGTGATACAGATGATTCTGTATCTTGCTGCGCTGCTACGCCTTTTATTTTCCTCCGATAACAGCACTGACAATACCATAAAAGAAAAAGAGGAGCTCTCACAAGCTATACAAAAGCTGCCACCAGAGCCTTCTTTAATCGCAAAGATACTGACTACTGTAATTGAACTTGCTGTCATTATTTTTATCATATACCTGCTTTACCGGATCATCTCATACTTTATCAGCCTGCTTTTGACAAGGTATGCCTCCGATTCCGACATCGTAGTACCCTGCATCCAAAAAAAAGAAACCGTAAAAAAGAAAAAAAAGAATGTGTCTGCATTATCAAAGTTAAAAGAATATTTTGACACTGACAATGCATCCAAAATAAGGCGTGCATACCGTATAAAAATTAACAGTTATAAAGATTCTGTCTACGAAAAAAATGATGCTCCAAAAGATATTGCACAGAAGGTTCTTAAAGTGTATGATGAAGATATCAGCGAACTCACTGAAGTTTATGAAAAGGCACGATACAGTAATGAAGAAATCACATATGAAGATGTACAAAAAGGAGGTATTTTATAATGAAAACCGATATTCCCATCATTCTTGCCTCTGCTTCCCCCCGCAGAGTAGAATTATTAAAACAGGCAGGTTTTACCTTTACCGTAAAACCTGCTAACATAAAAGAAGTCATAGCCGGGGCTGCACCGGATAAAATTGCAGAAGATCTGGCGTATCAGAAAGCTAATGACGTATATCTGCATTTAAAAAAAGATTATCATAATAAAGATTATATGGTCATCGGTGCAGATACCGTTGTCTATTATGACAAGGAAATCCTAGGAAAACCTGCTGATGAACAGGAAGCTTTTGACATGTTAAAGCTTCTGTCCGACCGTACTCATCAGGTCTTTACCGGAATTGCCATTATCCTGAAGATAAATGGGGAAAAACAGACGAAACTGCTGCATGAACGGACTGATGTCACCTTTTATCCGATCAGTGATCAAGAACTAAGAGACTATATCGCCACAGGCGATCCTTTAGATAAAGCAGGTGCTTATGGTATCCAGGGTACATTTGCCGTGCATATCAAAGAAATCCGGGGCGATTACAATAATGTAGTAGGTCTCCCGATTGCAAAACTTTATCAGTCTCTAAAGGTCTGATGCTCCATATATTCCCTTAACTCATTATTAACCCGTTCCACTTCCTCCTCTAATTCTCTCGCTGACATGACTACACAATTCTGTCCCCGGGTAATCAGCTGGATCAGCCCATCCGAAGTGGCAACTGTCACATGGTAATCTTTTGATATTTTATGGGTGAGTTTCTCAATATATGCATCTGCTGTCTCCGCTTCCTTGGTGTAGACAACATGAATATTATGATAATCAAACATTTCTCCCAGATTCCCTTTTACTTTATAAGCATCGAACACTACAATCAGTTCACATTTAACAAATGCCTGATAATTACAAAGAATGTCCAAAAGTTTCATTCTGGCACCTTCCAGGTTATCTTCAATAAGGGATTTCAGCTCAGACCACGCATGGACAATATTATATCCATCAACAATCAAATATTTTTCCTTATATCGGGGTTTCGCCTGTCCTCTGTATACGGGTACCTGCATCTTTTCCCGTTTTTTGTAAATATGCTTGGAAGCTTTTTCATTGGCATGAAATGTACGATTTAAAATCGCCTGTATCTGCTCTTCATCAATAGAATAATCAAAAGAGCCCTGCAATGTATCTGCCTGCCGCTCTTCTGGTGTCGATAATTCACTGTTCTTACTAAAACTGCTTTCCACATGCATATAGTCTTTTACCTGATTCCATGGCACAATAAATCCCGCCCCATGGGCACAAAATACAGAAGAAGCCGGATTTTCTGTATCCTGTTCTGCGTGATATTGCATATTTTCTATCACTTCCCTGTAATTCCTGCAGGGACCATAGCCTTTTAACGTACACAGAAGATTCCCTCTGCCCTTTGTATAGGAATTTATGGTAATCTGATAATCCCTCATAGCAGCCACCGGAACACTGCCCCTCAACACTGCCGTTTCCCCTTCCAAAACCGGTGCTTCAAAACTTCCATGCATATTCTCAATATCAGTCATTGCCCTGCCAATCATTTCTACCGGCACTTCCAGACAAAATTCATAATAAGGTTCCAGCAAAATACTCTTAGCCTGCATCAATCCCTGACGCACTGCCCGATAGGTTGCCTGCCTGAAATCCCCTCCTTCTGTATGCTTCGTATGTGCTCTGCCTCCTACTACAGTAATCCTCATATCCGTAAGCACAGAACCGGTAAGTACTCCGATATGTTCCTTTTCTTCCAAATGTGTCAGAATCAGCCTCTGCCAGTTTCTATCCAGCATATCCTCACTACAATCCGTCAAAAACTGCATTCCGCTTCCTTCTTCTCCCGGTTCCAGCAAAAGATGCACTTCCGCATAATGTCTTAACGGTTCAAAATGTCCCACACCTTCCACAGTATCTGCAATCGTTTCTTTGTAAACAATACTGCCAGCACCAAAACCAACCACAACCCCAAAACGGTCGTAAATCCGCTTTTTCAAAACCTCAATCTGTACTTCTCCCATCAGTTTTATCTGTATCGTTCCTGTTTCTTCCTGCCATAAAACCTGAAGCTCCGGTTCCTCTTCTTCCAGTTCCCTTAAGAGTGGCAGCATTTTAGCAGCATCCATTTCCTCCGGGAGTTCCACTGCATATGTGAGAACCGGTTCTAACATCGGAATATCCGCCTGCTGTTCCATTCCAAGCCCTTCTCCCGGATAAGTCTGGGACAGGCCCGTTACTGCACATACCATACCTGGCAGCACTTCTTCTGCCGATTTATACTTCTCACCCGAATAAATTCGAATCTGATTCACTTTTTCTTCCCAGTCATATGCAGATTTCTTTGCCGGTTCCTCTTCTTCCCTTATATGATGTAAGCCTTTTCGTCCATATCCGCAAAGACTATCTTTTACTTTCAGACTTCCTCCGGTTATTTTCATATATGTTAAACGGCTGCCCTGCCGATCTCTGGCAATCTTGAAAACCCTCGCTCCAAATTCTTTTTTATATTCCGGTTCCACCATATATTGTAAAAGTCCCTGCACAAATGTATCAGTTCCCTCCAGTTTTAGTGCAGAACCAAAATAACATGGATATATCTTCCTTTGAAGAAGAAGCCTGGAAATATCCTCTTTGGAAACAGTCAATTTTTCAAGATAGCTTTCCAACAATGCTTCATCACAAACAGCAATCTGTTCCTGAAATGCTTCGGAATCCTCACCGCTAAAGTCAATACATCCCTCTCCGAAATGCTTTTGTATATCCTGTAACAATTTATCCTTATCTGCCGCTGGCTGATCCATTTTATTAATAAACAAAAAAACCGGAATATGATATCTTTCCAGCAGCCTCCATAACGTCACAGTATGCCCCTGAACACCGTCTGCCCCGCTGATCACAAGAACTGCATAGTCCATAACCCATAAAGTACGCTCCATTTCTGCCGAAAAATCCACATGCCCCGGTGTATCCAACAATGTAATTACCGTATCCCCGCACTCCATAACTGCCTGTTTAGAAAAAATTGTAATTCCTCTTGCACGTTCTAATTCTTCTGTATCCAAAAAAGCATTCTGATTGTCTACACGCCCCGGTTTTTCAATGGTTCCACTTTCATACAGCATACTTTCCGATAATGTAGTTTTCCCTGCATCCACATGGGCCAGTATTCCAACAGTCAATCGTTTCATCTTCCATTTTCCTTCAATATAAATATTTCCTCATAAGCGCTCACCTCCAAACCTCCGGTTTCTCGGTGTTCACTTCTCCTGTACAGCCTTCTGCTCCTCATAAGCGCTCACCTCCAAACCTTCGGTTTCTCGGTGTTCGTTACACTCACATAGACTTCTAAGAATACATCTGGCGGCAAGCCCCAGATGCATTCTTTCGAAGTCTGCGTTCGCGCTTATTCGTTCATTATATCATACCGGCTATGCCTTTTCCAGAAAAAGAAAAGGGCAGGCTATGCCGCATTGCGACACGCCTGCCATATTTAAGAAGAGTATCTATGTAACTATACACACATTTTCCAAATTTATTTAACATCTTTCACATCCAATTTCTGTCTGCCAGAAATATTGTCAGGAAGTACATTATGTTCCTTAAACTTAAAAAACTCATAAGATGTACATTCCACAAATTTTGCTTTAGGCTGAACTTGGGTAATCTGTTTCACCTCTTTTGTGGTACAGGCAGCTACTGCCTCTTCCGTATATGGATCAAACACTATATAATTCTTTTCTTCCTTTTTCCCAAATAATCCCATATACTCACCCTCTTTTCTTTCAACGGTCCGCATCTCTGTAAACAGTAGATATGTCTCTACCGTATTGGCTAAACATCAACGTAGACACTATCATTTGGCTCATTGTATGCGAAAATGTAATCTTCCAAGTCACCATATGCATATTGTACTATATCTTTTGGTAAAGTTCAACAATTTTTTCTGTTTTTTTGTTGTTTTTCTCGTAATTTGTACAAATTGCACATTTTCATTTGTTAATTATGTACATCATTTCTTCTTTTACACTATTGTTTCTCAGTTAAATTTTCCTTTTTTTGTAAAAAGAAAGCCTTTTATTGTATATTTGCACAATTCAATTATACAAAATGACAGTCTGAGTATTTATTTTCTGTAGGATAACCACTTTCTCTATAATCTAATGAAATTCCAACATATAGTCACGGTATCGCAGTGCACACATATTACGCTGGCACCTGTAATTCTCCCGTTCCTTTATCGCAATTGTCCGAAAAAAAACTTTCCATAGTTTTTCATACTCCCCAGAACCTTTATGAGACCATATTCTGTCAAGAACAGTACTCTCTAACGGTGCAAGATACCATTGTTTCCCTCTCTCATGAAATACTCCCATCTCATGAATCTCATCCAATATAACAAAATTTTCTTCTGGAAACCTGTCTGAAAAATGATGTGCCAGCATCGGCAACACCTGATTCTTTGGGCGGATTCTCGCAATCAAAATCCCCTCCTCTGAATCATGGAATCTCACAAATTCCCGAAAAGAATGGGTTTCATTCCATACATTTCTCTTTAATTCAAACACCCTGCACACTGCATCCTCTCCATGCATCTGAATCACTTGACTGCCATACCGAAAGCCTAATTTTAAAAAATGGTAAATAGCGTCAATTTTGTCTGCCTCAAAAGACAAAGATGCACAGTATATCATATCATAAGCCTCTTTACTAATCTTACCTTTTACGGAACGTGCTACTTTAACTGCCTTGTCCAAATCAGTCTGCACATATACATAATCCGTAAACAGCTGCATTGCATGAAGCCTCTCCACTTGTATCGACAGCTTCTCTTCCGGAATATCTGCTGCCCATGCATCATATATCGCTGTAAATATCCCATCCGGAGTATCTTCACATAAATAGATTACCTGATTCTCCATACATTCCCTTTCCCCGTTCTTATGTCAAAATTTCACTTACATCCATGTCATCAAACAGTGACAATTGCCGAAACGTTACATTATAATCCAATTCCCAGTTTTTTCTCCGATCTAGTTCCAATATCCTTCTCGTAATATAATCTTCATCAATCTTAGTCTTGTACATCATCTTCCCATTGCATGTAATAAAATAATGTGCCCGTTTCAATACCACTCCAATTCTCTTCAGATTATCAAAATCCAGCCTGGTACTTTTCCTTGCCATTATAATACGTCTTGCAGATTTCACTCCAATACCCGGAATTCTGAGCAGCATCTGATAAGTCGCCTGGTTAATCTCCACTGGAAAATATTCAAGATGCCGCAAGGCCCATTCACACTTAGGATCCAAATAAACGTTGAAATTAGGGTGATCCTCCGCAAGCAGTTCTTCCGCCGTAAATCCATAGAACCGCAAAAGCCAGTCTGCCTGATATAACCGGTGTTCCCTAAGCAATGGCGGCTTTGTCCCTAATGCCGGCAGCTTACTGTCTTTATTCAATGCCACATAAGCAGAATAAAAAACTCTTTTCATGTCATACTTATGATATAGCGCCTGTGCCACCGTAAGAATCTGATAATCATTTTCCTGTGTCGCTCCTACAATCATCTGCGTACTCTGCCCAGCCGGAACAAAATTCTTATGCTCAGAAGAGGGAAGAATAATCTGCCTGTTATTCTCCTGCTCCATCAGCAGTTCCTGGCTGTCATGATACAGGAGCATATCCTTCCTTGCCTTCTCTCTGGGAGATGGCAGAGGTTCCAATCCCCATCCATCCTGTATCACTTTCTTATCTGTTCCTGTATCATTGGACACCGGTTCTTTACCAATCGCTCTATCATTCTTCCTTCCCGCACCTATCCTATGGATACCGCTTCTATTCCGTTCGCCAATCCCACGCTGTATCTGCTTCATAGGCGCCAAAATGATTTTCCTTGTTTTATTAGGTGCCATCTCCTGTAGTCCTGCCGCTGTAGGAAGTTCTAAGTTAATGCTCATGCGGTCTGCCAGATAACCTATTCTCTCAATAATACCAGAATCTGCCCCAGGTATGGCTTTGACGTGTATATAGCCATTAAAATGATGAATCTCCCTAAGCTGGTACAGGGCAATATAAATCTCCTCCATTGTGCTCGTGGGATTCTTCCGAATACCTGAACTTAAAAATAAGCCCTCAATATAATTGCGGCGATAAAACTGCATTGTTAGTTCACATATCTCATCTGGTGTAAAAGAAGTTCTTTGTGTATCATTAGATATCCGATTAATACAGTACTTGCAATCATAAATACATTCATTCGTATACAGAATCTTTAACAAAGAAATACATCTTCCGTCAGCCGCAAAACTATGACAGATTCCACAAGCTGCCGTATTCCCCATTCCCCCAGCCTTTCCCTTACGGTCAACACCGCTGGAGGTACAGGCAACATCATACTTTGCCGCATCAGTTAAAATTGTAAGTTTTTCCTCTATTGATAAATCTTCCGTAATCACCATAACAGCCTCCGTCTCCAAACACTAGTTCCGAACATATATTCTATTATACCAGATATTTTTTAGAATACAAGCCTTTAAGTGAATTTTCAGACATCAATGATTACTATTATCAATCTCTGGAAAGAAACAGTTAAAATCCGAACTCATCATAATCTTCTTTTGTATACCGATGATAAATAATATGATCTGCCTCTACTGTAATACAATAACGATAACTATCCGGCTCTCCGTTTTCAAAATATACCAGATAATCAAATTCTCCATTTCTCATTTCTTCTACATGAACCTGTTCAGAATGCCTGTAAAACTGTGCCAGCACATCTTCCAAAGTACTGCCATGTCTTGTTACCTCTGCGATCAGATCACAAAGGAAACCATCAGCATCCATATGATTATAAATATATTCCGCTCCCTCCGGCGGTATAGCTATACAAAACCGTTCTCCCTCATTTGTAACTACAACTTTTCCAAAACAATCTTTTACATCCATCACAAAATCCTGTAAAAGCAGCTGCATTTCCTCTGCCCCTTCTTTTACACCAAGAAAACGGTTCAAAGAGGATAATGGATAATATAGCCTTACCGTCTCCTTTAGATATCCTAACTTTAACTGCTGTTCCTCTATCACTGCTATTATATTATCTTTTAATCTGCGATAATCCATACTCTGACTCCTTTATCCCATTTTCCCCTTCTGCACCAATTTGCAAAATGAAATTTTCCTATTTCTTAAAATATCATCACATATAATATGCTACCAGATCTGCAAGTTCTTTTCTAGGTCTTGCATCCGGTTCCTCATCAGCATAACCAAGAGCAACCGCTCCCAGCAGCTGCCCTTCTACCTCCATATACTCTATGAGTTCTGCATATGCAAAACACGTATTGCCTACCCATAATGTTCCAAGACCTAATGCCTGTGCTTTCAAAAGCATATTTTGAATAGATGCTCCAATGGACAGGGAATCAATAATTTCTGTAAAACGCTCATCCGCTGTTATATCACTAAAAGGGTTTTTCCCATAAGGATTCACTACCATAATAATGACCGGTGCCTTTTTTATAATCTTAAGTGTATGAAAAGCGTCCGGAAGACCATATCCGGATGCCGGAAGCATTACCTCTTTTTTTTGTTCGCGTTCCAGACCTTTTTGCATAACTGCCAGCAATTGTGCTTTCCTCTCTCCCCCATATACAAAAAATCTCCATGGCTGCTTATTTTTTCCGGAAGGTGCCACTCTTCCTGCATCCAGGATCTGTTCTAAAATATTTACCGGAACCGGCTCCTGCTTATATTTTCTAATACTTCTTCTGGTATAAATTTCCTCCATAATCAGTATACCCCTTTCATCATTATCAGGTCAAAGTATATCATTTCCATCCTGACTTTACAAGTTTTGTCAGGAAGCGGAGTCTTTCATAATCTCCTGTATATTCTGTCCTGAAGCAACTGCCCTGACCATCCGGTATCTTTCAGTATCATACTGCTTAAATTTTCTGACAGCCCCCTGAACATCATGATAAACCTTCCAGTAACCCGAATAGATAAAATTTTTTCCCTTATTTTCTAAAAAACCTGTAACATCGTTCAGGGGATATTCCAAAAAAACTCCTATTTCATGCGGAAATGCTATTCCACCTCTGCAATAACAATCAATTCTCTTTTCCAGATATCCAAGCATTTTATCAAGATCCTTTGAAAGATAACCATATTCTTCTAAAAATATCACTATCTCTTTTAAATACAGATAACTTCTAAGTTTCTTTTCCCAATAAAGATATAATAATCCCCTGTCCTTTCCTGTTTTTAGAAAACGGCAGGAAATATCTGTTCCACGAAGGATATATTTTATACCGATATATTCATTTTGCGTCACTGTAACCATATTGGCGGCCTTAATTCTAGATAAAACCGGGGCACAATGGATGGCTAACAAAAATGATAGTCTCTTTTCCTCATCTGTGACGTCCTTCAATTTTATAATTTCCCGTACCGGCATTTTCATCTCCTCTTTCCTGACGTCCTAAACAATTGCAGTTCCCATATAAAATAATATGATTTAAAACAAATTTGTTAAATCCTGTCGACTTCTACAAGATTTTTATATGCATATATAAAAACTAAGGACTAGTACGAACAAACGTTTTGTGATATACTATAAGATAATTTAGTAAGATTAACCAAATATCGGAATAATTACATATATTTTAACAAAGTCGGAATTTATCACAGCCACCACATTACAATTTACATGATATATACCATTCCAAATCCGTTCAAAATCAAGAGGTGACCGCATGAATATTTTACTTATAACAATTATGGTGCTCACTGCCCTTATGATCATCACATATTTTATAGCTTTATCAACCAAGCAAAATAAAATGCTTATTATATTCCGTATTATCATGCTGATTCTAATCATATTACTGCTTCTTGCCTGGATTGCCAGCATAATATTCGGACAGCATTTTATTTTGCTGCTTATATTGGCTGTTATATTCATCCTGCTATACGTTTTTTCTTAACAATATATTTTTTTCTGTCAACTGCTTCTCTTTACAGAGAATGCCTGCATACCCGGATACACCGCACTCTTTCCAAGATTCTCTTCAATCCGAAGCAGCTGGTTATACTTTGCCACACGTTCTGTTCTGCTAGGTGCCCCGGTCTTAATCTGACAGGTATTTAAAGCAACTGCCAAATCTGCAATCGTGGTATCCTCCGTCTCTCCCGAACGATGGGAAGAAATTGCCGTATAACCGGCTTTGTGAGCCATTTTGATTGCTTCCAGCGTCTCGGATACAGAACCGATCTGATTTAATTTAATGAGAATGGAATTCCCTGCTCCCTGCATAATTCCCTTTTGCAGTCTCTCTGTATTGGTAACAAACAAATCATCCCCCACAAGCTGAACCCTGTCACCAAGTTCTTCCGTCAAAAGCTTCCAGCCTTCCCAGTCCTCTTCATCCAAAGCATCTTCTATGGAGATGATTGGATAGTTATCTACCAGCCGCTTCCAATGTTCGATCAATTCGGCAGAAGTAAATTTTGTCCCTGCCTTCGGAAGTACATATTCCCCTTTTTTGTCTCCCTTCCATTCCGAAGATGCTGCATCAATAGCAATCATGAAATCCTTTTCCGGCTCAAACCCAGCCTTCTTTACTGCCTCCAAAATATATCGGATAGCTTCCTCATCACTGGCAAGGTCAGGGGCAAATCCGCCTTCATCCCCAACAGAAGTAGCCAGCCCTTTTTCTTTCAGCAATGCCGCCAATGCATGGAATACCTCTGCACACCAGCGTAGTGCCTCCTTAAAACTTTTCGCACCAACAGGCATAATCATAAATTCCTGCACATCTACGGTATTAGCAGCATGTGCCCCGCCGTTTAAAATATTCATCATCGGAACTGGCAGACGATTACCGGAAATTCCACCCAGAAACCGATATAGCGGCATATCCAAAGCTTCCGCTGCTGCCCTTGCCACTGCAATAGACACTGCTAATATAGCATTTGCTCCAAGCTTTGACTTATCCTTTGTTCCGTCTGCCTCTATCATGGCACGATCCACTGCATATATATCAGAAGCATCCATCCCCTCAACTGCCTTATTAATCGTAGTATTAATATTATCAACCGCTTTTGTAACCCCCTTTCCCAGATATCTCTTTTTATCTCCATCCCGCAGTTCCAATGCTTCAAATTCACCGGTAGAAGCACCACTGGGAGCGGTTCCTCTTGCAACAGTACCGTCTAACAAAGTTACCTCTGCTTCAACTGTTGGATTCCCCCTTGAATCCATTATTTCTCTTCCAACCACTTTTTCAATCTCTAAAAAATTCATTCCGCCAAATCTCCTTTTCTTTCATTATTCGTTGAGATATTTACAAAACTTTTCTTTCGTTTACTTCCTAAATTACATAAAAAATAAGAAGTGGAAATTTATTCTCTTCCACTTCTTATATGCTGTCCCTTTTTATCCAGAATATTCTGTTTTTCCATAATTCATCCACTGTCAATCCCTATACAGAACCATCCCATACCAAGACAGTCATTTTATCCTGCCTGCAAAAAACATTTACTTTGTGACTGCCCTTGCAACTGCTATCAGAATGCACGCACCAATCACGGAAACAATGATGTTCCCTATAAAACCATGTCCGGATATGCCAATAATTCTAAGTATAAAACCTCCTACTGCACCTCCGACAATTCCTAAAATCATATTTTTCAGCCAGCCGCCTTCCATATTCATAATCTGACCGGCAATCCATCCCGATATGGCACCGACTACTAAACTAATGAGCAAACCAAACATATTTTCCTCCTTTTTGTGCTGTTCCATCCGCAAAATTATTGTGCTGATACATTAATATGTATTATACCCGATATTAATTATTAGTCAATGCATACCGATATGTTTTTCCAAAGATAAAAACATGTTTTCTAATTACACATTTACAGAAATAATCTGATTTAATTGATTTTAATGACACCCCCTGCACTTTGAACAATCACCACCGCATTGTAATGATTTCCCTCTTTTCTTATCAAGAACCATACTACGGATACTTAAAACAACTATTCCGGCTAAAACTGTTCCCACTAAAACCGTTCCCATTTTATGCACCTCCTATATTTACAATTTCCCCCAAAAACACTGCTTTGCACAGGTGTCCACACCCGGCTTGGTATCTTTCCTACCTGATGCCAACAACTTTTTTCATATCTATATTTAGTGTCTTACTTTCTCTATAAGGTCTAAGTAACAAATAAATGAATCCCAGCACAAATAAAATTGCGATTGCTGTCCCTACACCAAACGTTCCTGCCACAATCCATGTTCCAATCTGGAAAATGCAGAGTGCAACAATATAGGCAAGTACTGTCTGATATCCAATTGCAAACCAGAACCATTTCACATTGTTCATTTCCCGCTTAATCGCCCCCATCGCTGCAAAGCATGGAGCACAAAGAAGATTAAATACCAGGAATGCATAAGCTGCAACCGGTGTAATGGCTGCGGCAAGCTGTCCCCAGATTTCTGCACCATCCTCTGCAACTTCTGCATATCCAAACAATACTCCAAAAGTTGCAACAACATTTTCCTTTGCAATCAGTCCAGTTACCGTAGCAACTGCCATTTTCCAATCGCCAAATCCAAGGGGTGCAAAAATTGGTGCAATCACATTACCGATAGAAGCCAGAAAGCTTTGATCAAGTTCTTCTGCTTCCAGCATCACCAGACCTCCATCCCAAGTAAATCCTTGCAAAAACCAAAGAACAATAGTAGAAACCAAAATAATTGTTCCGGCTTTCTTGATAAAGGACCAGCCACGTTCCCACATGCTCCTTAAAACATTTCCAACTGTAGGTAAGTGATATGCCGGCAGTTCCATAACAAACGGTGCCGGATCTCCCGCAAACATCTTTGTTTTCTTTAAAATAATACCAGAACAGATAATTGCTGCAATTCCTACAAAATATGAACTCCACGAAACCCAGCCCGAATTATCAAAAAATGCACCGGCAATCAATGCGATAATCGGTAATTTTGCTCCACAAGGAACAAAGGTAGTTGTCATGATGGTCATCTTGCGGTCTCTGTCGTTCTCAATTGTACGGGAAGCCATAATTCCCGGAACTCCACAGCCGCTTCCGATCAGCATCGGAATAAAAGATTTTCCGGAAAGACCAAATTTACGGAAAATACGGTCCATAATAAACGCAACTCTTGCCATATAACCGCACGCCTCTAAAAAGGCAAGGAAAATAAATAATACAAGCATCTGCGGCACAAATCCAAGAACTGCTCCGACGCCGGCTACAATACCATCCAGTATCAAACTCTTTAATCCGTCTGCACAGTTCACAGCATCAAGCCCATTTTCTATCAATGCCGGTATAGAAGGAACCCATACACCATATTCAGAGGTATCCGGTTCTCCTGCATCTACCAGACCCTTTGCTTCTTCTACAATACCATCTGATATCTGAACTGTCTCAATTACTTCATCTTCCTCATCTACAATATCAACCGTTGCAGCTCCACCTTCAAAAGCTGTAACAATCTGGTCTGCACGACTATATTGTGCTGCATCTTCTTCATAAGCAGATACACCTATCCCGAACAAATGCCAGCCATCTCCAAATACGCCATCATTTGCCCAGTCAGTAGCCCACCCGCCTACCGTGGTGACAGAAACATAATAGACAAGGAACATGACAACTGCAAAGATTGGGAGGGCAAGCCACCTGTTTGTTACGATCTTATCAATCTTGTCAGAACCTGTTAATTTTCTCCCCTGTGCTTTCTTTACACAATCACCGATAATAGAAGAAATATAAACATACCTCTCGTTTGTAATAATACTCTCTGTATCATCATCCATGGCGTCTTCCAATTTTTTAATTTCAACTGATACATCCGGAGCCTGGTTCATCTGCCCTGAAATCTTGTCATCCTTTTCCAGCAGTTTGATTGCAAAAAACCGCTTCTGTTTGTCTGGAATTTCATTTATTTTTTCCTCTACCGTCTGAATGATTCCTTCTACCTCCGAGGAAAATACATGTACCGGTAACGATACATTACTCCTTTTTGCAAGTTCTACCGCTTTTTCGGCCAGCTTCTCAATTCCACTTCCTTTCAAAGCCGAAATCTCAACCACTTCACACCCTAATTTCTCACTTAATTTATCTATGTAAATCCTGTCACCTGTCTTTTCCAATACATCTATCATATTTACTGCCATGACAACCGGTATTCCCAGCTCCATAATTTGTGTCGATAAATACAAGTTTCGCTCAATATTAGTACCATCCACAATATTAATAATGGCATCCGGTCTTTCAGCAATCAGATAATTACGGGCAACCACCTCCTCTAATGTATATGGCGATAACGAATAAATTCCTGGTAAATCCATAATGGTAACATCTTTATGCCCCTTTAATTTACCTTCTTTTTTTTCTACTGTAACACCCGGCCAGTTTCCAACAAACTGATTGGAACCGGTCAGTGCATTAAATAATGTTGTTTTACCGCAGTTTGGATTACCTGCTAATGCAATTTTTACTGACATTTCTATTCTCCCTTCTTTTATCCTTTCTACATACTTTTTTGTAAAATAAATTCCTGCTTTTCTAAATCTTTGTGTTTGTATCTCCTATCTTTAATTAGTTATATCTAACCTATAAGCAAAATTTTATCCCTTACTCCACCTCAATCATTCGTGCATCTGCTTTCCGAAGGGACAATTCATAACCTCTTACTGTTACTTCCATAGGATCCCCTAACGGAGCCACCTTTCTGACATAAATATCAACACCTTTTGTAATCCCCATGTCCATAATCCTTCTTTTTACCGGTCCATCACCGGTCAGCTTTTTTACTATAACATTCTGCCCACATGGCACTTCCTTTAATGTTTTCATCACAATTCTCCTTTTATTGATTGTTTTTTATTATACAATAATATGGTTTGCCATATCCCTGCCAATCGCAACTCTGGAATCCTTTACATTTACAATCATATTGCCATTTAACATGGAAATCACCGTAACAGTTCCTCCTGATACAAAACCAAGGTTTTCCAGAAATTTTCTGGTTTCTTCCTTTCCTCCCACCTTCTTAATCACATTAGATTCTCCTTCTTTTACCATTGTAAGCGGCATATAACCATCTCCTTCCATAATGATATGATTTTTTCAGAATACAATACTGTTTTCTTTATATGTTAGTTTATTCTAATTTTAATTAGTTGTCAATAACTTATTGATAAATTTTTATTACATTGAATTTTTTTATATTTATGATACAATCAAAATAAATATCTGGAAATTTTATTACGCTTATGACTAAAAAATCGGAGGTTACCATGAATATAAATGAATCTGCTGAAAATTATTTAGAAACCATATTAATCCTTAGCAAAACCTTACCCGTGGTCCGGTCTGTAGATATTGCAACAGAGCTGGGATTTAAGAAATCCAGTGTCAGTATTGCCATGAAGAATCTGCGGGAAAAAAAATATATAACTGTTTCAGAAGCCGGCTATATTACTTTAACAGAGTCTGGCAAAGAAATAGCAGATATGATATATGAACGCCACGAACTTTTCACTTCCTGGCTGATGAGCCTGGGAGTTGATGAAAAAACCGCTTCCGAAGACGCCTGCCGAATGGAGCATGTAATCAGCCAGAAAAGCTTTGAAGCCATTAAAAATCATATTCCAAATTGTCAAAAGTAATACAGATAAAAATCCCTGCGGTTCTGCAATCTGCATCCTCGCAGGGATTCCTATTGTTTCATCTTTTTAACACTATGCGTTAGAACAGCAGCCTGCCAATCCACATTACTTATGAAAGTGCTGCTGTAATAATCGCCATAGAATACACTTCAGTAGCCGTACATCCTCTCGACAAATCATTAATCGGTGAATTCAGTCCCAGTAAAATCGGTCCATATGCTTCAAAATTACCCATTCTCTGTGCAATCTTATATCCGATATTACCTGCATTGATATCTGGGAAAATAAAGGTGTTCGCATGTCCTCCCACCTCAGAATCCGGACACTTTTTCTTGGATACAGACGGTGAAACCGCCGCATCAAACTGCATCTCACCTGCAATCGGAATATCCGGATTACGTTCCTTTGTCTTTCTTGCTGCATTGCGCATCTTATCAACATCTTCCCCATGACCGGAACCGTCTGTGGAATAACTTAAAAATGCCACCTTCGGATCTACACCAAAAATCTTTGCACAGCGGATAATCTCCTCTGCAATCTCCACCAGTTCATCCTCATTGGGACGAATGATAATACCGCAATCCCCCATTGCAAGTACTTCATTACCACCTGTAGCCAACGGTCTTACCAGAATGAAACAGGACGAAACCAGTGTATTCCCTGGCTTTGTTTTAATAAGCTGCAATGCCGGCCTTACAGTATCGGCTGTCGAATATGTTGCACCTCCAAGTAAAGCATCTGCATATCCCATCTTTACCAGCATAGTCCCAAAATAATTATTCTGTAATAAATATTCTTTTGCCTGTTCCTTTGTAACCCCTTTGTGCTTCCGAAGTTCGCAGAATTCTTCTATCATTTTATCCATATCCTCGAAAGCAGCCGGATTAATAATCTCGGAACCTCTGATATTAAAACCACTTTCCTCTGCCACATCATAAATCTCATCCGGATTCCCAATCAAAATCGGATGCAAAAAGTTACTTGCCAAAAGTCTTGAGGAAGCTTCCAGAATACGTGGATCATTACCTTCCGTCAACACGATTGTCTTTGGATTCTTCTTCAAAATATCAATCAACTGACCAAAACCAAACATTATTTTGCTCCTCCATTTTCTTTTTGTATACAGTCTAGTTTTATTATATATTTTTTTGATAAATTCTCAAGTGATTTTTAACAAAAAATCACTTCATTTTGTCTTTTTTTCAGTACAATATAATAAATTCCCCTTTTTTGAAAATATTTTCACCCCCTGTTAAATTTTTAATACATTTCCAGTCTGCTTTCTCCATACGCACCCTAATAACCTCTCCTCTTCAAATCTGCTGCCAGCTGCACAAAAAATTCCCTCACATCAAATCCATCAAAATTCTCTCTGTTTAAATCAATCATATCCCCATGGGAAATCCCCCTTTTTCCCTTTACTGTAAGAAACTGAAACCGCTCTCCCCACCGGAATGAATCCTGCCCCACCAGTCCGTCATTTGGTCCGTCAAAAAAGTTTACCAGCTGATAAGAAAAATTAAGGGGAAACCTTCCACCAGAAGCTGCATTTAACCTTGAGCCTACACTCTGGTAATAAACACCGGCTGCATCCGGCACTGTCTCATTCCGTTCCCTGCATGCACTTGCCCTCAGATCATTGACTGCCTTCAAAAAATCAGGATTGGAATCCCCTAATTTTGAAAGCGTTGTATTATATGTTTTTGCAATGACAGCCTGTTGTCCCTTGGGAATCTTCGACAGAAGATAATCAGCAAATTCACAGCCCCTGTGCGGCGTATTCACTGTTGTAAGGGACGCCACATACCTCCCCATTCCTAATTTGGATATTGCATATCTGCTGTCAAGTCCTCCTTTAGAATGGGCAATAATATTTACTTTACCACACCCGGTCTCCATCACAATTTCTTTAATCCTCTTGGCTAATTCCTTCCCACATTCCTCTACCGAAGCCGCAGACTGCTGATTGCCATAATATAGCACCGCGCCATTTTGTTCTAACTCTTTGGGAATCCGCCCCCAGTAATTCAGATATCGGAAGTCCCTGAAAAACACCCCATGAACCATCAGAATAGGATATCTGGTTGCACAAATCTTTTGTTCCTTCCGCGACTTATTTAATATAATCTTGCCATTCTCAAAAGAAACTTCCTTCGATACGGTCTTAATAATAATCCCCAATACAATCAAATGGACTATCGGAATCCATCCGCACAGAATACCAACGACACGCCAGCGGATTCCCAGCTGTTCCGATGTTATGTAAACTCGAATAATGCCATTCCAAAACACAATGTTTTCTATTAATATGGTAATTAACGTATTCATCAGCCATACCTTAGGACTGGCCATCACAGCTCCCACCGAAAATATACCAAAAAATCCCGCAATGGAATAAATCACACAAATCGTAGTGGACATGACAAATAAAATCAGGAGTTCACAGCCATTTCCACAAACCCGCAGCCGGGTGGTCTGAAGCTTCATATTATCAAGAGAGGGCACAATATTCATAAAAAGAAATAGAGCAACCAAAAACGGAAGGAAAATCATCAGCTCTGCCATCCTTGAAAATGATGGAAAATTAGCCAGTAATATAATAATGGTACAATAAAATATTCGAATAATCATCCTTTGTAATGTCTGCATTTTTCTCTCCTGTTAACAATCTGCCTTTACTGCCCAGCGCATCTTAGTGGAATGTGCCCGGCTGTTCCTGATGCACTCTTCCTTAGAAGGTCTGATCACTTCATCTGCAATCTCACTATATTCTCCTGATTTTTTATGTCTTTTAAAAGATTTCTTTACCAAACGGTCTTCACCGGAATGGAATGTAAGAATCGCTGCTCTTCCGCCCGGATTCAATACAGACGGGAGTTTTTCCAAGAAGGAATCTAATACTTCAAACTCGCTGTTTACATCAATACGGAGTGCCTGGAATACTCTGGCACAGGATTTTTTTACTGCTTCCCTCCTCTGTTCCTTCGGCACAAGGGACCAAAGTGCTTTTTCAACAATCCCTGCCAGTTTGGTAGTTGTATCTATCTTATTCCCCTTCCGTATTTCGGAAACCAACAGATCCGCAATCTCTTCTGCATAAGGCTCATCTGCATTTTCCTCAAGCATTCCTGCCAGTTCGTCCCTTGTAATATGTAAAAGCCTCTCTGATGCAGAAATTCCCTTTTCCGGGTTCAACCGCAAATCCAACGGACCCTCTGCTTTATAGGAAAATCCCCGTTCCGGATTGTCAATCTGCATGGAAGACACACCCAAATCCGCTAATACGAAATCAAATTTTCCCACCTCATCTGCCAGATGGTCTATATCCGCAAAGTTCATTAATTTGACGGTCAAGATGTCTTCCGCATAGCCCTCATCTGCCAAGCGCTTCTTTGTCTTTTCTGATTCAATCGGGTCCACATCCAGACCATAAAGATGCCCCTCTCCCTGCAGGCATTCCAGCATCCTTCTGGTATGTCCTCCATAGCCAAGTGTTGCATCCAGTCCCTGCTGCCCTGGTTTAATCTCCAGAAAATCCAGTATCTCTTTCACCATAATGGAAATATGCATTCCTGCAGGCGTACTTCCCTTTTTCATCACTTTTTCTACCGTATCTGCATACTTTTCAGGGTTTAATTCTTTGTATTTTTCACTGAATTTTCTAGGATACGTTCCACTATAGCGCACCCTCCGTTTGTGACTACTCTGGCTGCCAGCAGTAAGTAAACTGCCCTGTACCTCTATGCCATCCATATTTTCCAATGAGATTTCATATCTGCGTTCCCGATATCCACTACTATGTGCCCCTGTTATTTTGAATTTATTGCCCTGGGAATCCGACAGAATTTCTCCTATCCGTATAACCTCCTCTTCCGTTTCACTTACAACAGAATAAATCTTACCTCTTTCCTTTACAAAAAATATATCTTCTATTCGTAAAACAATATCCACTATTCCTTCCCCCGTACATTTATTATTTGTAATTATAGCACTGTTCAATATCCATAACAACTTAAATCAGAAGTTCTCCTGCTGATATTCTGCTTATCAAAAAACAAAATACCACAGCCGGTATTACCAGAAAACGGTCGTGGTATTTTGATATTGTTTACATAACATCCCAATTTTTAAGTCAACATCCCCACTGCCAGCAATGGGAATCATACCTCACTAAACTGGTCCTTTCCTACCATACACAAAGGGCAAAGAAAATCTTCCGGAACATCCTCCCACTTTGTACCCGGTTCAATTCCATTTTCCGGACTTCCCTCCTCCTCATCATATATCCATCCACATACATCGCATATATACTGCATCACTAAGCTCCTTTCTCTCTTATATCCGTTATTAAAAATATTGATCAGCATAATACAAAGTTTATAACTTCTTATTCTGTTCCAGCTTCCCATATCTTCCTATAACAGTGGATTTTCCGCTCTTGCCCTTAAACGTTCCCATCTTCTGTCCACTTCTGTCTGGATTTCCTCCACAATATCTTTATACTGTTCTTTTCTTAAATGTTTCGTCCTTCCCATCATGGCAAGCCAGTCAAGCACCGGTATCTTTTTGTTCGCCTTTTCCGGATCATAGTTCAACGCAGTAATTCCCTCTTCAATCTCAAACAACGGAAAATAACAGCTGTCTACTGCTGCCGCAATAACGCTCCTCTCAGTATTCGGCTTATCATTCCAGTTAAGCGGGCAGGCCGATAATGCTTTAATATAGGCTGTTCCACACTCATTTGCGTAAAATTTAGCCTTTGCCGCCTTCTTAATAAAATCTGCCGGATTAGATTCTGCCACCGTCGCCACATAAGGCAGGTTGGTTGCCGCCATCAACATAGGCGAATCCTTATGGAAGAATTTTTTTCCATACTGGTTTTCCCCTACATGAGAGGTAGAACTCTTCGCCCCTTTGGGCGTGGAATACGACAGCTGATACCCTGTATTCATATAACCGCCGTTATCATATTCAAAAATAATCAGCCGCTCATTACGGATTGCGGTTCCTAATGCCGACCCCATTCCGATATCCATTCCTCCGTCTCCGCTGACCATGATAAAAGTGATTTCCCCTTTCGGGTATTCTCCTCTTTTTTGTCTCTGATGAAACATTTCCACCAGACCAGACAGGGTTGCCGCACCGTTTTGAAACAGATTATGGATATACGGAATTTTAAATGTGGTCTTAGGGTAAGCTGTTGTGACCACCATGCCACAGCCCGTATGGAACAAGAGTACTACATTTCCTTCAATGCCTTTTAACAAAAGATTTACATTTACCGGTATACCGCATCCCGGACAGGCACCATGTCCGGGTGCCAAACGCTTGGGCATTGCTGTTACCTCATTGATTCTTCCTCCTTTTACCATCGGTTTTCCGCAAATCAGGGAATCCTTTTCTGCCTGGGCATCCACTGCCTTTCCATCTGTCTCCCCCTTTTCTTCCTTTCTCTCAACCATTGTACATCCCGGTGCTGCTCTTTGTTCCGAAATTCTATCAAAATATCTCGGGGCCTGAAATGCCGTATTTCCCGGATAAATTCCTGTGTAATCAAAAGTCTTTATTTGTTCTTCATAACCTAACAGCAGTAATTTCTTTGCATCCTCCTCATAAAAATCTTTACCACCCAGACCATAAATTCTGGTGATTACTTTACAGACTGCCCCCTTTTCCTGAAGCATGGCTTTCAGTTCAAGGGACAAATTACCGCCTCCCGCTCCGTAACTGTCCTGTCTGTCCGCTGCAACAATAACCTTTGCATTTTTACACATCTCGTACAATGCATCTGCGGGATACGGACGGAGTATTTTTGTCGTAAAGACACCAACCTTTTTCCCCTCTTTTCTCAGCCTGTCCACTGCAACTCTCGCCGTATGATACGCTGAGCCGAGGATATACAAAAGTATATCTGCATCTTCTGTCCTGTATCCCTGTACCTTTCCATAAGCCCTTCCCGATATCTCCTCATATTCTTTAAAAATCTCTGTAATATCCCCCTGTGCCTGCTCCATAGCCAGGTGAAGCTGATATTTATTATTTAATATATCCGGTTCATTCATATAAGAACCAATAGTAACCGGATGTTCCAAATCCAGTGCTGAATATGGTGATTCATAGTCTCCGATAAATTTTTTAACTGCCGCATCCTCTTTAAATACCATACTATTTCTTTTCTGATGACTGGTAAAAAATCCGTCAAATCCCACGATGACCGGAAGCTTTACCTGTTCCGCAATCCTCAGTGCACAAATATTAAAATCATATACTTCCTGAGGCGTATTGGCGAACAAAATCAGCCAGCCAGTATTCAGCGTATACATGATATCACTGTGATCTCCTTTTATGGAAAGAGGCCCGGATACAGTACGGCACGCTACATTCATTACCATTGGAAAACGGGTTCCTGACTGTACCGGAAGCTGTTCAAGCGCATACAAAAGTCCATTGGCGCTAGTGGCGTTAAATACACGTCCCCCTCCGGCCGCTGCACCGTAACAGATTCCCGCTGCACTATGTTCCCCCTCTGCTGCAATTAAAGAAATATCGTGTTTTCCATCTGCCTTCATCTGATCCAGAAATTCTGCAATCTGAGTAGAAGGCGTAATTGGGTAATAACCCATTACATGATAATTAATCTGCTTTGCAGCATATGCTGCCAGTTCATTTCCACTTTCAAATAAAATCTGCTGTTCTTCCATTTATACCAGTCCTCCATCTACTCTTTGTTCCGTCAAATATGACTCACTAGTCACATAAGAATTGGCACCTACATTTTCATATTGCAGATGTTCCGGTAAAAGTTCCTGATTTCTCATGGCATACTCTGGATTCAAATGCTCCCTTTCTACTCCCTTTACAAGAGCCTTTGTTGGACATACCTCTACACAGCGAAGGCATCCCTTGCAATGATGATAATCAAGCCCCATATTAACCATCGCCTCTTTTCCCTTGTACTCCCCTCTCGCAAACTGGAATACCATATCCGGACAAGTAGTATCACAAAGTCCGCAGTTAATGCATCTCTCTTTGATAAATAACGGTATATATCCTTCTCTGGAAGCCGATAAATCATTGGAAACTGTAGAACCAAAACATGGATTCACACCTCCTATAGGTGCATTTTCATACCCCCACTCATTCTGAATTTCCTGATAACGAACCGGCTCATATTCCTCTTTTGGAGAAAAATATTGCTCTGTCACCTCATCATATCCTCTTCCAATACCAGTAAGATTAGCATCCAGCATAGACGGATATTTTCTTCCTATTGTTTCCTTCGCAATATCAAAAACAGTATTAATCGGAATAAATTCCGATGCCCTTGCAATAGCGCCCAGCATTACCATATTAATTCTGGTCTTTTCTTCCATGGCGATTTTCAGTGCATCTATACAGTAAATCCTTCCTGCATGCAGCCGTAATTTTTCCCGGATCTGTTCCGGAGACATATCCGTGTTAATCACTATTTTTGTATCTTCCGTTACGCCCGCCGTCACCGCACTCTTGCCGATCATTGCTTCATGAAACAATCCCAAAATGTCAGGGGATTCTACCGGAGAGTTTATTCCGATTTCCGTATCCTTATGGCTATACCGGATAAATGCTTTTACCGGTGAACCACGCTTTTCTGAACCGTAACTGGAAAAACTGGCTGCATTTAAATCCATATAAACCGCACCCAATTCTCCTAACATCTTCCCGCAAAGATTTGCTCCCAAACCACCAATGCTTTCTAAACGAATTTCATAATATCCATTTTCATTTGTACAAGGTAATGTCACCTGATGTTCCATACTGATAACCTCTCTTTTAACAAATCTGACCAACTCATATAGATTATAGTATGAAAAATTTTTCTTAAAATATACCTGTTTCTTTTCTCCTCTTTACGCACTTCCCAATCTTTTTAGCATAAAATAAAATAAAACCACATAGGATGTATGATATGTATTATTTTCTGCTTATTTTTCTTATCATCGCTCTTCTTTTCTGCGTGATTTTTCATTTTAAAAAAAAGAAAATTATTAAAAAAATCAAATGCATGGATTGCTGTGAAAAATGTATTCTTTTAGAAGAGCTGGTAAAACCTTTTGGGTACTGCTACCATTGCAACTGCGGCTTTTTTTCCTCTATCCTTGACGCCTGGCAGAAAAAAGCCGGCTACACTTATCTCTATGACCATCTGGCTCCCCGTTTTCAAATGGTAACCCAATCCGAGCCTATCTATTTTGATTATGACGGAAAGACCTGGTTGATTGAATTCTGGAAGGGACAGTACGGTATCAATACCGGAGCTGAAATCGGCATTTATCACGCTGATACCATTGTCCCACCCGAAAATTATAAAACCACCATGTTTGACAGCATAAGTGACAAAGAAATGCTTCCCTGTTCTTTTATGCTGTATGACAAAACCGGCGATTATTTACGTATATCAGACACACATTGGTGGCTTACTGCATTTTTAACCGGTCGTTTTTCCAATCCTTCCGATCTTTGCATGGAAAACAGCATTACTTTTCCAAATATGGAAATGCTGTCTGCCTTTATTGAAGGAATGTACCATGCAGGCTATTCCCCAAAAGATTTTCAGATTTATGGTCTCCGGCTATGCTTTACCTTCTGTGAACCGCAAAAAGAAGAACATACACTGTATATCCGTTTCTGGAGCTGCTTCTCACAATGGAAAAACCGGATATTTTGTAAAATATATTTATGGATTACCAGGCCTTTTTGCAATACTGAGGACCGGATTCTTTATTTATATTACTATCTCCCTTTTGCATTTCGGAAAATCCTGCGGCTGCATCGGTTTAACAAACGCTGTCATCGTAAAAAACGCTGCATGAGGAGAAAGATATGAGTACTGATAATCGTCTGAATCATGCATTTACCAATGCGCTGGAACTGCCCCTTGGACCAAACACAAAATATGTCTTAGTCAGTGACTGCCATAGAGGCGTTGGAACCTCATCCGACAATTTCTTAAAAAACCAGCACCTGTATTTTGCCGCCCTAAAACATTACTATCACAATGGTTTTTCTTACATTGAATTAGGTGACGGTGACGAACTCTGGGAAAACCGGAATATGGAAAGCATTATTGAAGTACACAGCAATGTATTCTGGCTGTTCTCCCTTTTTTATAAAGAAAACAGGCTATACATGATCTATGGAAACCACGATATGATAAAGAAGAAAAAAAGATACAGTAAAAAAAAGTGCGGCTCCTTTTTTTGCACAGAATCACAAAAAAAACAGCCGCTATTTCCAAATCTTACCTTCCATGAGGGAATCATCCTGCGGTCTTCAAAAACACCTTCTAAAGCACTATATCTGACACATGGGCATCAGGCAAGTCTTTTGAACTCCACCTTCTGGCCTCTGTCCCAGTTTTTTGTCCGCTACTTCTGGCGTCCTCTGGAAAACTTCGGCGTCCTGGATCCTACCAGTGCCGCAAAGAATTATCATGTAAAACATAAAACTGAAGAACGTCTGAATAAATGGGCAACAGACTACCAAAAAACCCTGATTACCGGCCATACCCACAGACCAGTTCTGCCGGAAGAACCGGCTTATTATTACAATACCGGAAGTTGTGTACATCCTCGATGTATCACCTGTATAGAAATAGAAAACTGTTCCCTTACCCTGGTCAAATGGAGTATGAGTTCTAAAGCTGACAGTACTCTTTATGTTGCAAGGGAAGTGCTATCCGGTCCCGTACAGTTGTTTCAGTAATTATTTTTCTTTGAATCTAAACTCTAAGAGGGTATCTTTTCGGATACCCTCTCACAATTCCCAAGCAATATAATATAATCTCTCACTTCCTGCGTCCGTCAAAATAAATAAAAGAATCAATGGCTTCCAGTATATCTTTAAAATCCTCCCTCGGTGCCAGTTCTATGTACCTGTGAAGAAGTTCTGTCTCCTGTTCCTTAAAACGCCCATAAAAAATATCATACAGATTATGTCCCCGCATATATATCTTAAATTCTTCAAAGTGTTCCTTTAAATCTGCAACAGATTCTATATTTTTCCCTAACACCTCCACAAGATGGATTCCGCTCTTTATGCGATACAGATACTGCTGCCATTTTGCAAACAAGGTGTCCCAAAACGCATCCACGCTCTCAACCACTCGAAGTTGCACCATAACCTCAGGATTTAGAAAATAATTCTCAAAGGAATAATATTTAAGAATCAGTACGTTCTGTCTTTGCACCCTCGGCAGCTTATCAATGTCCTCATCATTTCGCTCACTGTAATAACGACAAAGCTTTTCTGCAAGTTTCTCAGGATCTTTACCATCTCCGTCCCGAATCATCAAAAACTGATCCCGCAGATAGAGTTGGTTCATATATTTTAAATTGGCATAAGTTTTGATATTTGTACAACTGTTAGTCGTGATAATGGAAATCCGGGATAAATTTCCATCGCTGTCATAGAGATCTTTATAATATTTTTCCAGGAGAAGAGGAAATCTTGTCTTATCCTGCTTGCCCTCTACAATGAACACAAAATCCACATTGAGAAAATCATTTGCACTGTAACCCAAATCATTCAATATATCATCAATATCCGCATTACGGTGTGCCGTGGAATACCCCTCCTCGTCTAACACCATCTGGCAGATCTGCCCCTTTGTGAAATTTGCAACCATATTGGGAGAATGAGTGGTAAAAATCACCTGATTTTTCTTTGATAAACGGTAAAGAATTTTGCCAGCTGCCTTCTGCAGGGAAGGATGCAGAAATAATTCCGGATATTCCACAATGATAATGCTCTGAATTCTTTTTTCATCCTCGATATAGGTCTCTAACAGGGAAAGCATATAAATACTTTTCATCCCATTTCCAAGCTGCTCCACAGGACTTAAACGTCTCAGTTCTTCATGCCATGCATCTACCTTAAGGCAGAACATTTTATCCATGTCATAGGATAAAGAATAACGAAGTTCCTCCACTCCGCCATTTTTCCGATAGTTTGTATTCATTTTTCTGGAAAAATTACTGATGTTGAACTGATATATTTTATATTCTAAAAGCTTTGCTGTCTCATGAACCTGCAGTTCCTCTGGTTTCTTCTGGTTAATCAGCCCAATGCAGCTGAAACAGTGGTTACAAGTCTTCGCCGTGTCAAACATACACGTATGGGAACGCAGGCTGTTTAGCTCTTCCGATTTTACAATCAGCAGCAAATCCTCCTGAAGAAAGGCTGAATTCCGATTCGTATCTATAAAATAAAGCTTTGGCAGAATTTCAGGAATATAGCGGTTATTCTTGTGTCCGTTATCCTCATACCGCTTTTTTCCGTCATGGTTAATGGTGCAGACAAATGTCAGCCGCCCATCTAAAAAAGACGGAAGCTTACTGCAAAAATCACGTTCCCACAATTCATACCTCTTATAAGAGCTGACAATTCCTCGTGCATGGAACTGATGTAAATCCTCCCTTGAAATATCGAGAACCATGGCAATTTCAATATTCTGCCTTTTCTCATTAAAATCATTTTCCTTAACCGCATAATCACCGGTAACCGCACGGACTGCATCTAAAACAACAGTCTTTCCTGTATTGTTCTTTCCAACAAGGATCAAGGCATTTTCAATGGCATCAACGGCAAGTTCCCGAATCGATTTGAAATTTTTGATATGTAAGGATCTAATCTGCATATTCCATACACCTTCCTATATCTCAATCATATTGGCATCCACTAGATAAATTTCGTATATATAGAAACAATCTGTCTCCCGCCTCTAACACCATGTTACCGTTTGGAATCAGGGATTTGTTCCGTCATTTCACCAGCGCGATAACTGACTAACAGGGAATATCCAAATCCTTAATCTTCACTCCCGTCTACGGATTCTACTTTTAAACACAACCTCTTTCAGATTGATATGAATGATACCTGTTGGAATTGCAACCATGCCAACTCCTAAAAAGAAAATTATAATCCCCAATATTTTTCCCATAATCGTGACTGGATAAATATCACCATACCCCACAGTAATCAGAGTGGACGCCGACCATCAGATGCACTACAATTGTAAATGCATTTAAAAGACCATAGCCACGGCTGACATAATCCAGGTCATTGTCAACCTCCAATACTTCAAACAGTCGCCTGCGGCGGCGATACCATTTCTTACGCATTTGTTATCCCTCTCCTGCTTGTAACAATTTTGCTTTGCAAATTGAACATCATCTGACTCGAATATCCTTTAATACTTTAATATCAATATATTAGCAGTCAGACCAGCTGCTGTCCCCAACAGCATCACTATACTACCGACATCAATCCTTTTTTCATGGATAGCATCGCACAAAGTATACGGAATTGCCGCAGATATCATATTTCCATAATCCTTTACACGGTCTATATATTTGTCCCGTTCTATTCCAAGCCGCGGCATAATGACGTCAAGTGCCTTACTTGCCTGATGTGGAATCACAACATCGATATCCGCAAGACAAATCCCGGCCTGCTCTAGTGTTTCCTTTACAAAACCTGGAAGTTTCTTCGCTGACAGCTTTAACACCTTCGGCCCTTTCATGTCAAAATAAAATTCTTCCTTTGTTGCTTCAGAAAAACAAAATGCCGGCATCAAGCCACAGCCTCCTCTGATTTCTGTATCATGGACGCCTTCAGACCATGTCCTCTGAGCCGCAAAAAGTATCCCCGCATCCTCATCACTTCTGCTGACTATAAAAGCAGTAGCAACATCAGAAAATAACTCATAACTCTCCTTCTGAGCTGGATTTAATGCTACCGAAGCTGTATCACCGGAAACAATCAATATATGTCGATACCTTCCTGCATCTATCATATAGGCTGCAATGTCCAATGCTGTAGCAAAGCTGGTACAGGAAGTATTGACATCCATTGCCGGAATACTCATCCCTTTCGCAACCCTTTCATGAATCAACGCAGCATTACATGGAATTCCCTGAAGTGGCGTAGCCATTCCACCGATAATACATTCCACTTCTGACATGGTAATCCCTGCATCCTCTAATGCCTTTACAATTGCTGCCTCCGCTAAATCCAACAATGTCTCTCCCTCAGCAAGACGATATCTTGTCTGGTCACCAAAATGCACCTGTCGTGAAGGCAATGCACTTCCACAGCCTGTAATTTTTAACTTTCTCATCCGTTCGCCCCTTCTTTCATCCTTCATTATCTAATCCCTTCTTCACCCGGCTCTCCACCCGCTTTAATTTTCTCTGAGAATCATATGTATACCCATGAAACTCCAACATGGGGAGAACAAACCCCCTATCCTTTGCCAACTTCCTAAATTCATCAATCACTATTTTTTCCATAGAACTGCTTATATCTGCAAAAACATGAATGTTTCCATCCTGTTCCTGAACAATGCGGTAATTTGTTATATTTCCAGCAAACAGAATACAGCGCCGAATAAAATCAGGAAAAATGGATACGGGCTCCCCATTTCGTCCCACAAATATAAAAATGTCATCCTCCCGCCCTTCTATTTTTTCCAGCGGTGTAAAGACACAACCACAAGGACACGATGCCTGCCGTTCAACCAAAACATCATTTAATCGATAACGAATAACCGGCTGGGAGGTTCTCTCCAAATCTGTAATAATTGGTACAAAACGCCGGTCATCCAGATATTCTTTCTCAATATACACAATATCTTCATTCAAATGAAGCGTACCATATTTGCACGTAGTGGCAAGACAGCCTTCTGTACACTGGTAAACCTGATGAATAACAGCTAACCCAAAAACTTCTTTCAGGTAATCTTCATCCTCCTGTTCCAGCACCTCTGCTATAGATATAATTTTTTGAGGGGAAACCGAAAGTTCCTGTTTCTCATATTCCCGTGCAAGTATGAGCAGTACAGAGGGCTGAGCAACAATAATATCAGCTCTAAAAGACTGAAGCCTTTCGAGATTACCTTTCATATCCTCATATATATCAAAAAATTCAAACTGAATTTTCTTAGAGCCTACTGCCTCATACAAATTACTGTTTGCCCTCATAAAAAATGCAATTTTACAAATTGATAAAATACTTCCCGGCAAAAATCTGGCAAGCACATAACCTGCCCATTTATCCTGTTCCCTATTTTCCACTAGAAAAATTCCTCTGCTGTAAGAGGTACCAGAGCTTAAACCAACCGTTATATTATGAAGTCTGGGATTAAAACTACGGGTGCGTTCCGACTCCACTGCAAATGCAAGCGCTTCCTCCCTGTCAATTCCAACAGTATTTATTGCGTTAAAATGATCCATCATTATTTTTTTATCTATAACCGGAAATTCTGTAAACTCTTTTCCTTCATATGCCCCGTAAAAGGGAGAACGTCTTGTCACATAAGCAGTCTGTCTGGCAAGCTTCCGCCTGTGGTATGCCTCTAATTTTTTTGCAGAAGTAAATCTTCTATACTTAAATACAAGATAATATCTTAATACATTCCATTTTTTACCCATATCCATCCCCTTACATTAAGCTGTGAGAATACACAATTGTTACTTCGGGATGCTTTTTACGAAAAGCAGTAAGCCGATTAACTGTATTCCGATATTCACAATAATCATCCTGTACCCACCTTGCTATCAGTCGCATATCTTTCGTCCTGGAAATCAAATCCGTTCCCCAACAGGCATCTGCTCCAAACAAAACCTTATGCTCTGGCAGATAAATCCCCATTTGTCCTTCTGCATGACCGCTTAACAAAACACCTATCATCGAACCATCATCCAAAACATCATAACACTCATCAAAAAATTCGTGTAAACACGTCTCCTTCCTGCACGGCTGCAAACAGATATAGTCTATCCCTCTCTCAGGAATCATGTTGCGAAATACAAGCTTAAATGCATTTCCTGTCAACAATGTCTTGACCACCTGCTCCGTAGCTAAAAGCTGATAATCCTGAAACAGCTTCAAACCTCCAATATGATCCGGATGAGCATGTGACAATATAATCTGCCTGATATCTCCTGACGCAATACCATCTCTCTGAAGCTGCGTTCGGATAGTATGTTCATCGTCAATATAGGTTTTATTCAGTAGATTATATAAAAACGACACTATATGATTTTCATAAATCTCCTTTGAATATCCCGTGTCATACAAAATATGTCCAAACTCCCTATGCTCCAGACAGACCACAAGTGCAGGAAAACTTCTACTTTCCAGTTTTTGATGCTTAAACACCAGACCCAGATTATTTTTACAAAAGCCACAGCTATAAAGCTTATAACCTATTATTTTCTTTCCACCATTCTCCATACTTCTGTATCCCCTCCGAAATGGTCACAACTGGCTCATAGCCCAGCTGTTCTCTTGCCCTTGATATATCTAGAGTCTGAGAAAATGCCAATGTGCATACCGTATATCTAGTAAGTGCCGGCTCTCCACTCCTTTTTGTTATTTTATAATATATCTCTAGCAGGAAAGCAATTCCATAAATCAGCCAGAACGGAAGTTTCAGATAATGCGGCTGTTCCCCAATAGCATGCAGAAACTTTTCCAGAATCTGGCGGAACAACATAGGCTCTCCATTTGATATATTAAAAATCTCTCCTTCAATTTTTTCTTTCTCCATACATAGGAAACACGCATAGGCGACATTTTCCACACAGGTAATATCTACATAATTTCTACCGCCGTTAAACAGTGGTATTCCAATTTTTCCATTCGCCTTTAATATACGCGGTATCAAGCTGGTATCACCAATTCCAATAAGCCCTCTTGGCCGTATGGTTACTGTGTAAAGTCCTTTTTTCTGAAACTTCGACACCACTTCCTCTGATTGAATTTTGGATCGTATATAATAATTCAGAGTATTGGCACTGTCAAACTCCTCTTCCTTGATATGATACCTATGGGATTTACCGGAATAAATACTGGGCGATGAAACATAAACCAGTCTTTTTACCTGATTTTCTACACATAATTCACAGACATTCTGCGTTCCAATAACATTGGTCTGATAAAAATCCTCCCATTCTCCCCAGACAGTGGACAATGCACCTGCGTGGACTACATAATCCACACCCTGGAAATATGCAGCACAAGTCTCCTTTTCTACAAAATCCCCATGACAAAATATCACTCCCAATGCTTCTAATTCCTCTCCTGCTTTTTTGTTTCTCCCCAGTGCAAATACCTGATACCCCTTTTGCAAAAACTGCAAAACCAAATATCTTCCAAGAAAGCCGGTAGCTCCCGTAATAAGAACACTCTTCATAACATACTCCTCCTGTAAAAAATACCATACTAATTTTCCTTTATATACCGGCTTATAAAATCCATTAGTTCTTCCATATATACGGTAGAAAATTCCTTCATCTTATCCGCATCTGGTAAGAAGAGATTCATCCACGTTTCACATGCCTCCAGCAAACTGCCCTGTCCATTCCATATGACTCCCAATCCTTCTCTTTCAAACATCCGAGAGTTTATCGCCTGTTCGCCCTGACGGGGATAAAGCAGACAAGGGATTCCTCTGCCTGCTGCCTCACAGATACTATTCATCCCGCCTGCTGTAATAAACAGACGCGTATACTGAAACACTGCAAACTGGTTCACGTATCTTTTAAGCCGAATATTCTTCGGCACCTTCCAGCCGGACAATGTATCATAGCATTCGCCACAAGAAATAATTACTGTATATTTCGTATTGCCCAAATCAGCAAAAATTGTACGATAAAAATCAAAACAATCATTAAACACTGTTCCCATAGATACATACACCAAGTTCTCTACTGCATAATCCTCATTATCCATCCCCTTTTCCATACGTAGGATTGCAGATGATCCCAAAAAGAAATCCTCCAGGGTATTCTTTTTTTTCCCTGGGAAGAGCACAGCAGGATAGGTAAATATATTTCTACCTTCCCTGTTCATCAGCAAATGAAGCAGAGAAGTTTTTTTTAGCGGATATCTTTTTTTCAACTGCCTTTGTAACTGTATGACACTTGGAAGAATGGCCAACTCCCGTATAGTTGAACCAGTAAACCCCAATGCATACATCCAGAATGCTTTGTCAAAATAGTGAAAAGTAGTAATAATCGCATTGATAGAAACTGCTTTAATATGAAGAATACTTGAAACTGCTCTTCCCCAGAATGCAAGAGTATCATGGAGTACCAGCACAGGTCTGTATTCTTCTGCTTCTGTTAAAAGCACCTCCAACTGTCCACTCGTAAACTGAAGAATCAGTTCTGAAAGCCGGAGCAGCTGACTTCCTACCTGCGGGCTAAATGTAATATCCCCAAAATCATATTCCCGGAATAAAGCACCACAAGCCGTTATCGACTCTTTAAATTCCGAAGTAGAATAACAGATAACCACATACCCTTCCTTAACCAGACGCATGACTACCGGCAATGCCGGATTAAGATGCCCATATGCCGGAATACTATAGAAAATAATACAATTTGCAACATTTGTCCCGTGTTTATTTATAACTTGCATCCTGACATCCTATTTGATACCTTTCTCCAAAACAATTCGCAAAATCAAATCCTATATCCTGAAATTTGCTGCATGCTACAGTAAATCATACAATATATTAGTATATGTTGTCGTACTGTATATACATAAATCATCGGTTTAATACTTTTTTATTATACCAATAATTATTTATTACTTCAACTTGAAAATCATCCCTACGAAGCAGGCTAAAGCCCATAAAAAACACAGTATAGATATCTTCAAAATCTATACTGTGCCATTTTTTAATATTCATTTTACAGAAACTGCTTCATCTCCCCCATAAAATCCTCTTCCGTTTTAATAATCTTTTTTGCTAAATTAATGCTCTCAGGTGATGCCTCCTCATACTTGTTCATATATTCGCTAACCGACTGGATTCCCATATTACAGCCATCCATCATAATCTTGGCTACCTGGCTGCTATCATCTTTCATCATCATTTTTGCTTCCGTACTGATCCAGGACATTGCCGAAGCCATCATCCCCGGCTCCTTTTCCTCTTTGCCATATTCTGCAAGCTGTTTACTGGTTTCCTCTTCCAGCTTCTGGTGCTTTATAGTATAATCATCAATCACATTTGCCAGATTCTCGTCCCTGACATACTCCATTACCTGAGACATACTGTTCATTGCCATTTTGCAGCCTGCGTTGCACTCATCCAAAAGATTAATTGTCTGTGTCATCATACTTTATACCTTCTTTCTTTTTTGTAAGTATGACCACTTTTTGGCATCTTTTATACAATAAACTTCACCTATCTGTCTGACGACCAAAAGACCGGAAACATTTCCTATTCTTCATAGTCCATGCACAACCGGACTGCTGCATATGGACGGACATACGTATCTGCCGTTTTCACATGTTCCGGATGTACCTGATATCCCTTTAATGCTTCTTCACTTTCCAATCTGCTGTCCAGCATAACATCTGCATTGGAAGACTCCAGCCCCTCCGCTACAATTTTAAGATCAATCAGCCCTGGCACTACTCCTACCAAAGCTTCCAGATGTTCCTTCATTTTCTTTTTTACATCATATTTCTCCTGCTTCGTCAAATCCTCTTTTAACTGCCATAAAATCACATGCCTTACCATAATTCATACCATCCTTTCCTAGTAAATACCTGACATTCCTGCTGCAATCAGCCTGATTCCTTACTTCTTTATCTTACTATACACATCAAAAAAATAAAATAAAAAACAATATAAATTCACAAAACAGATACATACTAAACATAGTTTGTTCACATTTTTCTTATATACTACATACTTGTAAGAGCTTTTCATATAGTACAGCAATGTACTGAAATCCTCTCCCCCTCATTAAAGGAAGGTCTGACTCATGTCAGACCTTCTTATTTTTCATACTTTTATGAATTTACTCTTGCCAGAAATGACTGTAGCCTCGGACTCTTTGGTGAACCGAATATTTCCTCCGGGCTTCCTTCCTCTTTGATTCCCTTCTCGTCTAAAAACATAACACGGTTGGCAACTTCTTTTGCAAATCCCATTTCGTGGGTCACTACAACCATGGTCATTCCGTCACATGCCAGCTTTTTCATCAGTTCTAAAACTTCACCCACCATTTCCGGATCCAGAGCTGAAGTTGGTTCATCAAATAACAAAACTTCTGGATTCATGGCAAGGGCACGAATAATTGCAATTCTCTGCTTTTGTCCACCAGATAGTGTATCCGGATAGGCATCTGCCTTATCTGACATGCCAACCCTGTCTAACAGTTTGTCAGCCGCTTCATCTGCCTCTTCCCTGCTCATCAGCTTCGTTTTAACAGGTGCCAGCGTAATATTTTCCCGAATCGTCAGATTGGGAAACAGATTAAAATGCTGAAATACCATTCCCACCTTTTGCCGCATTTTATTGACGTCTACCTTTTTATCCATCAGATTAACATCATCTATATATACGGCTCCCGAATCAGGAATCTCTAACATATTAAGAGTTCGAATAAAAGTAGATTTTCCACAGCCGGAAGGACCTATAATCGCAATAATATCCCCTTTATGAACCTCAGTATTGATATGCTCCAATACCACATTATCTCCATATGATTTTGTCATATCTTCAACTTTAATAATACAATCTCTATCGCTCATTCTTTTTCAGACTCCTTTCCAGCTTATTCACCCCTGCTGTCAATATTAACACAATTACAAGATAGATACATGCAACGGTAATAAGAGGGAAAAACGCCTGATACGTATTGCCGCGGATAATGTTGCCCGCCATGGTTAAATCCTGCAAACCTATATAACCGCTGATAGCCGTCTCCTTAATCAGGACAATAAACTCATTTGCAAGTGCCGGCAGCGTATTTTTAATCGTCTGCGGCAGAATAACATACCGCATAGTCTGTCCATGTGTAAGGCCCAGACTTCTCGCTCCTTCAAACTGTCCGATATCCAAAGACATGATACCGCCTCTTAAAATCTCCGCCACATAGGCACCGGAATTAATACCAAATGCCAGAACAGCTACTAAAATCTTGCTGACGTTCGCAGACGCAAAAATCACATAATAAATAATCAACAGCTGAATCATAGTCGGAGTTCCGCGAATAATGGTCAGATATATTCTGCATAAAAAATTCAATATCTTTAACTTACCTGTTTTATCATGAGTTGCCCGTATAACGGAAATAACAAATCCAATAGCCACACCAAGCAATACTGCCAGAAATGCGATTACCAGTGTATTACGAAGACCCTTTAATATATATGCATAACGATTATCTTCGATAAAATTTTGATAAAAGCTGTCTTTAATGGAAAGCAATGGATTATATTCACCGTTACGGATTACGATCACCTGTTTTGCAGTGGTATAGGTATCCGTAAAATTAATATTCTTCAAGCGATCCTCTGTTACGGTCATTCCCGCGGCCCCGATATCTGCTTTACCAGACTGTACGGCATTAATAATGGAGTCAAACTCCATATCTTCTATCTTTAACTTCATATTGAGCTTATCAGCCACCGCTGTTGCCATATCGGCATCAATTCCAGTAATCTTATTGTTTTCATAAAACTCATAAGGTGGAAATGTTGCATTTGTCGCCATGATCAGAGTACCGTTTTCATAGGTAAGTCCTTCCGGACTTTCATACTGGAAACTATCATCACCATTAATATAATGGTCAATGATTTTTTGCAATGTTCCGTCCTCTTTCAGTTCCGCCAATGCCTTATTGATATCTTCACAAAGCTGAGTATTTTCCTTTGCGACACAGATTGCATATTCTTCAATCGTAAATTCTTCTTCCAGAATGCTTAAATCACTGTTCCTTTTGATAAAAGCCTTGGCAGGCTCCTCATCGATCATTACACAGTCAATCTTTCCATTTTTTAAAGATGAAATTGCATCATTTCCTTTATTATAACGTTCAATAACAGTTCCCGCTTCATCTCCTTCATAATCTGAAACATATATATCACCTGTCGTATTAAGCTGTACACCGATTTTCTTACCTGCCAGATCATCAATGGAAGAAATATCGGATGGTTCCATCTGCCTGCCACATCCGCTCAGGAACAGAACAAATGCGAACAGACATAAAATCTTAAGTTTTTTCATTTTTCTTTCTCTCTTTCTATGAACTGCATATCATGTCAATCCTGATTCTGCTATCCTTACAGTTCTACTTTCGGCAGTTTGCTGACAGCCTTTTCCAATTCTTCATCCGTCGGAACATAATCCTGCATCTCACCATCATTATATCTCTGATATGCTACCATATCGAAATAGCCGGTTCCGGTAAGTCCAAACACGATATTCTTTGCCTCGCCCGTTTCCTTACATTTGACAGCCTCGTCAATAGCAACTTTAATCGCATGGCTGCTCTCCGGTGCCGGTAAGATTCCTTCTACTCTTGCAAAGGTCTCAGCTGCCTTGAACACTTCTGTCTGCTCCACGCTTCTTGCTGTCAGAATTCCCTGATCAAACAGTTCCGAAACCGTAGAACTCATTCCATGATAACGAAGCCCTCCTGCATGGTTAGCTGATGGAATAAATCCGCTTCCTAATGTATACATCTTTGCCAATGGACAAACCTTTCCGGTATCACAGAAATCATATGCATAGGTGCCTCTGGTAAGACTCGGACAGGAAGCCGGTTCCACTGCTATCATTTCATATTCTGCTTCGCCTCTTAAAATCTCTCCGGCAAACGGAGATATCAATCCACCCAGATTAGAGCCTCCGCCGGCACAGCCGATAATCATATCCGCTTTAATTCCATATTTATCCAATGCCGCCTTTGTCTCCAGACCAATCACGGACTGATGTAAAAGAACCTGGGACAAAACAGAGCCTAAAACATAACGATATCCTTCCTGACCTGTGGCTGCCTCTACCGCTTCCGAAATCGCACAGCCGAGGCTTCCTGTTGTTCCTGGAAACTCTTCATTAATCTTGCGCCCCACATTGGTATTCATAGACGGTGACGGTGTCACTTTCGCACCATAGGTACGCATAACCTCTCTCCGAAACGGTTTCTGCTCATAGGAACACTTTACCATATACACCTGACAATCCAGATCAAAATAGGAACATGCCATGGAAAGAGCAGTTCCCCACTGACCGGCACCCGTCTCGGTAGTTACACCCTTTAATCCCTGCTTTTTGGCATAATATGCCTGGGCAATGGCGGAGTTTAATTTATGGCTGCCTGATGTGTTATTTCCCTCAAATTTATAATAAATATGTGCTGGCGTATCTAACTTTTCCTCTAAACAATATGCACGTACAAGCGGAGACGGACGATACATTTTATAGAAACTGCGGATTTCTTCCGGTATATCAAAATATGCTGTCACATCATCCAGCTCCTGCTTTGCAAGTTCCTGACAAAAAATGCCGGAAAGTTCCTCCACACTGACCGGCTTTAACGTCGCCGGGTTCAAAATCGGTGCAGGCTTCTTCTTCATATCTGCACGCACATTATACCACTGTTTTGGCATTTCTTTTTCTTCTAAATAAATCTTATAAGGAATTTTCTGATCCATACTCTACCCTATCCTTTCATTTAAACATATAAAAATAAGCTAACTTATTTCCCTTACTTTGTCAAGTCCCAGATAAGGCTTTACACCTCCGGCATTAAGCATTTTTACAGCAGCTGGCAGATATCAGTACAGGCATACCTGCTTAATCCGTTACCCACAGGATTCAAAATCCACTCTGATCACATCATCAGATACACAAAATATGCCCCATAACCCAGCAGCATGACCACTCCTTCAGTACGTTTTAATTTTCTGTCCTTGAACACACACAGCCAGAGCAGTACACCTGCTGCTGCTGCAATCAAGGTATCAACAATAAATTCGGGAAGAAATACAACCGGTGTGATCAAAGCTGTCGTACCGACAACAAACAATATGTTAAAAACATTACTGCCCACGATATTTCCGATTGCAATATCTGCTTTCCCCTTTATCGCAGCAGATACTGAAGTAAATAATTCCGGCAGAGAAGTACCCAGTGCTACAATCGTTAATCCGATGAACCGCTCACTTAATCCTGCTGCCTTGGCAATTGTCTTTGCTGCATCAACTGTCACATCACTCCCCCATACAATCAGCACCAGTCCGGTCACAACCAATACTATTAACAGCCAGACTGGTCTTTTTCTGGTCTCCTCCCCTGCTTCTTCTTTATTGTTTTTTGCCATGAAAAACAGATAGATCAGATAACCAATAAATGCGAGCCACAAACACATGCCTTCTATTAGAGAAATATTGCCCCCTGTATATCCGAATATCATTAACAATATTGTGATGAACAGCATGTACGGTATCTCATACCGTATCGTCGATTTTGCCACCGCCACTGTTACGATTACTGATGTCACTCCAAGTATAATCAAAATATTAAAAATATTGCTTCCCACCACATTGCCGACTGTAATCGCCGCATTCCCCTTTAATGCAGCTGCAATGCTGACTGCTGCTTCCGGGGCACTGGTTCCCATGGCAGCAATGGTAAGTCCGATTACCAGCTGCGGGATACCGAATCTGTCTGCAATTCCGACTGCACCATCCACAAACCAGTCCGCTCCTTTAACCAGCATAACAAATCCTAAGACAAGAAATAAAAATTGTAATAAAGTTTCCATAATATAAATCCTCCTTTTCCGGGCAATTCACATACTGTCAGGATAAAGCATCAGGAATATACACAACACAAAAAACGAGACCTTTACTGCATAAAAAATACACAGTAAAAGTCTCGTTCTTATCTCAGTATGCATCCCGGCCTTCCCGGCGTGATGACGTTATGCATAACATTTCCAATGAATGTGAACTACTCCCTAGTACTATAGCCAAATTATCACAAAATGTGGTAAAAGTCAATCTGCATTTTAAAGTATAGTGCTTTCATGATTCATCTTCCGTTTCTGCACTGGTCACCCTTTCTATGTGCATTGCCAGATAACCGATTTCCTCTTCACTTAGCGGACACCGCAAATCATGACTGACCAGATCACAGACTGTCTGGGCAATCTGAAAAGATTGGGGAAATTTTAATTCCATATAATCATTCATACTTACCTTAAGCTGTTCTCCCTTCAGGGCACGTGCCACCATATAACGGATGTGATTCATCAAACGATTATAGGATAAGGATAAAATATCAATTGGTTTTCCTATTTCTTTTTCTACCATGGACACACATTTTCTAACTGCCTGTGCCATCTGCATGGCCTGGGACACTCTCTCATCATCAATGGCAGAATGAATATGAAGCGCAATATAACCTATTTCATCATCATCAATCTGAATATCCAGTCTTTCCTTTAAAATGCCTTCAATACATTGTGCTGTCTTATATTCTGCATGAAACAAAATGCGGATATCCTCCGTCAGCGGATTGCTGATCTGCTCATGATTTCTGATCCGTTTCACTGCATATTCAATATGGTCTGCCATCGGAAACAGCATACGCCGGTCAATCTTTCCAAAAGTTTTTTCAGCATTTTTTAACACTTGATCCGCTATTTCCAGGCAGACCGGTGATATGGACTTGGCAAGCGTACGGGTATCCCCTCTTTCCGTAGACTCCTGTAACGAATATATCGTATCCTCCGGCCTGGCTTCTATCCGTTCATTCACTTTCCTGCCAAAACCGATACCCTTTCCCATGATCAGATATTCCTGATTATTTTCCGTATAAATCGCTATCACCGTATTATGATTCAGCACTTTCTCAATCCGATACATCCTTATCCCCTCATTTTCCACTACTCTATGATATGCCGGAATTTTTCAGCCGGACATTTTGGCAGAATCCCCGGAATCTGCCAAAACATCCTATCACTTCTTCCTATTTGTAAAAATCTACTGCAAACAACTCATCACCGGATTTGATATCCCCCTGTTTTAACAAACGGACTTTCTGATTATCCTCCATCTCGGAACAAATTACAGGTGATACAATAGAAGGTGCATTTGCCTTCAGGTAATCCAGATCCAGCTTTAACAGTGGATCACCTTTTTTCACTTTCTGACCTGTCTCTACCAGCGTTTCAAATCCGTTCCCCTCTAATTTGACCGTATCAATTCCTACATGAATTAAAAGACTGATACCTGTATCCGTCAAAAATCCCACTGCATGCCTGGTATCAAATACAAAAGCCACTTCTCCGTCTTCCGGTGCCCTTACAAATTCCTCTTCCGGTGTTACGACTGCACCGTCACCTAACATTTTATTTGAAAAAACCTCATCCGGTGTAGACGTAATATCTCCTGCTTTACCGGTAATTGGGCTGGAAATGATTACGGTTTTTTCAATTTCACCACCTGCTGTCCGCTCTGTTTTCCCACCGTTTTCAGTGTGCTCATTCGCAACCGTATCGGCAATATACTCTTCATTCGGTGCAGTCTCCAAATAGTCTTCCAGATTGGATTTCACAACCGTTACACGAGGACCGTAAATAATCTGAACTCCGTTTCCTTTGTGTACAACTCCTGACGCACCAGTCGCCTTCAATGTTGCATCATTTACCAGTTCAGGTTTATAAACGGTACAGCGGAGCCTTGTAGCACAGCAGTCCACATCGGAAATATTTTTTTTACCGCCAAGACCCTGACAGATTGATCTTGATAAAGTATCTTCTCCGTTAACAGCTCCTTCCTCTGCTACAGCTCCGTTTTTCTTTGCATCCACATCGCTTCTCCGGTATAATTTTACTTCTTCATCTTCTTCTCCACGTCCCGGTGTTTTCAGATTCAGTTTCCTGATCAGGAAGCTGAATAACAGGTAATATACAATGAAGTAGAAAATTCCTACAATGACAATCCAGATCCAGTTTGTCTTTGCATTCCCTTGCAGTATACCAAACAAAAACATATCAATCAAGCCGCCGGAGAAAGTCATTCCAACTGCCACCTCAAAAACATGCATAAGCATGTATGCAAGTCCTGCAAATACACAGTGAATTCCATATAACAATGGTGCAACAAATAAAAATGTAAACTCAAGCGGCTCTGTGATACCTGTCAGCATGGAAGTCAATGCAGCAGATAATAACAGACCTCCCACTTCTTTTTTCTTCTCCGGTTTTGCCGTCTTATACATAGCGAGTGCCGCACCCGGAAGACCAAAGATCATCAACGGGAACTTTCCTGACATGAATCTTGTTGCAGATACTGCAAATTTTTCTACCGTCGGGTCTGCCAGCTGTGCAAAGAAAATATTCTGTGCTCCTTCAATCAGCTGTCCCCCAACCTCTAATGTACCACCTACCCCTGTCTGCCAGAACGGAAGGTAGAATACATGGTGAAGACCAAACGGAATCAGCAGTCGTTCCATCAGTCCATAAACCCAGGTTCCTGCATATCCCGAATTCAACACCACATCACCTACTGCATAAATGCCATTCTGGATTACCGGCCAGATAAAGAACATGACAATACCGACAAGCACATATACAAGTGACGAAATAATCGGAACGAATCTGGTACCTCCAAAGAATGATAATACCTGTGGCAGTTCAATCTTATAAAACTTATTGTGCAGTGCTGCTACTCCAAGCCCCACGATAATACCTCCAAACACACCCATTTGCAGGGAGGTGATCCCACATACGGAAGCCGTAGCACCATTCAACATCTGCTCTGCTCCACCGTTAATGTTAATCATGGCACCAATCGATGCATGCATAATAAAGAATGCAATAGCAGCAGCCAGTGCTGCTACCTCTTTTTCTTTCTTTGCCATACCGATGGCAACACCCATTGCAAAAATAATCGGCAGGTTTGCAAACACAATATTACCAGCATCACTCATAACAAGAAAAATAGCATTTAATATTGTCCCCGGTCCCATAATATCGGTCAATCCATATGTTGCAAGCATGGTCTCATTTGTAAAAGACCCTCCAAATCCCAGTAGAAGCCCTGCTACCGGAAGGATAGCGATTGGAAGCATAAACGACCTTCCAACTCTTTGAAGTACACCAAAAATCTTGTCTTTCATTTCCTTCATCTCCTTTTCTTTATATTTTTATTTTATACCGGGATATCATGTGCTATTCGAACGAACCTTTAAAAAATAAGATGGGTATATCTTATTCTAATAAAAAAAGGCATCAACACACATAAATATCCTCAAATATTCATGTACAGTTAATGCCTTATCTCTTCATAAATAAGTAACATACCATAACATTAGAATTAATCTAACACACTTCCCATATTTTGTCAAGTAAAAATCTCACTCCGGCAGGCTGTCTGCCACACACAGCGCCCCCCATCCTACCAGTGGACTGGGCTGTGTCTGCTGGAACGGCAGTTTTCTTGCCCCTTTTATCAAGCTTACCCTGATTTTTTCTCCATATAAATACGGATCCCTTCCATCTACAATCCCATACTGCATAAGCAGTGCTGCGGCTCCTGTAACAAACGGTGCCGCAAAAGAAGTCCCTGAAAACTCACTATATCCTCCTCCTGCTTTACAGGTGTTAATAGACACTCCCGGCGCCGCAAGATCCGGCTTTCCGACAGCTGGCGGAAGAGTATATTCAAAATCATAGCCCCTTCCCGAAAATGCTGCAAACGTATCATTTCTGGAATCATAGGCCGCCACTGAAATCACATATCTTGCAGTGGACGGCACTACCAGAGTATTAAAAATTGTAGGTCTCACAAAAGTAACCTCAGATGATGTGCTTCCCGCTACTGGAAGCCACATATTGTAATCTCCTCCCACAATGCGTCGCGGCTCCAGATGAATTTTCCAGATTCCCGATGTCACATAATCCCCTCTCGGAATCCATGCGATATAGATTTCCTGTTCAGGATTATACGGTGTGGGTTCACTATAATAAATGGAAATCATATCTTCTGGTAAAACATAGTTTTGTACTTTTGAATAACTGGAAAGTGGGCCAATCCTGCGATTTGTAGGCGATTCAATCGTAATGTCAAACAAATCCAGATAGTGCTTCCAGATTTGCAGATTAAATGATTTCATATAATCCCCTACATATATTTCCACTGTCTCTCTCTGCCCTCCTGATAAATTCCCTGATGCATGCCTTGCGGTGCGTCCATCATTTCCTGTTCCGGTAACAATGGATATCCTGTAAAGATTTGATACGGTATCAATATATCTCTCTAAAATAGAATCCCCATTATGTGCGCCGTAATTATTTCCAAAACTAATATTTATAGCCAGTGGTTTTCCCGTGCCCATGGCATATTTCACCGCAAAGTCAATGGCCAGCATCAGCTGAGTCGTTCTTGGAAATCCCCTTCCGTCCGGATTTCCTAGCTTTACAGCAATGATTTCTGCTTTTGGTGCCATGCCTACAATCCCCTCATTAGAGGATAATCCATTTCCTGCCATAATCCCAAGAACCGCTGTGCCATGTCCGGTCCCGTCAAATTCCGGAACAATATCCCTTCCTCTGAGCCTTCTTTGTACTTCCTGTCTGTTTTCGGCAGAATCTGCTTCTGTTAAGCTTTCCTCTTCTTCTGAGAGTACCTCTGATTCTATAAGCAGATCCCCTTCTTCCGCGCGGATTGCCGCATTTATATCCTCTGCACTATACACACTGCCTGTGTTAAAACCCTCCGGAGGATTTCCGGGCGTCGTCTGATCCCACATGGTTACGATTCTGGTAGTACCGTCTGCATTTCTAAAATCCTTGTGATAAAAATCCACACCAGAATCCAGGCACGCTACCAATGTTCCTTCTCCTGTCAGATTATAGTTCGGCAGCCTTACCCTGCTGACACACGAAGAACCGATTCCTTCCATCGCTTCCAGCAAAAGCGATTTGGGCTTCTCTATATAATCTATCTGTGGAAAATCAGAAAGCCTTGCTATCTGATACTGTGGAATTCTAATTACAGCATAACCTCCCAGCAGTTCTTCAATTGAAATGTCCAATTCATCCCGTATTGTATCAAGGCTTCCCGTATAACGGATAATCAATTCCCATTCATCAAATAATTCACTGTAGCCTACATCCAGATCAAGACTCTTTTCCCGCTCCTCCTCAGAAATACTGATTGCCATATTTAATTCCGGACTGATCTTACCCTCTGTCATAGAACAACCCCATACTTTATCTATTATAATAAAGTATGGGGTGTATTGTCATTCTGACACTGCTTCCTGTCTTATTCCCTTTGTGAGAACAAATCTGCCAGTACTTCTTCTGCACTCATATTCTGATAACCGTCAGGATCTGATAACCTGATGCCCTCCCCTGATGTCTGCCATCTCATCTGTGCATAATGCGAAAGATAGGTTTTTCCACGGCTGACATCCGGATATCTGCTATACCACGTTTTGTAATATTTTTTCATATATTTTTTTGCCAGCTTATATGCCTTACTGTTTTTCTTTCCTGAAAGCGTTGTTGTACCGCAAAGCTGTACGCCAGCCGGTGATGAATGTAACAGTACCACACTGCCATCCTTACACTGCCCCACTACGATCCACACATGACCACAGCATTTACAGGTAGAACTCATAACGTCTCCCGCCCTGTAATCCCTTATTCTCCCCGCAGTAAGGTAGCTTCCAAAGCCGAGTTCGGAAAACCTCTTTGCCTGTTTAGATGCACTGTATACATACCCTTTCTTATTGGGTTTTGTATTCAAAACATTATATACACACCATCCCACATAACCGGAACAATCCAATCCGTTGTGAATCTGGTAACGGTAGTTCTTATAATTATAGGAAGCTTTTTTATTTTTTGCAAAACTTCGCCAGACCGGACTTAAACCAATCCTCTTTGCGTCTGTGCCTGCACCAGTGTCTGCTTTATTCCAGCCGCCTCCCCACACATACATAGTAGAGCCAACAGGTGCAAGTGCCGTCTGGAGCAGATTTTTTATCGTGGAAGTGCCTTTTACAGGTACTGTTGTAGTCGCTTTTGGACTTGGGGCACTAAATTTCTTATCCCCTTTCTTAGTAATTTGATATGCACGTACATAATAAAAATAGACTTCACCCGCATCCATTCCCGTTCTTACAAGCCGGCATTGGGAGGTATCTGCTGCCACCTCATACAGCAATTGTTCCCTGTCATCCTCTTTTTTTGCCTCATAAATCCGATAACCATCCGCACCTTTTACCGGTTCCCATGATACCACTATCTCCGTTTTGATAGCAGTTGACATAACACCCGCCGGCTTTATTTTCGAGAATGTACTTTTTGCATAACTGTTAAAAGAAAATAAACCTGACATAATCCATATTATTCCAATGACTGCCAAAAGATTACAAATATTTCTTCCATCCTTAGTTAACATAACATCATCCTTATTCATCTAATTTGATTCCTGCTAATAATGCCCCAAACGGATTATTCGGTATTTCCTCACACTCATAATCAAATTTTTCAATCACATCCGTTGCAATATCGGAAGTATTGGTCTCCACATCACGGATACTTAAGCTGATTTTTCCATCCTTTACCTCTAACACCTTTACCTTCACTTTTTGTCCCATGGATAATACCTCTGAAGGTTTTTTAATCCGTTTCATACAAATTTTGGAAATATGGACCAGACCTGTTAATCCATTATCCATCTGAACAAACGCACCATATGGCATAAGGGATTCCACCGTTCCCTCAAAAACAGAGCCCGGTACAATCATTGCCATTTTCTCCCTGTCATGCTCCGCTTCTTTCTCTTTTAACACCGCCTTAACGGAAAGTACCAGCTTCTTCGACCGTTCATCTGCGGTAATCACTTTGGCCTCTACACATCTGCCGATATATTCCTCCGTGTCTTCCACAAAAGAAAGTGCCAGCTGGGACGCTGGAATAAATGCCCGGATTCCTTCTAAATAGGTAATAACTCCACCGTTCACACTTTCCTTAATCTTAACCGTTACCACTGATTCCTCTTCCAAAAATTCCTTTAAATGCTCCCATGCAGACACCTCATTTGCTTCCTTTAGGGAAAGTTCTACATTCCCCGCCCCGTCATCTGTCTGTATCACGACTGCCTGAAGACTGTCCCCGATTTTTAAATCTTTCATCGCCGAAAAATCCGGGTCATCAGAAATCTCCGACAAGGGAATCTTTCCCGGTGCAAAGTAATCCAAATCCAGGATAACCGCCTCATCATTGATATCTACGATCATTCCCTTTACTATCTCGCCCTCTTTTATCACACGAAATGAATTTGTCAGTTCCTTTTCAAAATCTGCCATTGTCTCCATATTTTCTCTCCTTTATGTAACCAATTTTGCAAAGCAAAATTGATTGCCTGCTTGCCCGCCCATCACAAGGTGATTTTTATGCGGGCAATTCCCGTTTTGTTATTTTTACTAATACATGTACCACCAATTTTGCTGTATAAAAGTTTACCAGATAGACCTTCCAAGTTCAACCGAAAAATAATAACAATAAATCTGTCACACCTTTTTTACCTTCGCATATTATATCAGTGTAAAGATAATTGGAGGATTTCCTTATGGGCGACTTATCAGCAACAGGCGGATGCGGCTTTGGTGGCGGCAACTGCACATGGATCATCATTCTCATTCTTCTCTTCAGCTGCTGTGGAAATGACAACGGCTGCGGAAACGGTTTCTTCGGTGGAAATGATGGCTGCGGATTTGGTGGTGGAAACTGCTCTTGCATCATCATCATTTTACTTCTTCTTTGCTGCTGCGGTGGAAACAGCAACGGCAATTCAGGATGCGGTTGCGGCTGCTAATTCTACATTCCAGCACGCAGGGGACCTTAAGGTCCCCTGTTTCTTTTGCCGGAAAAAGCATATCATACCGGCATATGCGTATGTTTTTTATGTAATGTCCCTGCCGCCTTTTTGCCAGCCATCCTGATTAAATCCTGATAAAGAATTTCCCTTGTCTTCTCCGGTCTTATCTCCTCATCCACAAAATGACGTTTCAATACCATATCACTATTCATATAAAGCTTCCGATATTCAGATAACTGCTCCTTTAAAAATACATCTTTTTGTACACCTTCCAGTTTAGCAAGCTGACCATGGCTGATTACTGCAACCGCACCCTCTGCTTTCATAACTGCCACCTCCGCATCGGGCCATACATAATGCCTGTCTGCCCCTAGCTGCTTGCAACCCATTAAAATATACGGACCTCCATAAGCTTTTCTCAAAATAACTGTCAGCCGTATCGTTGTAGCGTCTGCATAAGCATTTATCATTTTTGCGCCATGCCTGATTAGTCCTTTATGCTCCTGCTCGGCTTCCATTACAAATCCGGCAGAATCTGTAAGCGTAATGACCGGTATATTATAACAGTCACAATATCGCACAAAATATGCAGCCTTATCTGCTCCGTCCACATCAATGGCACCATTTTTATAAAGCGTCTGACTCGCAACCACTCCGACGGTAAGCCCACCTAATTTCCCAAAACCCGCCACAATATTTTTCGCAAATTCCCTGTGCACCTCAATAAAGCTGTCATCATCCAATATTTCCTCTATAACCGGCTTTACATCATATACCTCCTGCTTATCCTGCGGTATCAGCCTCGTGATGTCACTGATATCTTTTTCGCGGTACACATCTGTGCGGAAACATCTCTCTTCTGTATAACATGGCGGCAGTATATCAATGAGTTTCCTGACTTCTTCATAACAGCTTCTCTCATCCTTCATCCTGAAATGAGCCACTCCGCTTGTGGTCGTATGTATCCGGGCTCCCCCTAGTTCCTCAATCAGATAATCCGTTCCCTGTACTTCATTAATTACTTTGGCACCGGTTACAAACATATTGCTAAGCCCGTCTATTGTAAATATAAAATCAGTAAGTCCCGGAGAATATACAGCACCGCCTGCACAGGTTCCTGCAATAATTGAAATCTGCGGAATATAGCCGGAAGCCAGCGTATTCATATAAAACAATTCCCCACATCCTGCCACCGAAGCTGCTCCTTCCTGAATCCTCGCTCCACCTCCATCATAGATACCAATTACCGGTTTGCGCTCCTTGATCGCCTCTTTGAGGATCGCTATGATCTGCCTGCTATGCTGATATCCGAATGTACCTCCCATACAGGTAAAATCCTGACCATAAAAAAATACCTTCTGACCATAAATACTGCCATATCCGGTAATCACACCATCATAACCGGCATCCGTTTCTGTCGTACACTCTTCCTTTCCCATTTCTTTTTCATACAATATATTATCCGGATAATATTCCGTAAAGCTCCCCCTGTCAAACAAAATGCGGACTCTCTCAATAATGTGAAGCTTATCCCTTTTATGTTGTTTGGTTATATTATATGGATTTACCTTATCTAAATACATCTCTTTCCTCTCGTACTTTCTATAATATATTTCTCACTGGTACAATAAATATGAAATTGCTGACAGTTCCACTATTCATTATGCCAGATTTCCTGTGTTCTTCATTGTAACATACCCAAAAAAGAAAACAAATATAAAATTTTTATTCCCTTTTATCTCATTTTATAGTAGAATTAAGATAATTGTTTACGAAAGGATGCTTACTCACATGAAATACATAAATGGAATTGGATATATGGACGAAAGCAGTTATTATAAAATTCCCAGTCAAAGCAGTACCGACAGTTCTGCTTTTGATTCTGTTTTTGAAGCGGAAACCATTATCTATGCTACACCGGAATCAGCCAGTGTACAATCCGGTACTCCGGGAAATGATTCTTCTTCATGTCCGGTAACGTCACCGGCGGAATTAGATCCTATTTTCAAACAAGCGGCGGACAAGTATGGGATAGATGAAAAGCTTCTAAAGGCTGTAGCAAAGGCTGAATCTAATTTTAATCCCAGTGTGGTATCCAGTGCAGGTGCCATTGGAGTGATGCAGCTTATGCCTTCTACTGCCTCTTCTTTGGGTGTTGCCAATCCTTATGATGCCAAAGATAACATTATGGGCGGTGCCAAATATCTCTCAAAGCTTCTGGCAAAATATAACGGTAATATTTCACTTGCACTTGCTGCCTACAATGCAGGATCCGGCAATGTAGAAAAATACGGGGGCATTCCTCCATTTAAAGAAACACAGAATTATGTCCGCAAGATTCTAGGCTATCTGGGTTCTACAGATACAGACGATGTTATCTATGCAGCAGCAGACAAATCCTCCGGCACAGGAGCAAATGATGATTCCGCCACGGTTGTTTATGCTGTTGCCGCCAAAGATGCTGCCAGCCCTGCACGTATTTACTTACAATAAAGAAAGGACCAGCTATGATTCAAATCGAAAACGTGACAAAAACTTATAATGGCACGGTACGTGCTGTAGATAATCTGGATCTCACTGTAAACAATGGTGAGATTGTGGGATTTATCGGACCTAACGGTGCAGGTAAGACCACAACCCTAAAAATGATGACCGGAATTCTGAAACCAGATTCCGGTTCTATTTTCATTAACGACTTTGATATGCAGGCCGAACCTTTAAAGGCAAAACAGGTCATTGGATATATTGCAGACAGTCCCGATATGTTTTTACGCCTGAAAGGGCTGGAATTCATGAATCTGATTTCCGATATTTATAAAGTTCCTACAAATGTACGAAGGGAACGTATCAAGGTCTTTGCCAGCCGCTTTGATCTGTCAGAGGTTCTCGACAAACCTATGCAGAGTTATTCCCATGGAATGCGCCAGAAAATGATGGTAGCTGCGGCACTTGTACATGATCCTGCGGTCTGGATACTGGATGAACCATTAACCGGACTGGATCCCAAATCAGCATATGCCCTGAAAAACATGATGCGGGAACATGCTGATGCAGGTAACTCCGTTCTCTTTTCCACTCATGTTCTGGAAGTAGCGGAAAAACTCTGTGATAAGGTCATTATCATCAATCACGGTAAATCCCTATTTTACGGAACCCTGGATGAATTAACAGCCAGATATCCTGATATGGATCTGGAAAAAATCTTTTTGGAGATGACCGCCCATGAATAGTTATTTGACTCTTACCAAAACATTTATTGCTGCCATCAGCATGAGTGCCCCACAGGACAAACGCCGCAAGATTATGATCGTGATACTTTCTTTATTCGGCATCTTCGGTGTTTTGCTTCCTGTCGCCATTGCTGTGGGTATTTTAGTAAAGCTCATGACAGAAACCCTGATTCCCATTGGATGCGAATCCCTTGGTATTCAGTTAATGTTTCACGTAATCTGTCTGTTTACCGTCATTTTCGGTATCAACGTTATATTTAATGAATTTTACTTCTCCAACGATATTGAATATCTGCTGCCATGGCCGCTTCGGGCTTACCAGATTATTGCATCCAAATTTACTGCTGCATTTTACAATGAAAACATGATGCAGTTTGTTTTGGTACTCTCCTGCATTATCGGATTTGGCATCGGTTCGAAAATGGGAATTTTAAACTGGATTCTTTCCATAATCGGAATTGTAACTCTTCCCATCATTCCGCTTGCCTATTGCGGAATCTTAAGTATGGTAATGATGGCATTTACCAAAATGATCCGCAGCAAAGACATGATCCAGAGAATATCTGTTTCACTGATTTTTATCATGGTCATTGCACTGATTTCTTCCATCGGCTTTTTACAAAATATGGATATTGATACTTATGTAGAAACGCTAGCTGCTGGTGACCAGACCTTCTTTACCGTTATGAACTATATTTTCCCCAATGTACCACTCTTTGTAAAAACTTTCAGTGAAGGCAGTTTTCCTGCATTGTTAGGGTACATTGCAGTCAATGCAGCAGTGATAGCCATTATGCTTTTCCTATCCGAAAAATTGTATTTTAAAGGGGTTATCGGGCTTACTTCTTCCAATTCACGAACAAGGGGACAGGATATTGATAAACTGCTTGTTTCCTGTAAACAGCACAGCCCTGCATATTCCTATTTTATGAAAGAAGTACGGATTCTAATGAGAACACCGGTATTTTTTACAAATTGCATTGCAATCAATTTTTTATGGCCGATTTTTGTATATGCCATGTTAAAGATACAGCACTATGAAATTTCATTAGAAAAATTGAGACATCTGTATGCCCATAAAGATTTAAAAATCCAGTTATTCTTTTTATTGGGGATTGTAGGAATCTCTGTCATTGTTGCTGCTATCAATAGTTTAAGTTCCAATGCGATTTCCCGGGAAGGAAAACATTTTTCCTTTATGAAATATATTCCGGTTCCTTATTTTACTCAATGGAATGTAAAAACATTTGTAGGAATTCTGTTTCCGGCAATTGGCGTTCTGGTATATTTTCTGCCTGTGTGTATTCTGATTCGGATACCGATTGTACACATTGTGCTTTTCACATTACTAAGCCTGATGTCCATCACTTTTGTGTCACATATGGGCATCTACATTGATTCCATACAGCCCAAGCTGATATGGGATGACGAAATGAGTGCCCTCCGGGAAAATTATAATACTTTTTTCTCCATGGCAATTTCTATCGCTTTTACCGTAGTTGTCTGTATTGGAGGATTTTTCCTGTTTTGTAACACAAAAATCTCTATTGGATTTACCGCTCTCATTCTCATCCTCATTCTTGCCGCTGCCAATCTGGTCGTATTGATTCTGACTGCCAGATCAGGCATACGCAACATAGAAGAACAAGAAGAAACCTAACAGAGCAATTTGAAAAAACTCTCTATTACAGTCAAATACCCCGCAGCTAGCTGCGGGGTATAATCTATCTTCTTTTTAGCAAGCATATCAATCCATTAAGCTTCCCTTACCGTCAGGATTCCTTTATTCAGGATAATCTCCGGACGGTAAGAAAGTTTTGCTTTCCGAAGCCCTTCTTCTCCCAAATCTTCTTCCCTATTGATATACATATAATCTGCAAGTTCATGTCTTACAAATTCCCTGTTAATCATTGGATAAGCCCCCTGAATCTCTGAAAATGCTTTTTCAAAATGCACGACAAAGGTATCAGAAGTAAGTCTTTCACCAAGAGTAATGGCTATGATTCTGCCGCCTGCCCTAAGGGCACCTCCAATCATCCCCAGCTCATCCCTATGGCGGATTGCATATACCACCAGCTTGGACTCATCTATTTTATCATATTCAATCTCATTTTCTTCACCGGTACAATTTTTCATACACCACCGCATTGCCATTTTTGCACAATCTTCTTCGTTTTCCTCCGATATCCTCTCGTATATCCAGTCGGGATTCTGCTCTTCAAAACGATTAATATGGTTCCTCTTTCCATGCAGTTTCTTCCCTGCCAAAGACGCCAGCTTTTCCTGAGCATATATATAATCTGATTCATCACGATTATACGTCATCTGGTAAATGTCCGGATACCACTCTTCTATAAGTTTCATCTCCTCTTCCATCACACAATACATGCAAAACCGCTGCCCCTCTTCCTCAGCAAGTTCCACCAGCCTGTCAAATAACCTCTTTGGTTCCTCTGCACTCAAAAGATTGCAGGAATACACAAAGCCTGTCTTATCCCTGTTAGACCGGAAAATAAGATTCCCCTCCCAGAAAGCAATTTCCGTATTGTAATGCTTTGCCCACAAAACAGTATTGGCAGGCGACATCTCACAGCATCTTTTTTTGTTATCATTCATTGCATCCTTTATTTCATTTATGTCCTTGATTGTCGGTACAAAAAAATCCATGTTAAACCCTCTATTCTATTATATTGTATAAAAGTAGCTGCCGCATATATGCGGCAGCTGTTTATTCCGGACCCTCTAACAAAATATCTACATCATTGTAGCCATAATCCATCAATGCTTTCCTAATCTTATGTTTCGTATCTTCATTAGCATTAATGTTAATCAATTCATACAATTCAAAAACATAGCCTACCCATTTTTCATAAATCTTATTCCTGATTTCTGCATTAGCAGTCATCTCTCTTGCTTTTCTGGCTTCCTCCACAGATTTCTCTTCTCGTTTGATAATCGGCTCATTCTCTTCTTCTTTGGCTCGTTTCTCCGCATCTACTGCAGCAATCACTTCCTCAACACCTTCCGACAAAGTGCCCTTAATATCCATAATCCCCGGATCGTCTTTCTTCAGGTTCTTGGCAGCTCTGACAATATCCTGGTTCTTTGCACCAAAGAAATCCCCCAAAAGTCCCTCTACCTGTATAATTCCATCATCTATTGCTGCCTTCCCTGCCTCAACATCTTCCTCTGCTTCTTCGCTGTCTTCTGAAACCATCTCCTGTTCCAGTTCCTCCAGAAACGATAAATCTACATTTCGGAAATGATTCTTACCATAAGCAATCTCTTCTATCTCATCCGTCCGTACAATTCCACAATCATACATTTCTAGCAGCAGTTCCTGCACACCCTGGTCCACACCTATAAAATAGTGATAATACTTTTCAAAATCTTCTCCCTCTTTACAATCTTCTACCTCTCTGAGATTGTACCAGTAATCCTTTGTACAATCAATCGTCCGCTTCTTGATCTCATTCCCCTTTGCTCGAAGTTCCTTAATTCGTTTTACTTTCTTCTGTCTTTTGGTAAAGAAATGAAGCTTCCACGTCCAGACCACCATATATATGAAAAAGACTGCCAGTACGGCAAGTATAATGTACGTTTGCATGTTAATATCATCCTTTGATTCTATGTTTTCAATCTATATGCCTGCAATTGACATATAGATGTATTATACATGGTTTGAAAGGTATTTTCAACAAAAAGCGTGATTTATACATGTTATAGTGAAAAATATTTGAAACTTTTGTTTTCTCCGACTCATCCACCATTCCCTCTTACTATCTGCCACTTCGGAAAGTCAACTCCCCACAGCATTCGCCAAGTATCCGCACCAGTGCGGCTGCGTGGTTCATTGTCTGCGAAAAAAGCATCCTTTATTTTGTTTTCCATCTAATATTGCAAACAGGTATTTTTAAATTCATTATAACAAATTTAAAAGACGAACATGAAATTTTTGTCCAAAAAATATAGTTATTCTATTGTTAACTTATCAAGCAAATAATCATATATATCAGAATATTGGGTATTAGTAATACCTAATTGCTTTGAAAAAACATAAACTCTCTCTGTTTCATCATTACAACAAAAATAATTATTATCTTCTATATCAATTATATAAAAATTGTTTTCAAGTCCATTATTTCTAGCAATAATCGTGTGCTTCAGACATTCCGAATCTCTTTGCAAATCTACTGAACACAACAAGAAATCATTTGTTATGCTTAGTTTTTTGATACACCATAATGAACCCCTGTTCAAATTTATACCGTTTATATTTAAATCTTGTAATATTTTTTTCCTTTCTTCTAAATTGATTTTTCCTTTATTTATATCTAGAATTTTTAATTGTTTTCTTTTTATTTCTTCCTCTTCTTTATTTTTTTGCTTAACTTTTTCCTCATGTATATACTTTTCTAATTTTTTACTATGTTTTTTTCATAACTTTTTTCTATCTTTGATATAAAAAACAAAAAAAGATATATTACAATAATCATAATCAATAAATTTGAATACAAGATTTTATCTTGTTGCGAAAAATAATATTGAATACATCTATTAACTTTATGATTATTCTTTTTTACTGCTATTTCAATTATTTCTCCTTGTTTTTTCTCCGGATATTGTATTGTATATTGTTCATATTGTTTACCATTAATTTTATAACTTACCAATGCCTGCTTGATTTCCATAATAACAGTTTTCCGATAATCCCATTCAATATTTTGAATTTCTTTAATTTTTCCTTCTACAACATAATAATCATCTTTATTTAAGCAAAAATTAATATATCCATAATATTGTATAATACCATGATTAAATGTACTCACAAATATACAAACACTTATAGCTATTGATAAAACTATTTTAACAGAACGCATCTTTTCTTTCATAATATCATTCCCCGCACATAAAAACTTTATCTATATCTCTTATTTCCTCGTTATCATAAGAATAAATGGACACATTCCTTCCAATTATCCATATGTCATGAACAATGTAATATCTTCCTGCTTGGTGACAACTACCTTGCACTTGAGGCATTTAAACACATAGATAACTCCTCAAAAACAAAATCATATACATCCAAATATTTTGTATGTGTAATTCCCAAACCTCGGGAAAATGAGTAGATTTGTGTATCCTTCGCTTTACAACATAAACAATAATTATTTTTTACCGCAATAACATAATACTCGTCTGGCAATCCTTGCTTTCTTTGTTCTAACGTTTTACCAATAAAGTCAAAGCCATCTTCTATCAATCCACTGAATGGAAAAGAAAGCCGTCTTCTATCCGGTTCTATAAAATATTTAAGGCACCAAATAAAATCCTCATGAATTTTACATTTTAATAATTCTTCATATTCTTTGACATCAATACTATTTTCTTCGTCCCAATATGTAACTGCATACATAGTTTTCTTATTTTATCTTTCTTTTTAGCTATATCTTTTTCTATATTTACCCGTTCCTCTTTATTTTTATTGGACACTTTACTTATCTTTTCCCTTAAAATAAGAATATAATCAACCACTTTAAAAACTATACACGTAGCAAAAAAATAATACAATATTAACTTTTTATCCCTTTCTGAAACAACATACAGCACACATCTTCTTACCTCTTCATTTCCGTTTTTTACTGCTACATGAATCGTATCTAATTGATTTACTTCAGGATATTTTGATATTCTATTAACATAATCTAATCCATTTACTCTATAAGATATTATTACCTCTGTATAAGTCAACAAAGGTTCCGTTTTTCCCATTAGAATAGTTTTTTCCTTTTTTTCCATAACTTGTGCAATAACTACATCATAATTTGCTTTATTTAACTTATAATATAAATAGTCTAATTGCTGTGCAAATATTTTGATATACAAATCAATTATAATGAATAAGATTACACCAGTGTATATGAATTTTTTTAGTCCTTGCGTAGTATTCTTCATATAATCCCCCCCTCAGGTGCACTATCACTTCCTGCCAGAAAACCCCAAACTTGTTTATTGTAATAGAAGCGGGGGCATTTTACACCATCCTAAACTCTACAAATGCACCACATCCTGAGTTCGTACATAATAATTATTATAATCTTTGGGATCTACTAAAACAGTTATGAAATCCCCTTCTTTACATTCCGTTATTCCCAAAATCTTTCCACTCTTAAATTTGTATATTTTCCCATCCGGTGTAGCATATTCGCAATGAATCCTAACACTCTCTATGTACTCCTCTGTATCTAATTTATTTTCGACTTTAGTAACAGTACATATTAATTGAACAGTCCTCTTTTCTGCTATAATATCACCATTATGCACTTTTTTTTCTTTCATTTTATCTTTCAATGTCAGTAAAAATATCCCTACAAATCCAACAAAATATCCCAATAATAACAAATAACCTTCCGGTCTTCTTAAAACCAAGCACACAATGATACTTACAAATATAAATATTTTTTCTTTTTTTCCTAATATTTCGTCCATTTTCCTGCCACCTTATCATCTTCTTTTACCAATTGACGTTCATGCAATTTTTTTGCATACTTTATCGCTGCCTGATAATGGAGCTGTTTACATTTTCTATCAATCAAGTAAATAAGTGCACCTATCAATACTATACATTGTAAATCCGCCCAATCAAAAACAAAGTGATTTCTTGATAATTTATCACCAGAAAGAAGCAGGTAAATTTTATCACCTTGGATATCTCCTATCGTATAAAACATTTGCATTTTTTCTTGTTTCCCTTTATAGGTATAAACTACCTCAGTTCTCATATTGAAAAATCGATTATATTTTAAAACAATATCAGTAATTCTTGCTTCCACCTTCTCATACGGATAAGAAAAAATTTTACTTTTTAAATAAACTATATTTTTTCCTAATAATAAAAATAAATATAAAAATAAAACTATAAACAATACTCTTTTTACTATTTTATATTTTCTCATCTTTTCTCCTTTAATAACTAAATACTGTCTCAAAAAAACTCTTAATATAATCCGACATACGGAAACGCGATATTATACAACATTTATCTTATCCTCACGAATTTTTGCAAAAATCAATAGAACAAAACAAATTATTACAAATATCCTGGAAATACTTCCATAAGAAAAAGAGTACCCCATCCTAGATACTTTCCCTGTTTTTTTATTAATAGCTATTTGTATTGTTTCTTTTCCACTATCCTCTTTATCATAATATGTTACATCTGCATAACAAGGCATTCCATTATAATTATAACTTATAGTAGCACGTACATCATCGCTTTTTACTACCCTGACCTCAATAATATCAGCCTCCATAATTTTATAATCATCTTTATTCATATTAATTTTTATATTACTTTCTATCATAAATATCCACGGAAGTAATAATAAAAATATTAAACCCAATAATCCAATTACCAAACCGAAATGCTTTTTCAATTCTATTACTCTCCTTTAATACACTAATGTTTTTCTCTTCAATATAATCAGTTATCATACATTTCAGGATAATGCAATTTATCCTCTTCGTATACGGCCTCCACCATACCAGCAAGAGATTCGTAAGTTCTTATTGCATCTGATACCTTAAATATACTTAATACATAAAGAATTGTACTTCTCCACATTCCTTCTAATGTATTATGAATTGATTCTTTACTAAACCCATAATGAACCATTTCGGCAATATAAACTCCAAAATTAAAACCAAGTGCCAGAGTCCCCAATAATAAACCTGCCTCTGGACCCAAATATAAACTAACGATTGATATCCAATATGAAATATGAGTTGCCCATCGATGTGCTTCATCATAAATCCATTTATCCAACCCAAACGGATCCAGAAAACTTACCGGATTCCCTTCCACATAAGCGTACCGGTTCAGACTGCTGATTCTCTCCAATGTTCCTGTCAGCACATCCTGGTTGATGAATCTTTTGATATCCACATTGTAGTAACGTGCCCTCATGTAATAGAGCCCGTTTCCATCTGTGGTTACGCCAAACTGTCCATTATACAGGAACGGAACCATATCACTGTATTCACCATCCAATAGTTCCCCATAAGGGGTGTAATTATAGGAATACTTTACCTTTCCCTCCTGGTCTGTTACTGCCATGGTGCTTCCCACGTTGTTGAAATGATATGTCAGATAGCCCCCGGTCACATTTTCCTGCGACAGCAGTCCCTTCCCGTAGAAGTAATAAGTAGTCTCCTCCCTCTCTCCGTCCGTTATCCTGCTCTGCAGTACCTGGCTTAATTCCGGCTGGCTGTTTACCACATACTCTGTCCTCTTTGTTCCTGCTGTTACCGCTGTCCGGTTATTCTCGGCATCATACTCATAACTGGTATCCCCTGCCTTTACCAGACGGTTGCGGCTGTCATAGGCAAACTCTGTCATCTTTCCCTGTAATGGGCCGTAGGTCATGTTGCCGTCTTTGTCATATGTTATTTCTTCTCCGTTGTATGTAAGCAGTCTGTTATTTTCATCATAGGTCATCCTGGCTGTGGAAGTTCCCGTAAAATCCAGTTCCCCGCTGCAGAGCTGTTTTACCTCAGCGATATTTCCTGATGCATCATAGCTGTATTCCTGCTGGTTGATGACCTCATCACCGCTCTTATCCAGTATCTGCGTCAATCTTCCCGCTTTGTCATAATCCCTTGTCTCAACCGTCCCATTGGGGCGTTCCGTCCTTACCAGCCTTCCGTTCTCATCGTAACTGTAAACGGTTACACGGTCTTTCCAGTCCGTAACGGTCTTGATACTGCCGTTCTTATCATAGGTATAGGTGACTGCTTTCCCATCAGGATATGTCAGCTTCACCAGATTGCCGGTCTTATCATAGCTGTACCCTATCTTATTCCCTGCAGCATCCTCATATGAAGTCACACGGTTTAACCGGTCATAGGTCCGGGTAATGGTGCCTGTCCTGCCCCCGGCTGTTTCCGTAACCGTTAATACATTATCGTTGGCATCATAGGTATATTCGATCACACCCGCTTCATCCGTCTGCTTTACGATACGCCCCAGAGCATCATATTCATAGGCTGTCTGCTGGTTCCGGCTGTTGGTCTTTGATGCCGCCAGATTCTTTGCATTATAGGTATATCTTACATGGTAGTCATCCCCGATCATCTCATCCGTCAGGTTATTATTGAGGTCATACCGGTAACTGGTAACCCCTCCGTTTGGATTAGTGAGGGTCTCCACATTTCCCATGCTGTCATATGCAGCACCTGCGGTATTTCCCATGGCATCCGTGGAGGCTGCCAGATACCTGCCGCCCACATAGGAATAAACGGCTGCATTTCCTGTTCCTTCATTCAGCTGCCGGATCAGGTTCCCCATGGCATCATAGCTGTTCTTTGTTACACTGCCCATGGCATCCGTGACCTCTGTACACCTGCCAAGGCTGTCATAGGCATAACTCTCTATCCTTACTCCTTTGGCATCATAGACGGCAGTCAGGTTAGAGCCATGGTCATACTCCATCCGCCTTGTATTTCCCTCCCCGTCTGTCAGGGAGATAACATTTCCAAGGTTATCATATTCCATGGACAGGGTTACATCTTCGCTTTCCCCTTTTCTGGTCATGGAAACAATCTGACCTCCTGCATCATACGCAAACTCTGTGACACCGCCCTCTGCATCCGTGATGCGGGTGCAGTTCAGGGCTTTGTCATAATCGTATTTTGTCACACCGCCGTTGTAATCCTTCTGGCGGATGACCTTCCTGTATGCATTATACTCCATTTCCATGGAATTTCCCAGCGCATTTTCCACGGATGCCAGATTCCCGTCACTGTCATATCCAAAAATCGTGGAATCCCCTGCACCGTCTGTCACTTTACAGACCCTTCCCGCATCATCATAGGCAAGGGTGGTCATATTACCATTTGCATCCGTCTGGCTCTCTAACAGTCCGTTTTCATAGTAAGTATAGGTTACCTCCCCTCCGTTGCTCTGTGTCATGGAAAGGAGCTGGCTTCCCGCACTGTAACCGGCTGTCTGGATTCCTTTCAGGGTATCCGTCAGGGACAGTGTATTTCCTGCCGCATCATAAACTGCTTCGGCCGTGGTCTCCCCGTCGGGGAAGGTGACCTTCGTCACGTTGCCGTTATCGTCATAATCATAGGTATATGATGTTCCATCCGGACGTTTTTCCTCTGCCAGCCTGTCTTCTTCATCATAGATATATCTGGTGGTGTTCCCATTTGCATCTGTTTTCGACAGCATGTTTCCATAACCGTCATAGGTATAAGATACCACCGCTCTGCTTCCGTCTTTCATGACAATGCTTTCCTCTGTCACCCTGCCAGAGACATCCACCTTATAATCTGTCCGGATGCCTGCCCCGTCAGTGTACTGCACCACGTTGCCGTTTGCATCATAAACAAAGGAATGGGTATTCCCACTGTAATCCGTCAGGGTGCGGAGCATCCCCTCCTTATATGCATAGGAAATAGTCCCCAGTGCTGAGGTCTCTGTTAAAATCTGCCCATCCTCATTATAAGTATAGGAAGCCTCAAGCCCGTTACCGCCAGTGACGGATTCAAGCTGTCCCCTTTCGTTATAGGCATAACGGATATCCGTCCCGTCATTGCACTGCATACGGATCACCCGTCCCTTTTCGTCATAGGAATAATCCGTTGTCCTCCCTGTGGTCTCTTCTATCTTTATTATATTTCCGCTTTTGTCATAACTGTAGTTTTTGCCGGTTCCGTCCGGATACCGGCATCCAGTCATCTCATAATTATTGTTATACTCATATTCCGTAACACCGCCGATAGCATTGACATATTTAAGTCCCTGCCCGTATCTGTCGGACACCGCCTGTTCTGTCGTTCCGTCCGGGTTGGTCATGGTAACGGATGTTGTACCGCTGTCAGCATCCTCTGTATAGGCAAACCTTGTCAGCTTATCCTGATTCCCATTTGCCGCCTGTGTGAGCACCCTGCCTTTTTCATCGTAAGTATTTTCTACATATACAGAGTCTTCCCCTTCTTTTCCTGTTAGGATGCGTCCCTGTTCGTCATATTCATATACTAATTTCTTTCCGCTTTTACTGGTCAGGGCTGTCATACAGTCATTGTTATATTCCAATGTTGTCTTCTGTCCGGCAGCATCCGTGACACTAATGATCCGGCCTTCCTTATCATAGGAAGCTGTAATGGATTTTCCTGTTGTCTCGTCCATGATTGTCAGTGCATCTTCTGACTTCTGCAGGACGACTTTCCTGCCATCCTCTGTCTGATACCCGGTTAATGTTCCGTTTTTGTCAAATTGATACTGCTCCTGACCTGAAAATAGAGTATACCCATCCTTATTCTTAACAATATAGCACTGTCTGGAATCAGTCCCCGCCTGATAGTAGGTACGTTCCAGCATGGAGTCATCTTCTAATATGACTGTATTTCCTTCCACTGTTCCGCAGACCGTATCTGCTGTTTCCTCTGATTCCACAAAATACAGCATTTCATATGGGTTTTGATGGAGAATAACCATGGAGCCGCTCCGTTTGAGATTCATCTCATAATTATGATACCAGCCTCTTCCCATTTCCCCTGTAGTTACTGTATACAGTGAATTATAATTCATATCAAAAGCCAGCTCCGTCCCACCGGATACTGCCGCTACTACATGCTGCACTGTAAAAGCCCCTGTCATCAGGTCAATAGGGTCCTTAACTTTTTGTGAGGAGGAATCTGTTGCAGGAGTCCTTTTATCTTCTGTATTCTTATTATCAGTATCCTTATCTTCATGTGTCACAGTTATACTGGTAAATGACTTCTGAAGATGCCCTTTAATTGGCTGAATCGTAACCTCCATATCTGTGTTGTTTACTTGCAATTGATGCAGATATTCTGTCAGTAAAGGATAATACTCCCTGTCAGAATCGCCCTGTGCATCAAACTTGAAGGCATATGTTCCGTATAAAACCCGCTTAGGCTTAAAAAGAGCAGCATTTAAAGTATCATCTGTCTGCAGAGAAAAACCGGAATCCGTATTTCCGTCACTTGGATCATAATAATAAATCCCAAAATCATTTTCTATAACCTTTCTATCCTCTTCGCCATCTACGTTTAAAACCACTACGCTTTTTGTCCTTATGTGAGCATTATCATAGTGTCCAAAGCTTGTAGTCACATTATGATAATCCATATCCGATTCATTTTTTAGCTGGAACTGAACATAGTATGTTTCATCAATATACGCAGATTCTTCAGGAAAAACATACAAATGCAGACCTTTTCCCACTGTAACATCCAGCATTCTTTCAGAAACCATAGTTTTATGGATTATCATATTAAACGGCTGCATGACTGCATTCATTTCTACCTTTAACGAATAACTTCCTGTCTTACTGCCGCTCACATACCATGTGTGGCTTTTCTGTTCTCCTCCCTTTAGAGTTCCGATTTTCCAGTCAGCACTGTTCTTTCCTTTCTTCTTCATCACTGCAGGCTCCAGACCATCCGGAAGGTTAAGGCTGGCTATGGTATCTTCCAGACGAATCTCCTCTCCTGCCTGATTACTGATGGTTACCTCCACCTCATAGATATTCTTCATCCATGATATCGTCACTGGTATAATTCGGGTAATCATAAATACAGGTTTCGATGGATCATCGGAAACATTGGAAACTGTTACGCTTTCGGCATTTTTAGACAGTTCATCAGATGTCTCTGAAGGCAGGATCATGTACGCTCCATCATGGTAATAATATGTTGCACTCGGTTTCTCGCTGTTTAGGGAAATACTCCCTATCTTATCCTCTCCAAAGTCCAGTTTCACATTATACTGAAATACAACATTATTTTCTTTCGGATCAATCCCGGCTTCCTTCATTTCCTCATATGTCATTTCTTTAGTTGTAAATGATGCCTCAACGAATTCTCCCTCGTCAAGATCAATGACAATCTCACTCTTTTCTCCTTTTTTTACCGTAACCTCGGTACTATAAGGCCGATATCCCTCCTTATATGCCGCAATCTGATATGTACCTTCACTGACCGGCATCGTCAGCTTTCCCCGGCTGTCTGTCTGTGGATCCATGCTGTAATGGCATGCACGCCCATTCATACAGATTGCCACATCCGCATTGGGAACCGGTTTCCCGCCTGACACCACTGTCACTTCTACTGTTCCGCTATCCTTTCCCACCGTAATCATGGTGGCTGCCGTGGTCTCATTGCCGCTGTGGTCCTTCACTTGAAGCTCAATTCTATATGTTCCCGTTGCCAGGTATGTATATTCGCAGTTTTTTCCGTATACAACATCCCCATTGCCCATATCCCAGCGGTAAGAGGCAATTCCATCATTATCCTTGCAGTCACCGGCAGAAAGAGAGATTGCAACATCCTTGGCCGCAAACATCGGCGGCAGGCCTGCCACCTCCGGACTTTGATCATCTTTATCAATCGCCTGACCGGTAATGACTGATGACGTAACATTTCCATAGCGGTCATAAAGAGACAGCTGATATACATATTCCTCCTTTGGAGAGATTACTTCTTCATAATAACGGTTTTTACTTCCCTGTCTGACAGTCAGTGCATCCCAAAAGGGATCCTGCTTTTGTTCCAGCGCAGCCTCATACCGGCTCTTCGTTATTCTCTTTATCCTGAATCCTGCGTAATCTTCCTCCTTTACCTCATCCCATTCCAGCCGGATTGTCCAGTTCCCCGGTATCAGCTGTAAATTACTGATAACCGGTCCCTCCAGATCCAGAATATACGTTAAAATCAAATCTTCACTTCGGTTTCCACTCTTATCCTCTGCCTGATACAGCACATCGTAATTTCCCGGCTGCAGACCGGTTTTATCCCATGGCAGTTCACATTCTCCTGTCTGCCTGTTTACTGCCTTTTCTCCGATTGCTGTCCAGTCCGAAGTACCTGACTGACGGTAATATGCCCTTACCCTTTCTACTTTCTCATTATCCCAATACTCTATTTTCAGCGGCATACCTATCCCCAGCACAGTATTTTTTGCGTATACCTTACTGATTACAGGTTCTACGGTATCCTGTTTTGTCTTCACTGTTATATCCTCAGTTGCCAGTCCCCGTATTCCCTCTTTGTCATACGCCACAATCCGGAAGCTGTATTCCCGTTCACTTTCCAGGCGGTTTATGGTCAGACTGGCAGCACCGGTTCTTCCAACCCTTTCATATAGATCCCCGCTCTTCTGCTCCACGACATAATATGCCGCATCTTCCTCTGTATCCCATGATAAACGAACCGAAGTAATATCCGCCTCAGCAGACAGAACCTTTACCGGCTCTATTCCCGCAATCTGAATCCTGCAGGTCTTAACTTCTTCTGTTTCATTACCACAATGGTCTACAGCAACGATATGAAGGTCATATGTGCCTTTTCTGCCATCTACAGAAAAAGTGAAATCCTCCGTGCAGGATGTGGCATATTCTCCAAGGGTAACCCGGTATATTTCAGCCTCTTTTTCCCCATCCTTTGTCAGATATGCATAAATGCTGCCCATCCCGCTGTCATCACTAGCTGTTACACGAATGTCCACTTCTTCGTTAAAAATGTCTCCCGGAATACTGTAAGCCACCTCATCAATAACCGGCGGTATACTTTCTTTTATCGTCTTAACTGAGATTTTCTCTGTCTGCTTCCCCTGCGTCCCATAATGGTTATATGGAATAATATGATACTGGTATGTACTGCCCACACTGACGCCTTTATCTACATAGTATGCGGTCATCCTGCTATCATTGGAAAATGTTTCGATCAGTGTTTTCCCACGATATAATGCATAGTAAGAACAGCCCGCGTTACCACTTTGTTCAAAAGATATTGTGTTATATCCGTTTTCCGAAATGACACAAAACTGTTCCGGTGTTTCTGGCGGAATGTCTGCCATCACCGTCCTGACGTATTCCTCTGAACGGTTCCCCGCTGCATCCACTGCCGATACTCCAAATTGATAACTTCTTCCATACTCTAACCCTGTTTCACTATAATATGGTCTTCCCAGATGAACACATTTTGTTATCTGGTTATTGTTATGATCAGTATAAGAAACATATGCATTCTCCTGAACTCTCTCTACCTCTTCCCCATCTCTGGTAATGATATAATAATCCACATAACTTTCCTGATCCTGATATGCACCGTTACAGTTAATTGTAACCGTATCCCCTCTCACACGAAGTTCCAGACTGTTTCTGTATAACGGCGGATTTTCATCTGCCGGTGTTGTCACCTCTAACACTTCACTTTTGTCTGATTCGTTGCCCGCTCCATCCACAGCAGTCAGGCTGTAACGATACGTCTTGTCATCATCCAAAACAGTATCTATATAAGCGGTATCACCTGTTTTACCGATATATTGTCCGTTTCTGTATATCTTGTAACGGTGTACCTCCATGTTATCTTCCGCTTCGTCCCACTTCAGTTTTACAGAATAACAGTTCTTCTCAGTACAGGTTATATTTTGCGGAACTGTCGGTTTTTCGGAATCCTCATAACTGAGAATCAATTCATTTGCAATATCTTCCTTTTCCCTGTTCAATGTATAGCAGTTCAGCTTATTTCCCAGAACCGCCCTGTTTAATTTGGAATCCTGTCCATAAAATGTAATATCTGCCCGGTCTGCCTGTGTCGCACCCGGTTTCATAAACGTAACGGTATGGCTACCGGACGGCAGGAACGCATACTTCCTGCTCTCTGTGGAATAGTATGAAGACCGGTCATTAAAATTCCCTGTAATATATATATTACCCGCCGTCATATAGTCGGAATCCGAGGTCTTAACCTGAACCTCCATATCCCGCACCTCTATGATATCCTCTGGATTCTTCATAACAATTTTCTGATTCATATATAAGGTATCTGCATGCAGCCCCCCGCCGGAAAGAACAGTTTCTGCATCCACTGTAATATTTCCGGCATATATATGGAATCCGCAAAGATCTGTCTCTCCTTTTATGGACAGGTCTCCTTCAATCCTTACATCCTTAGACATTACTGACTGTTTTACAGCCAAATCTCCCTTAAAACAATTTCCTGAAATATTATTCAAATCCTGAAGGGTCAGGCTGTAAAACTGATATTTCAAATTCTCCGGTAATAGAAGTGCACCGTCAACCTGGATGGGAAGCCCAATCTCCACCTCTGATTCATTGGTAATTTCCAGATTACCCACCTGCATCTGGATGCTTTTGGATACCCCTGTGACAGACTGCTTTTTAGTTCCTGTAAGACACAAACCGGTTCCGCAAAAAATCTTTTCCACTGCAGAAGAATAGGACGAGCCGACTGAACCTTCTATATCCATATTGCCGGACAGGCAGACCTTTCCCTTTGTCATATTTGCAAGAGAATGAGTAATAAAAATTGCATACCAGTCATTCCCTATGGTAATCCTGTCATTCTCATGATTCATTACAATATCTATATTAGAGCGTTCCAGCTGCAGCTCACCTGTTGCCCAGTCCCTATATACACATTTCAGGCTGCCATTTATAATCAAATGCCCTCCATTGATATGTATAGTTCCCATTTCTGCATAGAAATCACCGTTAACGGTAAGGGTATGGCCGTTTAAATCCAGAATCCCTCCCGCTAAAATCAAATCCTCGTCATACACCGTATCCTGTTCCAGTGTATATCCCTCAATCCCTTCCCAGATATACGAATAAGACTGATTCCGGATTGTATGGATAACCGTTCCTTCCGAAGCTCGCGTCATGCCCCCGTTTCCGTTTGAAACGTACAGCGTCTCTATGCAGGAAGCCGGATTCTCAACTGTAATCTCCTGAATGCCTCTGCTGCCGGAGGTCACCACCTTATGTTCCCCAGAGCACACAAAGCTATCCGGTGTTCCGGTATCCTTTACATAAAAATCACCGGTTACATTGATTTCCCCATTACTGAGTTTTTCCGAAGAACGATTGCTTCCATAATAAAAGTTATTGCATCGGATATAAGAAGAGCCCTGTTCCATCCTAAGTGTACTGTCACTTCCATCCCGGAATATTACATCCTCTGCCTGAAGACTTCCTTCTATAGATACCATGCCAGATTCCACATACACATTCTTTTTTACTGTGACAACAGTTTGTATTGAAACATTTCCCTGTATTGTCAGATTTCCTTCTACTGTCAGATAACTTGTGGAGCCGGAATCCGATACTAAGGTGACATCTCCCTTGTATTGCCCATAAATCTGGTCCGTCCGCAGATACAAGGTTCCAGAATACGGATTTTCACAATAAAACCGATCAATACATACCCCATTATCAAATGACAAATCCCCTGTAGTACCGCTGTAAAAATAAACGATTGGATTTCCCAGCGGATTGTCCATCACAATATGACGCTCCCTTGAACTCCCCGTGACATCTTTCCAGTATATTTGAAAATCCTTACCTGTTGCAAAATTTTTTGCATTTTCTCCCATCTGATACAGGCTTCCATACATATACCATGTTCCAGCATTCAGATATCCTGTATGGTCTGTCGATGACTGTGTAATAAAGTCACCATAAATATGTACATAACCACCCTTCACGCAATCAATCAGGGCTGCCGTTTCACCAAACTCTTCCTTTCCCTGCACAGACTGAATCCGGTAATCACCGTATATGCTTAAACTTCCGCCTTCCAGATGGACATCGGCATCCTGGATAAAATCACCCATAACGGTCAGATTCTGGTTTTTCAAATGAAGGGGTTCACCCGTATAATAGCATGAGCCATAAATGATCCCCTCCTCTGGAATCTCGTTATATTCTGTACAGCCATAGGTCGTCGGACAGCCATTATCTTCATAAGTCTTATAGTTATAAAAACCGCTGAAACCAATCTGATGCCTGTCAAAAATATAATTCCCTTCCCCATCTGTTTCCAGATTTGCAGTCGATACGGCAATATGTTCAAAGCCTGAGCTTTCCTTGGACACATAAATATTCTGGCTGCCTTCTCCGGAAAGCAGCAGGGTACTGTCCCCAGTCATAAGGAAATCACCTTTGGCAGGCTCTATTCTTCCTCCACTTGTATATACCTTCTGAATAAAATCGCCTCGCAGTTCCAGAATTCCCGCAGTAATATCTGTTTCCAGCTGATTGGACGCTTCCATCTGGATATCCCCTTTTACAAGCAGATAATCCTCCTCATAGCCCATTGTAAGGAGCTTACCATTTACATATAACACCTGCATGCTTTTCTCGATATCCATATATCCTCTGTCCAGAGTCAGGTTTCCATCTGTCCACTGATAATTACCATAGACAATAAAATCACCTGTCACAACCAGATCACCTATCTGGTTCACATCTCCTTCCACAACCAGGGAATACCCGTTTAACACAAGCGGATTATATATATTTAAATTTCCTTTGACTACCAGATCTCCTGTCAGTTTTGAAGGTAACGTTATGCTGTAATCTCCTTCTATCACACCATTTTCGGCTGTCAGATCCTGAAACACCACTCCGTTTAAAGATGTTACAGAAGCTGCTTTTCCGGTTGCTTTCTTCGCTTGAGACATCTCTCCCTCTGTACTTTCGGATATTTCACCCATTTCTGCTGTAGTATTTTCCGATTCTTCTGCTGTTTTTTCCTCTGCCGCCTGGTTCTGTTCTGGCTCTGTGTTATCTCCTTTCAGCACTCCCTCTCCGAGAATTAGAGATTTTTCCTCCCTGCTTCCGGTCTGGGCCGCATACATTTCCCTGATATATCCAAAATTCTCTATCTGCACTGCCTGCAGCAGCAGTATGACCGCCATTCCCACTGCAATCCATCTTTTTATCTGATTTTTCATCGTAATTTCTCCCATCCTTTGTAACTAATTCTGCCCCGCAAATCTGTACGAATCCTTCTCCTCCTATATAGCAGACTGCTTTTCAGGCTCAGTATCCTGCCCGTATTTTCTTTACTTTACTATATCTGGAATATATGTACTTCCCAGTCTCTGTCCTTATATACGCCCGGACCTTCACATAATAAACCTTTCCCATTTTTACTTTCCATTTTTTATTTGTAACAGCCGCTTTTTTCTTCTTACTTGCTGTTACTGTCTTCGCCTGTTTAAAATCAGGCTTTGGTGCATATTTTATCTGATAACCTTCTTCACTGGACATCTCCTTTTGTCTGAGTTTGCGTATCTGAATCTTTAAATACCGTTTTCCCTTTTCTGTCTTCAGAGACTTGATTACTGGTCTTTTTTTCTGAAAGGAATCATACTGTTCAGAATCCAAACTGCCTTCTTGTAAAGGTAACCTTTCTATTTTTATATATCCCCTGCTTTGGAGACTGATTTTTTCATGCCTGGAATCTTCTTTCTTTGTCTCTCCTGATTCCGTTTTCTCCTCTTCTAAATCCCCACTTCCTGTACTTTCTTCCTCTGTCTTATCCTCTTGTACTACAGTGGACTTCAAATTACCGGCTTCATCATATACATATATTATTTTAATTCCATCCGGATATTGTGCACTGATAAGTCTGCCTGATAAATCATAAGAATACTGTATGCTGCCCTCTTTCGCATACACATGATACATTTTTTTGCCAGCCTCCTGTTTTGCTGCATACAAAATCCAACAATTGCTGATTACAAGAAATATTGTAAAAAATAATACTTTGTTTACTGCCTTCATATACCAATCCTTTCCCCCAAAATATACCTAAAAAATTAGCAATCCAGCCACTAACGTTACCGCTTCATGACTGGATTGCTCGACGAAAATTGAAAAATTGAAAGTTATAACACCCTGAGTGCGGGCTGATTTGGAGGTTATCACCACCACATCATCTATAACTTTAAATAGAGTATATACCATATTCAAAAAATATATTATTTGACTAAATCGTTATTTATTGTTGGAAATTGTTGGGATGTGTCGTATAATATAAAAAGCACACGTAACTGTTTTACATAAATACAAAAAAACCTTGTTTTTCTCCAATTACCACGTCAGACAGTTACAACTACAGGAGGGAGCTAGTTTTTATGAACAGAGAATTAAACATTTTACTAATCGAAGACGATATTGATACCTGTAAACATTTTACGGAATATGCGGATTTAACAAAAGACATATCCATCAGTGCAATTACAAATAATTCATACCGTGCAGTAGAATTGCTGACAGAGCACCTCCCTGATGCTATCATACTTGACCTTGAACTGAACCAAGGAAAAGGAAACGGATTATTGTTTTTACAGGATCTCCATAAGCTTTCCCTTCCGTTTAAACCTTATATACTGGTTACCACCAATAATTCCAGTGCCCTTACTTATGATTATGCCCGCAAATACGGTGCTGATTTTATCATGTCAAAACATAAAGATGATTATTCCGAACAAGCGGCATTAGAATTTCTGAAGATGATGAAAGATATCATCCAGAACAATATCTCCCAAAACCACACAGATTATAATCCGGATGAATCCTCTTCACAAAAGGAAAAACGACTCATCCGTCTGATAGATATAGAATTAAACCAAATCGGCATAAGCCCCAAAGCAATCGGTTACAAATATCTCACCGATGCCATTCTGCTTGTCATGGAAGGACATACCAATAACCTTTGCACTACCATTGGCGACAAATATTCCAAAACAGATGCCAGCGTAGAACGGGCTATGCAGAATGCCATCAATAACGCCTGGCGTTCCAATGATATTGATGAGTTATTAAAACACTACTCTGCCAGAATTAATTCTGACCGGGGCGTGCCGACCTTAACTGAATTTGTGTATTACTATGCAAATAAGATAAAGAATGATTGTTAACAGGGAAAGCCTGGCATCCACCGGCCGGATATAATTATCCAGCCGGAATGTACTTATCGGGACCTTAATGACCCTTTAACATATCACTAACCAATTTCCACCATTGTTCAAACATACTGCCACCTCCTTCCTGCTTTACATCAGGAAGGATACGAAAAATGCATTTATTTTTGCATTGGTCTTATGTATTCATTTTCTATTGTTTTTTATTTATTTAAGGAGCATTTATGTTATTTTTCATCAAAAATTTCGGAATCATTACATGCTGTATATATTTTTTTGTAAAACTGCTACACCTTTCTGCGCCCAAGAAAACCTTTATAATTTTTTCAACTTTTGCCATGACACTGACAATATCGTCTATCGTGCTAGATTCTTATTGCCCCTATGCCACCATACCCATTTTATGTGTAGCTTTAATAACATTTTTCACCCTTCAGACAAAGGAACAGCTTACCGTGACCATTACCTCTGTTACAATTTCCTTTGCCCTCAGCTATACTCTGTTCACAATCGCTGCAATGATAAGCGGTACCTTATGCCTCGCACTTCCGGGAAATTATCCTCGCTTCCTTCCCCAGTTATTGTGCTGCATCATCCAGTTATTACTGATGCTGATTCCATTCCGTTTTAACCGGTTAAAAAAAGGGATGCCGTTTTTAAGAAAGCCTGTATATGCCATCCCCGGAACCCTCATCAGCAGCATCATTCTCTGTACAGCTGTATTGCTAAATACCAACTCAAACCATATAATTTACCTTATTCCCATGATATTACTCATCATTTTGGGAATCCTTATTTATGTTTACTGGAAAAATAATCTGACAAAAACCTACATAGACAAACTGAATCAAAAGAATATTGAATCCCTGAATGCGGATTTATTGGAAAAACAGCAGCAGATTGATATGCTGACACAAGATAACCAACGATTATCTAAAATTATTCACAAAGATAACAAACTGATTCCTGCAATGGAATATGCAGTGGAAAAATATATCAAAGACAGCAGCAGCTTATCTGCCAGAAATGAACAGATTGGTACGGCACTGCTAATGGATTTGAAGCGTCTTGCAGGGGAACGCAAGGGCTTGATACTCTCACAGGAAAAACAATGTGAACAGCTTCCGCTCTCTAATGTAACCGGAATTGACAGCCTGTTACACTATATGCAGCAAAAAGCAATTGCAGCTGATATTTCCCTGCATGTTACTTTAGATTGTGATATTTCTAACCTGATTAGGGATATGATTGAAGAATCCTCACTCAATACCCTTTTGGCAGACTTACTGGATAATGCCATTATTGCTTCCAGATATAATAATGGGCAGCATATCCTCTTAAACATTGGATTTGTATCCCAAAACTATGCCATTCATGTCTTTGACAGTGGAATTCCCTTTACAAAAGAAGTATTGATTGCTCTTGGGAAAGAACAGATTACCACTCACGCTGATGATTCAGGAAGTGGTATTGGAATGATGCAGACATATGAGATTTTAAAGCAGTATGGTGCCAGCCTGTTGATTGATGAATTTACACCGGATTCCGGTTTATATACAAAAAAAGTATCCGTGGTATTTAACAGACGGCATCAATACACTTTATATACAACGCGAAACAAAGATGAGCTCGCTTATCTGAACCAGCGGAGTGAATTAAGGGTTGTGGAGAAGTGAATGTAAGATGTTTCCTTTTATCCATTGCACTATTGATTTTTAAATGCACTTTTTATGCTCTGAACCTAAATTATTCTCTTTGGAATTTGGATAGTTTCAGATTACAATACTCTGCGCCCCTTAATCCCAGTACAATCATCGCAATCAGACAGTGTAGTACATATCTTGATTTCATCTCATAAAAAACCAGTATCAAAAAAGTGCCAAAACACAGATAAATAAATATCCTGTATTTCTTCCGATCCTCTTCTTTCATCCCCAATATTCCCATTATCATAAAAAAGAAAAGTGCCATATACTGTGCCCGCATTACTGAATTGACCAATCTTGGAGCAGTCTGTTCATTATTGAGAAAAAAACTTGTAAGAGGAGTTTCATATTCAAATTTTTCCTGTACACTTCCGGCATCACCACCGAAACCATATCGTTGTGCCTGATATGTTCCCTGTGACCAGGTCCAGAGAATTTTTCTTCCAAACAGCTTTATATTCTGCTTAACATTTCTACTCATCAAAAGGGTATAAAATTCCTCAAATGTCCTCTCCCCATCAAATATTTCATTATGCATCATACCAAACTCTTCTTCATTGATTCCCATCCAGAACAATGTCCAAATTGATTCATTTGATGCATCTTCCGCTCTAAAATATTTATTGACCGCTATATCGCAGGTTTTGGGAATTGCCATCACAATCACAGCAAAAGCAATAACCAGTATAAGCTTTCTCCCCCTATTCACAAATAATTCTTTTCCTGATGTAAATATATAATCCATAAGTATTGCAATTACAAATATAAATGCCAACACCCTCATACAGCAGCCTAAACCTAAAAAAATTGCTGTAAGCAGTACATTTTTCCAATTTCCTTTATTTTTCGTATAGAAATATACCGCTGACAGACACAGGACATACGTGGGAAAATCAAAATAAACATGATTACAATATAGTATTAGTGGTATAAACGATGCCACTAATATAAATATCCCCTTGGGATATTTATAACCTAAATTTTGTGCAATTCTTCCTGATAAATAAGCAATCAGCAAATACAATATTACATTAATTATCCTCAGTGCAACCACATTCTTCGGCAAAATCATATCAAAAATACCATAAAATAATGCCACCTTCAAATTCTTCGTTATATATTGCAGATAGCCAGATGATAAGATTCCAGCAATGTCTCTTTTTGCAAATAAAAGTGCCCCCTCTGTAACAAACTGCATATCAGAAAATGGTCTGATGGGAAGCAATACAACAAACAATATTCCAATCAAACCAAAAATAATAAACAAAACCGGATAGCTGATTTTCCTTTCAATTACTTCCATATTCTTAAATAAAAACAAATATCCCCCAATCAATATAAGAAGCAAAAATATATCCACTGCTGTATTCAGAATAAAATAGGGATAATCTGCCATATTATACATAGCCTTTACAAACAACGCACAACAAAAAATAATACAACAAAACCCAATCCAGAATTTACTAACTACCATGTCCAACCAGGCAATCAACCTATCCATTTATTCTTCCTCCACATAATAGTTTTTCAGACCTTCAAAACACTATTGATCCTTTGTTTTAAATGCCCAAAACTTATTAATCAAAAAATTCACCGGTACACTGATTACCAGATTGATGATTGGTCCCAAAAACTCAGAAATATGAAAAAGTTTTACCCACAATACTAATAATATACTGTTTAAAAACAGTCCTGTAAAAGAATAGGAAATATAAGTTTTCAGCAAAGCCTTCCAAAGGGAACGCTGCCTGCCCTCCTCTACTACAAATACCAGCTTATTATTCCAATAAAAGGACCATAATACGCTTAAGGCAAATGCGATTATCTGTGCTGCCAGATAATCAATCTTTGGAATTAAATTGTAGTGTTGAAAAAACAGTAAACTAACGGCATATAAAACATAGGATACCACTGTATTGCTCAGACCCACAATTCCAAATTTTATGAACTGCATAAACGACTGAAAAATTTCATCTGATAATTCTTTATGAAATATCTTAAACAGAAAATCCAACACTCCATATGCTATTTTTTCGATAATATTCCATGCTTTAAATCCGCTATTTTTCACTAATCTTTAACCTCTATCCTTAAGTATCCGCATAAAACCTGCAACTTCATGCAAGCAGTCACTCTGTCCGCAACCCGCAGAAGCCAAAAAATGTTTATCCACCGACCTTTTATCTTCCGCAGAATTCTTCAATCTGCATTTTCATACAGGCAGTAACATCCCCACCCGAGAGATGAATATAAGACCATTCCACAATCTTCTCCATCGTAGTCTCCACATTCCACCTTGGCTGCCAGCCAAAAGTTTTCTTAAGCTTGGAACAATCTAATTTAAGAAAGTTTGCCTCATGTGGTCCGCCGTCATATTGATTAATCCATTTTATGGAATCTCCTGTCTTTTTGTTCCATTTATCGCAGAACAAGGTAACTAAATCTCCTGTTGTCCAGCAGTCAGCATCATCCGGTCCTACATTATAGCTCCCTGCATACTGTCTATCCTCATACTGTGCCTTTGCAATCATCAGATAAGCTGCCACAGGCTCTAATACATGTTCATAAGGTCTGGTAGAAAATGGATTCCTCACAATAATATCTTCCTTTTTCTCTGCCGCACGGATACAATCCGGAATAATCCTGTCCGTCGCAAAGTCTCCGCCACCAATTACATTTCCGGCTCTTGCCGTGGAAATCGCTACATCCTTATCTCTAAAAAATGAATTCAGGTAACTGCTGGTTACCAGTTCCGAACAGGATTTGGAATTAGAATACGGGTCATATCCATTCAGTTCCTCGTTCTCCCGATATCCCCACTCCCATTCTTTATTCAGGTACACCTTATCCGTTGTAACATTCACAAAAGACTTAACGGAATCCGTTGTTCTGACACATTCTAATATGTTCACCGTTCCCATTACATTTGTTTCATAGGTATATACCGGATTCTTGTAAGATTCCCTTACTAACGGCTGTGCCGCCATGTGAATGACTATCTCCGGCTGAGTTTCTTCAAACACTTTCTTCATATGCTCCAGATCACGAACATCCCCTACTATGGAATTCGTATGATCTGCAATATGACACATATCAAAAAGACTAGGGCTTGTTGGTGCATCTAGTGCATATCCCGTTACCTTTGCACCAGCCATAATAAGCAGCTGGCTCATCCATGATCCTTTAAAACCTGTATGTCCTGTAATCAGCACTCTCTTCTCTCTATAAAAACTTGTATCTAACATATATGCTTCTCCTATTCTTCTTCAAAATTAATTCGTTCCTCTTCAATAACTAATGGTCTCTTCATAACTCGTTTATTGATACTTAATATATATTCCCCCATTAATCCAATAAAAAATAACTGCACAGAACCCAAAATACACACCGCAAGCAAAATTGGAATAGTACCTGCTACAAATCGATTCCAAAATACCAGTTTCATAACCAGATACACCAGTGCAACCACCAGGCTGATTGCCGAAAGACAAAAACCTATGATAGTAGCTATTCTCAAACCAATTTTGGTATAGGAAGTAAAACTCAGCATTGCTGCATCATATAATGTAGCCCAGTTATTATGTGTCTTTCCCGCAGCCCTTTTTTGCTGTTCATACGGAATCTCCTTACGCTTAAATCCTAATTCTGCAACAATTCCCCTAAGAAAAGGTGTAGAATCATCAAGACTACGTAAAACCTCAATAAACTGCTTATCATACAAACCAAAGCCTGTAAAATGCTCAATCTGTTCAACATCTGACATTTTCTTAATTGCTTTATAATAGCAGCTTCTCAAAAACCGCATAACTCGGTTTTCTTTACTTGTGGTCTTAATTGCACTTATAATCTTATAACCCTTTTCCCATTCTTCTACAAATCTGGGAATCATATTTACTGGATCCTGAAAATCTGCACATATTAAAATTGTACAATCTCCGCTAGACTGACATAACCCATAGTACGGAGAATTAAACTGACCAAAATTTTTAGCATTTAATATTGCTTTGATTTTTTTATTTTGATTACACGCTTCTCTTAACAAATTTCGAGTATTATCTGTAGAGCAATTATCAATAAATAATAATTCATAGTCATAGTCTGGCAAACTCTTATTCATCTCTTCAATAATCGTTTTACCGATGGGTATGACATTTTCTTCCTCATTATAAGTGGGTACTACAATACTTATTTTTTTCATCTTTTCCATCCTTGTAAAATACGCTTAATCCCTTCTTCAAATGTTATTTTTGAATCCCAATGTATTTCCCTCTTTAACTTTGAAACATCTGGAATAAAACTTACCATTCCCTCTGCAGGATACGGTACTTTTCCATATTCAAGCCGGCTGTCAGAGCCCACAACCTTTTTTATTATCTCAACATAATTTTTTAATTGCTGATGTTTTCCCGATGCAATATTATAAATCCCATTTTTACAATCAGCAACTGCAAATTTAGCAAAAATCTCTGCCGCTTCATCAATATATAAGTAATCCCATTCCTGAATACACTTTGTAAGTTCAACGGCTTCTCCTCGCAACATCTTATCCATACACATCATTACCAGAGAGCCCGTATAATCCCCTATACCATACACACTGAAAATCCGTCCCCAGATAAAATCTACGTGATGCTCTTTTGCAAGAGCTTCAATTTCCCTGTAAGCCTTGTTTTTTGCTTTACCATATTCAGTATTGGGATTACAAGGATACTCCTCTGTTATGCCTCCTGACATTGGACCATATTCAGCCTGAGATCCACTTCCAATAAACTTCTGGCATTTCAACCTTACAGACATCGAAAAGGCCTCCAAAGCTGCCAGATAATTTTTCTCCTGAAGTACAGCATCATCCCTCCCTGATCCTCTTACACCTTCCCATGCGAGATGATAAAAAACATCTACCACCTCACAAATATACATATCAAGCTGACTTATTTCTGCCATATCTAGTTCAATTATCTGTATACTCTCTGTTTCCGGAATCCTGCCCTTATTTACAGAATCAGGGCGGATAACCGCCCAAATCCTATTATCATCATTTTCCAACAGCTTCCTTAAAATGCTGTTTCCGATAAAGCTCGTTGCACCTGTTATTACTACATTCATCTATAACTCCATCAATTCATGAAACAAAGTACGGTCAATCAACGGTTCCTGATCCTGATTCGGTTTTCCAAATTCCAGCTTTGGAAAAACATATGTGTCCTCAGGGATTTTAATTTCAACTAAAGTCGGTCCTTTTTTTAGCATAAATAGTTCTGATACATCCTCTAATGTATCATAGCTTATATATTCCATATGATATGCCCTGGCTATTCCCTCAAAATCTGGCGTTTCATATCCTTTTCCGCTCACAGTCTGTACATAGTTTTTATCAAAATACATTTCCTGAAAATGCCGAATCATCCCTAATGCATAATTGTTAAAAACGAATATCTTTATTGGAAGCTTTTCCCTTTTAATAAACTCCAATTCCTGTATATTCATCTGAATTCCACCATCTCCATTGAAAGAAACCACAGGCTTTCCAGATGCGTAATAGGCACCGATTGCTGCCGGAAGTGAATATCCCATTGCCCCATGACCACCGGAAAACAATACTTTCTGTCCTTTCTTTATCCGAAAGGACTGTGCTATCCATACCTGATTTTGCCCTACATCCGTTGTAATCACCGTTTCCTCCGGAATATACCGGCTAATTTTTTCTACATAGTGATTATACTTTTTATCATCTAATCCAGATAATTTCCCCAATATCGTTTTACAAGTCTGATACCAGTTCTGATAAGAAGTGGCATTGCAAAAATCAAACCTCATTAAATATTGCATCACATCTGCCACATCTGCCTGAATATCCACTTCGTCCTTGCGAATTTGGTAATCCAATTCTTCTTTATCAATATCTACCCGTATAATCTTCGCATCCGGAGCAAAATTTCCACGTTTTCCACCTACCTGCCTGACATCCATTCTGCTTCCAAGCACTAAAATCATATCACTTTTTGATACGATAAAATTAGCTGTTCGTGAACCATAAGCTCCAATATAACCATAATTCAGCTCGTGTTCATATGGAAGCAAATCCATTGCCACCATACTCGTTACAACCGGTATCTGCATATGATTCACAAATTTAACCACATCATTCTCTGCAATCCCTTTTAAAGCAGCACCTAGAACAATACATGGTCGTTCAGATTTAAAAAGCAGTTCTTTAACCACCGAAAAATCCGTATTTTTTATTTCAGCCGTTGTTTCTTTATACTGTGGTATTTCCGATGGAATCACCTCGGAACGCTGAATATTCATTGGTATATCTAATAAGACTGGGCCTTTTCGACCCGCCATTGCTATTTGATATGCTTTTTCAAGATAATACCCAATCTTTTCAGCCTCTTCCACATATACAGCATATTTTGTCACACCTTTTACCATCGAAACAATATCCGTTTCCTGAAATCCTCTCTGTCTGACACCATAATCCAATTTCGACTCAAATGTATTTACCTGTCCCGTAATAAATATGACCGGAATCGAATCAAAATACGCATTACAGATACCGGTAATCATATTTGTTGCACCCGGTCCACTAGTAGCATATGCAACCCCTGCATCGCCTGTAATCTGTGCATAGGAACACGCTTCAAATGCCGCCGCCTGTTCATGATAGCATACATGGACCTGAATCTCAGAATCGTATTTTGAAAAAGAATCCATAAGATGTGTTACCATTCCACCGGGATATCCAAATACATTCTTGATTCCTTTATCAATAAAAAATTCAACTATATAATCTGATACCTTCATTCTGTCTCCTTGACTATTTACTGATTCACTGCTTCTTTTATTACTTTTGCCATGTAATCGACCATCTCATCTGTCATGCCCGGATATACACCTACCCAGAACGTATCCTTCATGATACGGTCTGTATTCTTCAGATCACCTATAATGCGATAACCTTCTTTTGTGCTTCTCATCTGATCAAAACATGGATGCTTTGTAAGATTGCCTGCAAATAGCATTCTTGTCTGAACTCCATGATTCTCAATATATGGTACAACCTTGTTACGATCAACTCCTTCTTTGCAGGTAATCAGAAAACCAAACCAACTCGGCCTGGAATTCTCACACGGTTCTGGAAGAATCAGCTTATCTTCACATCCGGTCAGTCCTTCTTTTAATCGGTCAAAATTTTGTCTCCTCTTTTCAACAAAGCCCGGAAATTTCTTAATCTGTGCACATCCAATTGCGGCCTGCATATCGGTAGCTTTTAAATTATATCCAAAATGAGAATACACATATTTGTGATCATAGCCTAACGGCAGTTCACCATACTGTTTATCAAAACGGTGTCCACAAAGGTTATCCTGTCCAGATGCACAAACACAGTCCCGTCCCCAATCCCTAAAAGAACGAATACACTTATTTAATAATGGGTTATTTGTATAAACAGCTCCGCCCTCACCCATTGTCATATGGTGTGGTGGATAAAAAGAAGAGGTTCCAATATCACCGATAGTACCTGAGAATTTCTCTTCTCCATCTATTGTATATTTTGTTCCCAACGCATCACAATTATCTTCAATCAACCACAAATTATGCTTATCACAAAACTCTTTAACTGCTTTTAAATCAAAAGGATTCCCCAATGTATGTGCCGCCATGACTACTTTAGTCTTAGGAGATAATGCCGCCTCTAACTGGGTTACATCCATATTATACTGTGGAATTGTAACATCAATGAATACCGGAATCACACCATACTGGATAGCCGGCGTAACTGTTGTCGGAAATCCTGCTGCAACGGTAATCATCTCATCGCCCGGTTTTACCTGTCTGTCACCTAACAATGGGGATGTCAATGCCATAAATGCATTCAGATTTGCAGAAGATCCAGAATTTACCAGCGAACAATACTTCACTCCAAGATAGTCAGCAAAAGCCTTTTCAAACTCAGCAGTATATCTGCCGGATGTCAACCAGAACTCCAACGCCGAATCCACTAAATTACACATCTCTTCATGGTCATATACCCTAGATGCATAAGTGATACGATCTCCAGGTTCAAATGCTTTCTTTTGATTATGATAGGTTTTGCAATATTCTGCTACCATATCCAATATTTCCTTTTTTGCTTGTTCCTCGGTTCTATTTTCAAACATAATCTACTCTCCTCTTTTTCATCATAAATATAGCATTGTACAAACAGATAATTTTGTTCCAAATGCAGTTTTTAATCCTCCCACTTTTTCCAAGGTGCTTTCTTCTTGTCCCAAAGCTGCTCTAGAATATCTTTTTCCCTTTTTGTATCCATGCATTGCCAATATCCAGTATGAGAATATGACATTAATTCTCCTTTCTTTGCAAGTTTTTCCAATGGTTTCTTCTCAAAAACTGTATCATCTCCATCGATATAATTAAAAATCTCCGGATTCAATACCATATATCCGGCATTTATCGGTGCTCCATCCAACACGCTTTTCTCCCTAAAAGATTGCACAGCATTATCGCCACTAATATCCAGTACTCCCTTCTCCTGTTGAAGTAATACAGAAGTCAAGGTTGCAATCTTTCCATGAGATTTATGGAATTCAACTAATTCACTAATGTCAACATCACAAACTCCGTCTCCATAAGTCATCATAAAGGGTTCATTTCCGATGTACGGCTGAACACGCTTAATACGTCCACCTGTCATTGTATTCAGTCCTGTATCTACCACAGTAACCTTCCATGCCTCCGAATATTGATTGTGTACAATCACTTTATTTCCTTGTGTGAAATCAAAAGTAATATCTGATGTATGCAGGAAATAATCTGCAAACCATTCTTTTATAACATGCTGTTTGTAACCTGCACAAATTATAAATTCATTATATCCATAATAAGAATATCCTTTCATAATATGCCATAAAATTGGTTTCCCGCCAATCTCAATCATTGGCTTAGGTTTATATTCTGACTCTTCTGAAATTCGTGTACCAAATCCCCCTGCTAAAATCACTACTTTCATATACTTTTCCTTTCCTATTTTTCTTTTGATTCGTTCATTTTTTTTAATGCTTCCTCATAATAGTCATTTCTTACATACACATATGCTGTATCAGGCATTAATGTATAATTCTTCTTAATAAACTTTATAACCTGAGGTGCATAATCAGTAAGTTTATGTCCCCAGCATTCATGTTCCTCAACGAAAATAGCCACTCGTGGAGCCGCTTTTTTGAAATGCTTAAATTGTTTTTTTCCTTTTCCTTCCCACATCCACGGAGCTGCAACTTCTCCACCTACCACTGGTCGATCTGCAAGCATGGCATCTGAATTATCAAAAGTAGTTATCCATATACCCTCATCCCTGTTTGTAATGGTCTGTATCAAATCCGTTTGATAATTTCCTTTCTCATTAAAATCAAGAGATGCAAATTGGGATATATTCTGACAATATCCACTTAATATAATTACAAATACCATAAGCCATACACTTTGTATAGGTAATTTTAACCTGTTAAATTTCTCCCAGTTTTTATACCCATAACTTATCAAAACATATGACACCATAAATGATAGCACTTCAACACAAGCTGTTCCATGAAAATTAAATATACCTCTTAATCCCAAAGAAAAAATATACATTAAGGTTATTAATCCAATCCCAATACCATTATCCTTAAAAAATTTAACCATAAAAACCAAACAACTTATTATAAATATCCATTGAAGAACTAATACATAATTCCATGTACTAAATTGAAAGCCATTTACAAAGAAGCTGCTTAAATTATCTAATGGCTGTAAAAAAGCAGAAAAAATATTGTTTCCCAATCCACCATTATATTTGGGATACACTTCTCTATTAATCTTATAAGCTCCCAATATAAAATCATCAAAAGTATCCGTGGCTATGTAATAACCGAATAGTAACAGCCATGGAATAGAAACGATGGCTATCAATTTTACATATCTTTTACAAAAAGAACCTATCCATTCTTTTATTGCATATTTATTTTCTATTTTCCATTTCAATTCTAAAGCCAAAACACCCACTCCGATAAAAAAAATAGGATAAATAGCAACAAAAATCGTACCAAATGTTAAAATTATTGAAACAGATATCATAATACAACTTTTTATATTTAAGTCCCTTTTTTTTATAAAACAAAGAAATTCTAAAAATAATATTATGGCTCCGCAACCAGCTAAATGTTCCGACAATATTGTTGTTCCCATATCATAATTTTGTATCATACAACAATGAATAATCGGATATAATAAAAGAATTTTCTTATCCACTATATCTGAATATAAAAATGCTATTAAAGTCCAAAAAAATGCTATAAATATATAGAAAGCTATCCTCTGCTCCGTTACAGATATTGCTCCTAATTTATTAAAAAATGCACTGATATAATACGAAAATGGCATATGCTGAGACGGTGCATCTCTATATAAAAGTTGTCCACGTGCTATCCCTTTGCCAATTACCATAATGTCAAGTTCATCTGTTGCAAACCAAACATCGTTAATATATTTTATTTGTAATAGTACATATAAACACACTAAAGCTAAAAAACAACCCACATAATAAATTTTCCTTCTACTTTTCATCTTTATCATCTGTTTCTCCGTTATTCCATACTATTCATACACTTGCAAAAATCAACCCCTATATTATGACATTAGTTGCTTGCCAACTGCAGCCTTTCCAGAGGAAATTCTTGTGAAAGAATATTCTGATCGTGTAATATTCACAGTTATACATATAATAATATGTATGGTACAGCTTAATATATGTTTTGTCAAGCTATACTCATTCTTGAGTTTCCGCAGTTTTATCCACATAACCATGATTTTAGCTGCATCTTATAAACAACTTTCAAAAAATGCCCAAAATATAAGGAATCTCTTCCATTTTGATGTAAAATTAAGTGACCAAACAAAAATCTTACTAAACAAAAAAGAAGGAGATTCCCTATGGCTAATTTTACATCAAATACTTACACTATGAAACGAGAAATTTTAACTTTTTCAAATAAAATTTCAAAACAGCTTCCCAAACCGGAAAGAAAATTTACTGCTGACATGACTTATGGCATGCTTGCTTCCGGAAGCTGTCTTTTAACGGATATCGTTGACCAGCTTCACGAAGATTCTAAAAAGGTCAATGTCGTGGAACGGCTTTCCAGACATCTTGAAAAAGGACTCCTTCCCAGGCTGCTGCTTCTTATCTTCAAACAATCAAAAAATGGGTTCCGGCAGACCCTGTTATTCATATTGATGACAGCGATGTTGTAAAACCTGACGGTTATAAATTTGAAGCACTTGGCATTGTCCGCGATGGTTCTGAAAGCACCTCATCAAAAAGTGTCTACAAAAAAGGGTATCACGTTACGGAAGCCTGTGTATTAACTGCAAACAACCATCCCGTAAGTATTTTTTCCAGAATCCATTCTTCGTCTGAAAAGAATTATAAATCAGCAAACACCATTACCTTTGAGGCTATGGAACAAAGTGCTGCACTCTTTGGCAGAGCAACTTTCGCCCTGGACAGAGGATATGATGATAACAAAATGTTCCTGAAGCTGGATGGATTAAAACAGGATTATGTCATCCGCCTTAAATCCAACAGGAAGCTCCTGTACCACAATAAATGGACTATGGCTACGGAACTTTGTGACCGCAGAAAAGGAAAAATAAAAATGAATCTGTTTTACAAGGGAAGAGACCACGAAGCCTATCTTTCCCATGTGAAAGTTCAGATTACTGCATCCAGAAAAGACATTTATCTGGTACTGGTTTATGGTATTACAGAACATCCCATGATGCTGGCCACCAATAAAAAGATCAGCTCCAAAGAGGATGTTATAAATGTTGCAAAAATATATTTTTCCAGATGGCGGATTGAGGAATATTTCTGCTGCAAAAAGCAGATGTTTCACTTTGAGAATTTCCGGGTGCGGAAACTTACTGCCTTAATGCATTAAACTTTTATATCACTTTATGCATGACATTTCTGGCTCACATCTCTATGAAATCAGAGACCAGTACCCTTACCTTAAGGCTACGATCATACAGAAAGCAGATCCTATAAAAGAAAAAGTTTTCTTCTGCTATTATCGGCTTGCGAAAGGTATCTCCGGCATACTCTCGTATGCAAAAGAGGGCGTCAGGCTCTGGTTTCGGACAAAGCGTCCGGCATACCGTCAACTCTGCCTTAAGCTGGTCGCTTAGATAGATAAAAGAATAGTTCTCCCAAAGTCCGGTTCCGGCGGGGCTTATTAAAGTGCCTCTGATATCAGAACTGCCGCTCTGAATCTTTCAAAAAATCGGCTGATTGGCACTTTGGGAAGGTTTACTCACTTTTATATTGCAGTTTACGGAAACTCAAGATACTCATTTAATTGCGATAATTTAGAAGCGGTGATTATATGCATAAAAGAATTCGTGATTTAAGAGAATCTAATAACTATCGGCAGATCGATATAGCAAAAAAATTGAATATGTCCCAACAACAATACCAAAAATATGAAAGCGGCATTGTAACTCCTTCTGTTAACATTCTAGTATCTATGGCAGATTTATATGATGTTTCAGTAGACTTTTTGCTTGGTAGAACTAATTACAAGAAAGTTGTCCAACCAGAAATGATAAACACAAAGAATGGCAGACTTACTGAATATTACAACAGACTCTCTATTGAAGATCAAGATTTTATTATTGGTAAAATGGTAGAACTTCATCGTGAGAACGAGAGCAGAAAAAAAATAAGCAGCAGAAAAAATATTGGATAGTAAAGCATAGCAAAAATATTATCTATATATCCCTTAAAGATGTGAACTATATTATTTAAACATACAGAATGAGGTAGCACTTTTCGATTAAAATGCTATGCAAATCTAAAATCTGGAGAATTTTTGAGATACTCCATTAATTATGGGAGTCTGTGAAATTTTTTCTGTA
>JAAGKN010000032.1_pt1 | contig 101096 bp, 95 predicted proteins | sample 6206371 | NCBI WGS metagenome assembly JAAGKN01 (sample SAMN11533720, study PRJNA540317) | gut metagenome | isolation source: fecal pellets from male and female animal of same cohort | host: Peromyscus leucopus | place: USA:CA | collected 2017
TTGGTGATCTTGTCGTAAAGATAGTTGCGTATATCACGCACTATGCCGGAACGAAGCGGTATGATGAAATACGCGCTCAGATACGTGGCCCCGGTCTTCAGTCCTGTCATGAACACAAGCGCGGCAGCCAGAAGCGCCAGTGTGCGGCTCTGGCCGAGGTGCACTATCGACTGCTGGGTGTAGTAGTAGAAATCGTTCACCACCACTTCCTTAAGGCTGGCATCGCCTATGGCCATATATTCGTAATACCCCTCGCTGATACCAAACAGCATCTCGAGTATCGGCACTATGAGTGCAAACGAAAACAGTGTCAGCACCGCGGCCAGCACATTGAATATTATATTGAGTATAAGATATTTCTTATATGGGGGCACGAAGCGCCTGAGCAAGCTCCAGAAATCGTTCATAATTATTTCGCTACTATATTTCTGCAAAATTAGCGATTCGCGGCCACAATAGCAAATGAAAAAAGCCCGCGCATCACTGCGCAGGCCCATGGAAACTCAAGATTGTAGATTATCAGCAGGGCATCATGCCATAAAGCCTTGAAGAGCGGCCGCGCCCGACACCAGACACATATACTGCGTGCCGAACATAAGATTCATCATCACCACCAACGCCGCTATCAGAAGCACTTCCGTCACCACCGCGGCAATAATCAGCCCGGTCGACGCACCGCGCACATTGAATAGCGACGAACATGCCACCCAAACCAGAGCCACACAGGGTATAAGACCCACGAGAGCCCCAAGAATCATACTCCAAAGCTCGTATTCCAGAAGCGGGTGTATCAGATCGAAGCCCATATTGGAGGCCACCTCATAGGCGCCGTAGCAACTGCCCATCACCAGCGCGGAAACACCTAGAAGAAAGAAAACCACCGCCGTCACACCGGCCACTGCCGACACCACAAGAAGCAGAATCATGGCACACTTGCCGAGCACGCGGAACATCATCGACACAAACGACCAGAAACCTCCGCCCGATGCCGGAGCCCCTGCCTCGGAAGCAGCGTTGTAGGGAGGAGGGGTGGCGGTGTCGAGCACTGTGCGCCCTACACTGTCCACTGTCACCGGACGGCCCTGCATCTCCAGTATCTGGCGCGATGTTCCGGCCGGAGGGATGATCATCCACAGCACAAGATATGCCACGCACAAAGGCAGCACATAGGTGCACAGAGCTATTACCACCAGCAGCAGACGCATTATGTTGCAATCCCAGTTGAGATAGCGCGCCACGCCGCTCACCACGCCGCCAAACACCTTGTTGCGAGTGTCGCGGTACAGGCGTTTTTTTGTCGGCAGATTTATGGATATGAACGGTTTCTCCTCCACCGTCTCATCATCTCCGGCACCCGAAGGCGCACCCTCCTCATCGCTCAGTTCCTCGGGGCGCCCCATGCGCTCTATCACCTCATTAACATCGGCAAGCGTCACCACCGAACTGCCGCCCACCATTTTATCCTCGAATATCTCGGCCACACGCCCTTCGATGTCGTCCACTATCTCACGGCCCTCATCGCCGGGAAAAGAATTGCGCAGCTGCGTGAAATAGTTCTGGAGAAGCATGTACGCATCCTCATCAATATAGTATATCTTTCCGCTTATATTTGCGGGAAATGTCTTTTTCATAAAATTACGAATGGTTTATAACTTGTCGTTTGCGTTTTGTAAATGCTCCACCGAACGGCTTATTTCATGCCATGCGCCGTCGAGCTGCTCGAGAAACAGCATTCCGGCTGGTGTCAGCGAATAATACTTGCGTGGAGGTCCCGATGGGGATTCCTCCCACCGATAGGCCAGAAGCCCGTCGTTCTTCAGACGTGTCAGCAGCGGATAGAGCGTGCCCTCCATCACTATCAGGTGCGCGTCCTTCATGCGCCCGATTATCTCAGAAGCGTAGGCATCCCCACCCTTCAGCAATAGAAGCACACAATACTCCAGCATCCCCTTGCGCATCTGTGATTTCAGATTCTCGATATTCATTGGATAATGCGATAATAGATGTGTAGATTGTATAGTTTTTTGTTTTGACACTGCAAAATTACGAAAGCATATAATACTTTGCAATACATAGTACTATAATTATACTTCTTTAACATTTTGCAGGATATTTCTAAATTTGTGCAAAAATGAATTGTGAAATTAAACCATTTGCCGCCGAAAGCGTCATAAATATTGACTTCAAAAACCCTCTCGACAATAAAAAGAGTAAAGCAGTAAATTCATGCATAGACAGGAAGCGCCGACTCGCGAAGAGTCGGCGCTTTTCTGGCTTAAGCCTAAATTACGGTGCATAGAGATATGCAATCTCGCATGACGAGGGCGCAAAAAGAGCATAATTTATTGATTATTAATTCTTTTGTCTCTTTTGTCATTTTGTGTGTCTGTACCCTCGAAAAATATGAGGTGATTCATGCACTGAAATCTCGGTCTGTACCGCTTTCCGTTTTAAGAAATCAAGAATAGTTTTAACATTTTCAAAAAATATTTTTTGCCACCTGCCGTTATAATAAATATGAAAAAGATACTACTGCTTTGTATAGCCTCCGTATCGCTCGCCGCTCTGTGCAGCTGCGGCGGGGCCAAGATGAGTACGGCCAACGAGCAGATGGCCCGCGGCGAATATTTCGACGCGTCCAAGACATATCGCAAGATCTACAACAAGCTCACCAAACGCGAGGAGCGCGCGCAGCGTGGCGAAGTGGCATTCCGCCTCGGACAATGCAGCGAGAAGCTCAACCAATACGCCCGTGCCGCCGCCGCCTATCAGAACGCCGCACGATACGGCTACGCCGACTCCACCCTGCGCCTACGGATAGCGCGCATGCAGCACGCCGACGGAAAGTATGCCGCCGCGATAAAAAACTACGAGGAGTATCTCACCTACCATCCCGACGACAACAACGCGCGCACGCGCCTTGCGGGAGCCCGCATGGCGGCCGAAAAAAATCCGCCCACACGCTATATAGTGCGCCAGCCCAAGCTCTTCAACACCCGGCGATCGGACTACGCTCCTATGTTCCACACCGAACCCCAGGAGCAGCTGTTCATCACATCCACCAGCGAGAAATCCACCGGTACAAAGAAAAGCGAGATCACCGGAATGAAAAACGGCGACATCTGGGTGGCCATAAAAAACGAGAAAGGCGAGTGGCAGAGACCGCAACCGGCAGAAGGCGAACTCAACACCGAACTCGACGAAGGCATAGTGAGTTTTTCTCCGGACGGCCAGACAATGTATCTCACCAAAGCACGGCGCGAACCCAACGCCCCTACAGGAGTGGAGATCTACACATCACAACGCTCGGAAGCAAAATGGAGCGCGCCTGTGAAATTTGAAATCACGGCCGACACACTCAGCAGCTACGGGCATCCCGCCGTTTCGCCCGACGGACAATGGCTGTACTTTACCAGCGACATGCCCGGAGGCAGCGGCGGCCTCGACATCTGGCGTGTAAGCCTGACGGAACGCAGCGGGTCGCTGGAAAACCTTGGCGAATGGATCAACACTCCGGGCAACGAATCATTCCCGTATGTGCGCAGCGACTCCCTCCTGTACTTTGCAAGCGACGGCCATCCCGGCTATGGCGGCCTCGACATATTCCGCGCACAGCTGATGCCCTCGGGTGGATGGCAAGTAGTGAACATGGGCAAACCGGTAAACTCTGCCGGCGACGACTTCGGCATCACATTCACACAAGGCGAAAACGGATTTTTCAGCAGCAACCGCGGCGATGGACGCGGATACGACCACATATACTCTTTCGAGCTCCCCGATCTCAAAATCACAATCCAGGGATGGGTGCTCGACCGCGATGAAGAGCCGGTGCCCAACGCCGTCATACGAATCGTGGGCAACGACGGCAGCAACCAGAAACAGATGGCACGCCCCGACGGTTCTTTCTCTTTTCCGCTGCAACGAGGCGTAAGCTACGTGATGCTCGCCGGCGCCAAAGGATATCTCAACGCCAAGCAGGAGTTCACAAGCGATGAAGCCGAGGAGGATGCCGTCTACGATGTCGACTTTATCCTCGCGTCGATAACAAAACCGGTGGTCATAGACAATATCTTCTACGATTTCGACCGGGCAACTCTCCGCCCTGAGAGCAAGACCGCCCTCGATGAAATGGCACAGGTGCTGCGCGACAATCCCAACGTCACGATAGAGATGGCCTCGCACACCGACCGCCATGGCACCGACGAGTACAACATCAACCTCAGCGGACGCCGCGCAAAAGCTGTCATCGACTATCTTATCAGCGTGGGCATATCGCCCGACCGGTTGCAGTCGCAAGGCTACGGCGAGTCGCGCCCCAAGACCATCACAAAGAAACTCGCACGCGAATATCCGCAGTTCAAGGAAGGCGACGTGCTCACCGAGGATTATATCCTCGCACTCCCCGACGACCAGCAGGAAATTGCCGACCAGATAAACCGCCGCACCGAATTTCAAGTACTCTCCATCGACTATCAGATGTATTGAACAATGAGATTCCGCACCGAAATAGAAACCTTTCGCGCCGACAGTATAGGCCCCGACGACAGCATGCTGTTCCTCGGCTCGTGCTTCGCCGACAACATGGGCGCACGGCTCCGGGAGTATGGTTTCGACGTCACGCACAATCCTCTGGGACCACTTTTCAACCCCGCATCCATAGCGGCTGCACTCGGCCGCGCCATGGAACGGCGCTCCTATGTGGCCGCCGATTTTCTGGAGCACGACGGCATATACCATGCCATGGACTGGGCTGCACGCTACCAGAGCCCGTCGGCCGGTGTGCTCGCCGAGGCCGTCAACCGCGACTTCACCACCCTCTGTGAAGCTCTGGAACGCGCGCGCATCATCTTCATCACATTCGGCACCGCCTACGTCTACCACATCAACGGCTCAGGAGCAATAGCCGGCAACTGCCACAAATTGCCGGCCTCCGCTTTCCGCCGTTCCATACTATCCATCGACGATGTGTGCCGCATGTGGCGCCCGCTGCTGCAGCGGGCGCGTGAGGCCGGGAAGCGTGTCATCCTCACTGTGAGCCCCGTGCGCCATGTGGCCGATGGGCTCCACGGCAACAACATCAGCAAAGCCACCTTACTGCTGGCCACCGAGGCTCTCGAAACCGAATATTTCCCGGCCTACGAGATTCTGTGCGACGATCTCCGCGACTACCGCTTCTACGCCGCCGACCTCAAACACCCCTCCGACACGGCCATCGACTATATCTACGAAAAATTTGCCGACACTTATTTCAGTGCAGCAACCAAAGAAACAATACGCGGGCGACACGCAGCCTTCCTGAGAGCCGCACATCGCCCAGGCAACAATACCCTATGAAATTCTCGCTTGAAGACATAGCCGGAATCACCGGCGCACGTATGGAGGGAGCTCCCTCCGCCCCCACCGTCGACACTCTGCTCACCGACAGCCGCTCGGCCGTCGACCCTTCCCGCAGCCCTCTGTTCATTGCCCTGCGCACGCCCTCCGGCGACGGACACCGCTACATAAAGGACGTATACCGGCATGGCGTCAGAGCCTTCATCGTGTCCGAAGTACCGGCTGTGATGCGCTCCGTGCCCGATGCCACATTCCTTGTTGTTCCGGACACGATGCAGGCGCTCCGCGCCCTCGGTTCCGCTGCCCGCAAGGCATATTCCGGCACTCTTGTAGGCATAGCCGGCAGCCGCGGCAAAACACAGGTAAAAGAGTTGCTGTACGCAGCGATGCTGCCTTCGGCATGGCGCTCGCCTCGCTCATGGAACTCGCAGATAGGCGTGCCGCTCAGCCTCTACTCCATCGATCCTAAAAGCGACACGGCCATCATCGAGGCCGGAATCGACAGGCCCGCACAGATGCACACTCTCGCAGAAATGACACGCCCCGACATAGGCGTGCTCACGGCCATCACCGGCGAACACGACGCCGGGTTTCCATCCCGCACCGGCAAGATACGTGAAAAATGCCTGCTGTTCGAGGGATGCCGTACCATAGTCTGCGACAACTCCGACCCCGATGCACCGCGCATTCTGAAAGAACTATACCCCGATGCCCGCATCATCGAGGCTTGCGGCAAGATGGATATCGCATGCGCCGTGCTCAAGGAGCTCGGTCATGAAATAGACAGCCGCACGCTCGACGCCATGAGGCAGGTGGCGGATATATCCACTCGCATAGATGTGAACGAAGGCACCGGAGGATGCCTCGTACTTTCCGACAATTTCACCCCCGACCTACCCTCTATCGATGCCGCACTCGATTTCATGGAACGCCGGGCCACAGCCGGACGCACATCCACCATAGTCATGGGCGATCTAATGCACGCGCCGGATGCCACCCCGGCCGATATCAAAGCGCAGTATGCCGCTCTGGCCGCAACGCTGCGCCATAGGGGCATAAGCCGCCTGATAGGTGTCGGCCGCGAAATATCCGCCCACCGCGATGTGTTTGATCCTCTCACAGCATCGGAATTCGCCGATTCTCCTGAAGAGTTCGTGAAAAACTTCACGAGCATCGACTTCGACCACGAGCTCATCCTGCTGCACGGCAACGCCGAGCGCATGCGCCCGATAAAAAACATGCTTGCCAATGCCGCCCACGACACCGTGATGGAAATAAACCTCGACGCTATGGTCCGCAACTTCAACGAGTTCCGCTCGCTGATGCCGGCCAACGCCGGCATCGTGGCCATGGTCAAGGCATCCGCCTACGGCATCGGAGCCATCGAGGCTTCCAAAACGCTGCAGAGCCACGGCGCCGCCTATCTGGCCGTAGCGGTGGTCGATGAGGGTGTGACATTGCGCGACGCCGGAATCACAATGCCGGTGATGGTCATGAACCCCATCACCACCAACTTCCGCGCCCTGTTCAACTATCGCCTCGAGCCATCCGTATTCTCCCTTGCCGAACTCGCACATATAGCCGAGGAAGCCGCCATAGCCGATTGCGACGATGTGGCCGTACACATCAAACTCGATACAGGCATGCACCGCATGGGATTCAGCGACGATGAAATCCCGGCTCTGGCAGAGGCCCTGAAAGCGCATCCCCGCCTGCATGTGGCATCCGTATTCAGCCATCTGGCCACAGCCGACTGCCTCGACAAAGACGATTATACAAAACTGCAGCTTGAAACATTCAAGAGCATGAGCGACAAACTGGCCGCCCTGCTCGGCAAGCCTCTGCGCCGCCATATACTCAACACGGCCGGAATGATGCGATTCGGCCATACAGCCGATGCCTACGATATGGGGCGTCTTGGCATAGGCCTATACGGCATATCGCCGCTGCCCGGGGAAGCAACACACATAGACCTCACTCCGGTGGCCACGCTCACCACCACTATAATAGCCCTGCGGCGATACCCCGCCGGCACCACGGTGGGCTACGGACGCCGCGGGGTGCTTAACCGTGACTCGCTCATCGCCACTCTGCCCATAGGCTATGCCGATGGCATCGACCGCCATCTCGGCTGCGGTGCGGCATCATTCCGCACCGGAGGCAAGGACTGCCCCACGGTGGGAAGCATTTGCATGGATATGTGCATGATAGATGTCACCGATGTGGCGGAAGCACACATCGGCGACACTGTGGAAATATTCGGCCCCGAACTGCCCATAGAGCGATTGTCCGACACACTCGGCACCATACCCTACGAAGTGCTGTCCACTATCAGCCCGCGGGTGCGCCGTATTTTCTATCACGAATAGAGTGTGGCGCTACTCGTCGCGGAACGAGGGCAGCGGCAGACGCGACGGGCGCATCAGCACACGCAGCGGCGAGCCGAAGTTGAAATAATTGAGGCACCAGTTGAAGAACACCATCACACGGTTGCGCATTCCCATCAGGCTCATCAAATGCACGGCCATCCATAAAAGCCATGCCGGGAAACCGCTGAAATGGGTCTTGTCCATATCCACCACGGCACGGTTTCGGCCAATGGTGGCCATGGATCCTTTGTCGTTGTAGCTGAACGGACGCGTGAAATTCCCGCTGTTGAGATTGCGTGCGAGCGTGCGCGCCTGTTGGATGGCCGGCTGTGCCACCTGCGGGCATCCTCGCGGATAGCGTTCATCGGCATGCATGGCTATGTCGCCTATGGCATACACGCCCTCCAACCCTTCCACACGGTTATATTCATCCACAACAAAGCGGCCGCCGCGGCCGGCCTGTACCTCGGTACCCGTCAGATGGAAAGGCACTCCGGTGACACCCGCCGTCCACACCACTGTTTCGGCCTCAAGAGTGGTACCGTCGGCAAACGTCACGACTCCATCGGCCACTGATTTAACCGTGCGCTTCAGATAAATGTCCACCATGAGCTCGCCAAGGGCAGTCTCGGCATCGCGGCTGGACGCAGCCGTCATGGTGCCGAGCAGCTTGTCGGTGCCTTCCACAAGAATCACACGCACTTCATCGCGGTCTATTCCAGGATATTCACGGGGCACAATGTAGCGCTTCATCTCGCCGAGCGCACCTGCCACCTCAACTCCGGCCGGGCCACCGCCCACCACCACAAAGGTGAGCAGCGCACGGCGTTTCTCAGGATCGCGCTCAAGGCTTCCACGCTCCAGCCGCCCCAGGATAGCATTGCGCGCACGCACGGCTTCCGGCACGGTCTTCATCGTGTACACATGCTCGTCCAGGCCCTCAATACCGAAAAAGTTGTTTGTAGTTCCGGCTGCTATCACCAGTTTGTCGAATGGGATGCGTTCGTATTGAGTAGCCACCTCGCGGGCCTTCATATCTATTTCAGTCACCTTGCCGTAGTGGTAGCGCGCATCGCGCATGCGCCGGGCACGCAACTCGCGGCGGATAGGAAACGCTATATTGGCCGGTTCAAGGCCGCTGGACGCCACCTGATAGAACAGAGGCGGAAAACTATGATAATTGCGGCGATCCACAATCACCACCTCGTATCTGGATTTATCCACATGCTTTGCCAGCGTAAGGCCTCCGAATCCGGCGCCTATGATCACAATTCGTTCTTTTTTACCGGTACTCTCCATAAATCAAATAGTATAATCTTTCAACAATCAATAAATTCTCTAAGTTCTCGGGCTCCGGAAATATCACTTATAGACATGAATTCTATGGCACATCCCGCTCTTATATGAACAGAGAAACCATATTGCCTACCGTACGCCACGGCACCTGCATGCCGCCGGAACTCCGACGTCTATTTTTCCACAAAGGGCGCAACCGCTGTCGCGGCCGCGCCCATAATGCTATTGTGTCCACAAGATGCTTATCTCAAGCGCAGTTTCTGGCCGGGACGAAGCACGCTCTTGGTGGTGATGCCGTTAAGACGGCAGATAGTGGCCACTTTGGTTCCGTTTTTGGCAGCTATACGCCCCAGCGTATCGCCCTTACGCACGATATAGCTCTTCGAACCGCTGCTGCGGCCGGACGATGCGGATGCCGGCACAGGCTTGTTGGGGTACTTGGCGCGATATGCCTGAGCATACTCTTCATTTGCTTTGGGAGAGAAGTTTCGGGCATTCTGATAGGTACGCTTGTCAAACGTATAAGTGTCCGTGTGGGTTGTCTGATTGGCAAAATCGAAAATCGCGCACGGATTGATAGCATAGCCCATATAGCGTGTCTCGAAATGGAGGTGCGGGCCGGTGGAGCGGCCGGTATTGCCGCCAAGTGCTATCGGCTGTCCGGCTTTTACGTATTGATCGGGCTCCACGAGGAACTTCGAGAGGTGGCCATACACTGTTTCAAGGTCATTGGTATGGCGCAATACCACGTAGTAGCCATAACCGCGACGCTCAAAATTGGTGATACGCACGCGGCCGTCGAAGGCTGCATAAACCGTGTCGCCTATATTCACTTTCAGGTCCACGCCCTTATGCATGCGGCGGAAGCGGCGGCGATAGCCGTAAGGCGACGTGATGTAGCCGGGCACGGGCATGGCGAACTTGGATACGTCGATATCGGCGGTCTCAGGCACGGACACGCCTGCGTAGCAATTGACGTGCTGGCTGTCCCAACCTTCGGTATAGATGTCAAATTCAGGTTCTTCCTCTTCGGCGAAGAGTGCTTCAAGATATTTAGAGGTGTTTTCCACCTGGGCGCCGGTGCTGCCCTGGTTGGCGAGGAGATCGCCGTGCTGTTGCCGGTGCTGACCCGGAAGCTGATAATTCTGTGCCGCAGCTGCCGCACATCCGAAAACCGCGAGAATCAGGCCGGCCGATATGTTCTGTATGCTTTGAGAGAGTTTCATCTGCTTTTTAAAGGTTATTCTGCGTTAGAGCTCGTCCGGAGCGTAAAGAAGACGAAGGGCGCAGGGCAGATAATCGAAAATCTCATCGGGATGGAAGAAGCGTTTGATTTCTACGGCTGCATTCTCGGGGCTGTCGGATGCATGAACAATATTTTCCTGACCGCTCATACCGAAATCGCCGCGGATAGTTCCGGGCGCGGCATTGCGGGAATTGGTGGAACCCGTCATGGCGCGCACAACGGCCACGGCATCCTTTCCCTTAAGGCATACTACTATCACGGGGGTAGCCGTCATAGACTCCACCAGGTCGGGAAAGAAAGGACGGTCTACGAGATGAGCATAATGCTCGCGCAGAATCGTCTCATCAAGCTGCATCATTTTAATGCCGCTGATGATAAGACCTTTGTGCTGGAATCGGGTGAGGACATCGCCTACAAGGAAACGGCGGATGGTGGAAGGTTTCAGGATTACTAATGTCTGCTCCATATTTGAACCGGGGAACGTGCCCTTCTTTTTTGATTTGCTTTCAAAATTAGCCATTTTTGAGCAAAAAACGAAGAAATCCGTGTTTAAATAATGTGAAATGCAAGTTAACGCTCTCGGCATTCCACAGTAAAGCACTATGCTTGTGCGCATTAACAGAAAACATGTTTTACAACATGTTTTTGAACCGATTGCAAGAACAGCCCCGTGCACTGCTCATGAGAGGAGCGCACGGGGCTGTGTGGCAGAACGATATACAGGATCAGCGAACGGCTATCTTTTCGGCACGTCCGGCTACCACCCGGATGTATATGCCGGGAGCCAGATTCTCGGCAGCCACGCGGATGCCCTGGATGGTATAGTATGTGGCTTCAGCGTCAGTTGCCGCCTCGTCGGCTTCTATATCCTGGATGCCGGAAGCGGGAGCGGCGAACTCCACAACGGGCGCAATAGCCAGCGAAGTAGGTTCGTCGGTCTGAGCGTACCACTTCTTTTCGCCGGTATACTGGTAGCTGTCATCGGTCTCGCGGAGCAGATGGAAAGCCGTGTTGCGGGCTCCCTCTCCGCGGCGCAGAGCATACACTGCAAGATTGTTGACGGAAGTTTCCTCACTGTCGCAGGGGAAGCCGGAAATAACAACGAAGAAGGGTGCGTCCAGCTTCACGGCTTTGTTCAGGACAAATACCGTAGGATCGTTGTACGTCTGGGACGCATCGACAAGCTGCGAGGCCGGCATGGCTGCGGAAGCAAGCACATCGCCCGGCATACCGTCGGCACCCTGCGCACATATCTCCACCTTCACGGGTGCATCCGGCGAAGCAACGTCGGCTACCGCAAAGTACACATTCACCGCGCTTATGGTAGCTTCGGCCATGGGGGCTTCAAAGCGTTCGGCAAAGGCTTCCATTCCAAGCCAGTTGGTGCCGCAATAATAACCGTACCAGGAAAGATCTACAGGCGCCAGATTAGCGTTCTCCGCAGCCGAGATATTCCATACGGGAGTTTTACCGCCGGCCTTTATCCCGGTGATATAAGCCGACGACGAACCGGCTTCGTTGCTTACGGTAAGATCGACATCATACATGCCTTCTGCCGCATATTTGACCGTTACGGACGATGCGGTCGAGTTCTCCACATCGGCTCCGGTGAGGGTCCAGCTGTAAGCGGTGGGAGCACCGGTAGATGCATCGCTGTAAGTGATCTCTGTTCCGAGAGGCACCACAATAGAGGCTTCGGGGGAATAATACGGCGCGGGGCTTACGGAAATGGCGGCTGTAGGAGCCTGAGCCTTCACCACCACATAGTTTTCCCGTGTGGCGGTAGCGGTCTCGCTGCCGCGGCCCACTGTAAGGCTCACGGTATAAGTTCCGGGCTTGGAATATACCACGTCCGGGTTGCGCTCCGTCGAGCTTTCGCTATCCGCGCCGGGGAACGACCACAGATATGTCTCGGGCGCTCCGGTGGACAGATCGGTGAAGCGCGCCGTCTCGCCAACGGAAAGTGTGACGGTAGAGCCATCGCCATCAGGAGCCACAACCTCGAAATCGTCGATGAGCACATTGTCGCCATTGGTCAGATAATACACATAGGCGAAATACACTTCTTTTCCGGCATATTTGCTCAGGTCGGCACTATATTGTGTCCATTTTATGTCGTCGGTGGCCGCTTGCTGCGAAGCCAGGAACGCATCCCATATCTTTACCGGCTGCGCACCGTCCACATTCTCGCACACATACAGTTCAAGATTGCCATCATAGATCCACACCGGATTGAAAAGGGCATAGAAACGCACCATGGCATCTGCCGGAACAACGATGTCGGGCGAAGTGATGACAGAAGCATCGCCTGTATTGGCATAGCGATGGAACAGCGAATATTTGCTCTCGGGATTGATAGCCGAAAAGTCAGGAACTCCATTAAAGGACGAGTTCGAAACAAGCCCCCAGGATGAGCCTTGCGAGAACTTCCATTCATTGGCCTCCTCCGTGGAGTCGAAACCGTTGCGGTAGATGGTGGTAAACGCCTGAGGCCCGCGGAAGTCGGCCCGCAGAGGCATATTTACAGTGTAGCTGATGAACTGTGGCTCGCTCCACACATTCTCGCCCATGGCCTGCACGGACAGCACGCAGCTATGGTCGATATTGAGCGAAAGCGATGTGGAGGGGTGTATTTCAAAATCGTCGAGAATCCCAAGATCGTCAAGTGTCATGGGAGCATCGCCGATATGGTACCAGATGGCTTTGGCACGCTCGTCGGAGCATGTGATGGCCACATCCACGGCATCGTTGTAAGTGCCGGAGGCGGGAGTGACGGTCAGACCGGCAAGGGGCTCTTTGGCCACAACAGTCACAGGCAGTTCGATAGTCTGCGGCAGATAATCGGTGTTGCCGGCAAACGACGCTCTGATTACACATTCACCCACGGAATAGGTGTATATGTGGCCGTAGCGGTCGCAGTAGGCGATGCTGTTGTTCGACGAGGAGTATGTGACGGGCTCCACGCGGTAGGGATTGTTGATGAGCGCGAGGTCTTCCTCAAGCAGCTCTATGGTAAGTGCTTCTTTAGTGAAGCTGAGCCCCGGGCTGACGCGTACCACATAGCGGGCCTCGGCTACGGCGCTGAAGTCGGGCCCGAGTTTTGCCACAGCTTTCACCGTGCAGCTTGCTCCCACATGAATAGGCGAGCTATACAAGGTGCCGCCCATACGGGGATTGGAACCATCGGTGGTATAGTAAATCTCAGCGCCGGCAGGAGCGGATATTGCTACATCGAGCGCCTCATCGTAGCTTCCAGGGGCCGGAGTGAACACCGGCTTCTCTACCGTAGAACTGCCCTCCTCGTAAACCACAGTGATGGCACGGATGTAGGTGACTTTATCCGACGCGGGCAGGTTCCAATGGATGTTGAGCTGACCTTCGGCAGGAGTTTCCGATGGCAGGAATATGTATTCCGGTGCAGTTGTTTCGGCTGTTGTTATAGCCGCGTTCTCACTGTCGCCGCACTTATATGCAGAGCCGCCTACCGTTACGGCGAGGGTGGCATCGGCAAGCTTGGTGCGGGTCTGCACTTTTACGGCAGTGATTTTGCCATCGAAGCCGTCGGAGGCCATGTTGAATGCGTTTGTGAATGCATTTAAGCTTCCTATGGCCTGTCCTGACGCGGAAGTTGAGGTGAGTTTCGTGCCCGCATCAAACGTGGCGGTCCAGGATACGCCGTTGAAGGTCCGCTCCTGGGTGGTCAGATCGGCATCGTAATTGCTTGAAAAATTAAAGTAAGCGACATCCGGATTGGAAGCCGACGGCTTTTCAGGCCAGTCGAACGACCACTCGGCCGCGGAAGCTGAGTGCCCCGATAAAAAGAGCGTAACAGCCAGAACCAATGTGTAGAAATGCTTCATAAATGATTGGATTGAGTAATTATGGTTTGGTTTTGAACTACAAAATTAGCAATTCATAGTATATATGCAAAATCAAAGGCCGTGTTCCAATGAAAGAACACAGCCTTTGTAAAGCGGATACTGCGGTGCGGACTACATATCCATGGCCTTGTAATGCTGATAGGGATGGTCGCATGCGGGACATACTTTTGGAGGCTCGGTGCCTTCAAATTCGTATCCGCACACCATGCAACGCCACATTATAGGCTTCTTACGCTTCCACACAGTGCCTTCCTGCACCTGCTTGAGGTACTTCTCGAAACGCTCCATATGGGTTTTCTCCACCTCTGCGATGGCTTTGAAATGCTCGGCGATGTCGGCAAAGCCCTCTTCCTCGGCCACAGCGGCAGCCTTAAGGTAGAAGTCCACGCCTTCCTCGCGTTCTTCCTTAATGGAGATCTCAAGGTTCTCGGCGGTTGTGCCGATCACTCCGGAATCCACCGACATGGTAGTCTCGACGGAGCCGCCTTCGAGCAGTTTAAAGAATATCTTTCCGTGATGAAGTTCGTTATCAGCTGTCTCGCGGAACACTTCGCCGATGGGGAAATACTCCTCCTTGTCGGCCTGCTTTGCATAATAGGTGTAACGGGCATAAGCCTGAGCTTCCGCCATATATGAGTTCACGAGGTTGAGCTCGGTCTTTGTACCCTTGATACTTTTAGTTTTAGATGCTGACATGGCTGTTATATTAGTTTGATTATTACAACTAATACAACAGCCATGCTATGACAATGGTTCGCGGCCCTGGCCGCAAAAATCAGCGGCCGGCGTACATCTCCTCGTAGTAGCGCTCGTAGGCGCCGGAGGTGATGTGGTCCATCCAGTCCTGATGGTCGAGATACCAGCGGACGGTCTTCTCGATGCCTTCCTCAAACTGCAGCGAGGGCTCCCAGCCGAGTTCGCGCTGGAGCTTGCGCGAGTCGATGGCGTAGCGCATGTCGTGGCCGGGCGGTCGGTGACATAGGTGATGAGCTTGTCGCTGTGGCCTTCGGGGTTGCCGAGCAGACGGTCTACGGTGCTGATGATCACCTTGATGAGGTCGATGTTCTTCCACTCGTTGAAGCCGCCGATGTTGTAGGTCTCGGCCACGCTGCCTCTGTGGAAGATCAGGTCGATGGCGCGGGCGTGGTCTTCGACGAAGAGCCAGTCGCGCACGTTCTCGCCCTTGCCGTAGACGGGCAGCGGCTTGCCGTGGCGGATATTGTTGATGAACAGCGGGATGAGCTTTTCGGGGAACTGGTAGGGGCCGTAGTTGTTGGAGCAGTTGGTCACCAGCGTGGGCATGCCGTAGGTGTCGTGGTAGGCGCGCACGAAGTGGTCGCTCGATGCCTTGGAGGCGCAGTAGGGGGTGTGGGGTTGTATTTGGTGGTCTCGAGGAAGAACTCCGTGCCGTAGGCCTCGTGCTCGCCGGCTGATGCCTTGGTGGTGAAGGGCGCGGGCACGCCTTCGGGGTGGGTGAGCTCGAGGGCGCCGTACACCTCGTCGGTGGAGATGTGGTAGAAGAGCTTGCCTTCGTATTTCTCGGGCAGTGTCTCCCAGTATTCCTTGGCGGCCTGAAGCAGGGCGAGTGTGCCCATCACGTTGGTGCGGGCGAAGGTGAAGGGGTCTTTGATGGAGCGGTCGACGTGGCTCTCGGCGGCGAGATGGATGATGCCGTCGATCTTGTGCTCGCTGATGATGCGGCGCATCTCGTCGAGGTCGGCGATGTCGGCTTTGACAAAGGTGTAGTTGGGCTTGTCCTCTATGTCCTTGAGGTTGGCGAGGTTGCCGGCGTAGGTGAGCTTGTCGAGGTTGACGATGTTGTAGTCGGGATATTTGTTCACGAACAGGCGCACCACATGGCTGCCGATGAAGCCGGCTCCGCCGGTGATGAGGATATTCTTGTGATTCATAATTGCTTTATAATATTTTGATTAAGCCATTCCGCCCTGCGCCTTAAGATTCTTGAGGCACGCTTTGAGCGATTCGGTCCAGTAAGGGATGCGGATGCCGAAGGTGTTTTTTATTTTGGTTTTGTCGAGCACGGAGTAGGACGGCCGCGTCACGGGCGACGGGAATTCGTCGGAGTGGCAGGGCCGGATGTCGCAGCCGCTGTGGCCGGCGTACTCGGCTATCATCTTGGTGAAATCGTACCACGAGCACACGCCCTCGTTGGAGAAGTGGTAGATGCCCTCGTTGCCGGCGTACTTGCGGTTCTCGAGGATATCGAATATGGCGAGGGCGAGGTCGTAGGCATAGGTGGGTGTGCCGCACTGGTCGAACACCACCTTGAGCTCGGGCTTGGTGGCCGTGAGGCTCAGCATGGTCTTCACGAAGTTCTTGCCGAACTCGGAGTAGAGCCAGGCGGTGCGCAGGACTATGGCCTTGACGCCGCTCGCGGCTATGGCCTGCTCGCCGTGGAGCTTGGTGAGGCCGTAGACGCCGGTGGGGTTGGCCGGCTCGTCCTCGGTGCGCGGGGTGTTGCCCTTGGTTGCCGCCGAAGACGTAGTCGGTGGAGACATGGATGAGCACGCCGTCCGACGGCCTTCATGGCGTCGGCGAGGTTGGCCACGGCGCCGGCGTTGAGCAGTTCGGCAAACTCGGCGTCGTCCTCGGCCTTGTCAACGTTGGTGTAGGCGGCGCAGTTGACTATGTCCTCGATGTCGTTGTCGCGACCATCTTTCGACAGCCTCGGCGTCGGTGATGTCGAGCTCGGCGACGTCGGTGAAGATGTATCGGTCTTTGGAGCCGGCGGCCACGATGCGCATTTCGTTGCCGAGCTGGCCGTTGGCTCCCGTGACGAGTATGTTCATTCTGCGTAGAGGTCTGTGTTGTAGTCGAAGGGAGAGTCGAAATCGCGGAGCAGCGCATGGCGGGTGTCCTTTTCGGAGAGGATGGCGTCGGCGGGGTCGATGCGCCAGTCGATGCCGAGCGAGGTGTCGAGGATGGAGATGCCGCCGTCGGCCTGCGGGGCGTAGTAGTTGTCGCACTTGTACTGGAACACGGCCACATCGCTCAGCACGGCAAAGCCGTGGGCGAAACCGCGGGGCACGAAGAACTGGCGGTGGTTGTCCTCGGTGAGCTCCACGGCCACATGCTGCCCGTAGGTGGGCGAGCCGCTGCGGATGTCGACGGCCACGTCGAGCACGGCACCGCGCACGCAGCGCACGAGCTTGGACTGGGTGAACGGGGGACGCTGGAAATGCAGTCCGCGCATCACCCCGCGCGACGAGCACGACTCGTTGTCCTGCACGAAATCTACGGGGCGCACCTTCTCGTCGAACTCTCGCTTGCAGTAGCTCTCGAAGAAATAGCCACGGGCATCGGTGAATACACGCGGCTCTATGATCACCACTCCCTCTATATTAGTCTTGATTACTTCCATTTCTATTTATGTATCATTAAAGTGTAGGGATGCACCATGGTGCATCCTGACGCTCGCAAATCAAAAAGAATAATGGGACAGGATGCACCGGGGTGCATCCCTACTCCGATTTCGTTCAGTCGAGGTTGCGTTCGCCGGTGCGGTCCATCTCGTCCACCACCTTCATCAGGTATTGGCCGTACTGGTTCTTGAGCATGGGCTTGGCTATCTCCACCATGCGCTCGCGCGAGATCCAGCCGTTGCGGTAGGCTATGCCCTCGAGACAAGCTATCTTCAGGCCCTGGCGCTTCTCAAGCACCTCGACATAGATCGACGCCTCGGCCAGCGAGTCGTGCGTGCCGGTGTCGAGCCATGCGAAGCCGCGGGGCAGGGTCTGCACCTTCAGCTCGCCGTCCTTGAGGAACTCCTGGTTGACGGTCGTGATCTCAAGCTCGCCGCGTGCCGACGGCTTGATGTGCGCGGCCACATCCACCACCTTGTTGGGATAGAAATAGAGGCCCACCACGGCATAGTTGCTCTTGGGATGCTCGGGCTTCTCCTCGATGGAGAGGCAGTTGCCCTCGTGGTCGAACTCGGCCACGCCGTAGCGCTCGGGATCGTCGACCCAGTAGCCGAACACCGTGGCCTTGCCATCCTCTCGGCTGCCTCCACCGACTTGCGCAACACCTGCGAGAAGCCCGCGCCGTGGAAAATATTGTCGCCTAAGACGAGACAGGCCGAATCGTCGCCGATGAACTCCTTGCCGATGATGAACGCCTGCGCCAGACCGTCGGGCGAGGGCTGCTCGGCATAGGTGAACTTCACGCCATAGTCGCTGCCGTCGCCCAGCAGACGGCGGAAGCCCGGAAGATCCGTCGGAGTCGATATTATCAGAATATCACGGATGCCTGCCAGCATCAACGTGGAGATAGGGTAATACACCATCGGCTTGTCGTAGATCGGCAACATCTGCTTCGACACTCCCTTGGTGATGGGATAGAGGCGCGTTCCGGAGCCCCCGGCTAATACTATTCCTTTCATTGGCCTGTGGTTTTGGTACAAAGATATGGATTATAATTTAAAATTCAAAAAAGCGATACATACTGGTCGGCGATATGACGCCATGTATAGCGTCGCGCAGCAATCTCCTTCATTGCCTCGCCGGATGGCATCTCTCCCTGCAGGAGAGCGAGAAGCTCGTCGCCGGTGGTGAAATAGGCGGCACGGTTTTCGGTGGTCTCACGGTTGTACACCACGTCGCAGGCAATGATGGGTATGCCGAAGAACATAGCCTCCACCAACGACGGATTCGTGCCGCCCGCGCTATGGCCGTGCATGTATATTCCGGCCGAGGAGCGCAGAGCATAGAGTATATCGAGATCGTAGATGGCATCAAGGATCTTGATGTTGGGATAACCGGAATATTTGTCTTTAAGATTGCGTGCCCATTCGCTGTGGTTCCAATTGCCAATGAACACCAGCGTTCGTTCGGGTGCGTGGGAGAATGCCTCCAGAATCACGTGGCTGTTGTTTTCCGGCTCGATACGGCACACCGTGATGGCATAGCGCCCGCGCTCCACGCCATAGCGCGCAAGCGTGGCGTCTACGTAGTCGGCCGGAAGATCGCGCTTCGCATGATCTCCACCGTAAGCTATAAGTTCGGACGGCTTGCCATAAGTTTCCGTGACATAGTCCTGAATGCCCTTGTTGTCGGCCACTATCACATCGGCATACTTCACAGCCATGGCCTCGGAGGATCGCAACACCTTGCGGGCAGTATTTCCCCATTTGGCGCGTCGATGCTCCAGCCCGTCGATGTTGACTATCACCTTACCGCGGCACAGCAATTTAAAAACCGGCATAAAGAGGCACCCGCTCACCCCGAGCACCAGCACGACATCGTAGCCGCGCAGCGCGCGGCACATCGACACGATGTCGTATGGTATGGACTGGGGCCCGTTGGCATGCAGAGGCACATAACGCAGCCTGGCGCCTTTGTACTCCTTCTGCTTGAGGGGCATATCCTTGCCCGAACAATATACCGTGTACTGAATGTCGGCCGGACAATTCTCGCCCAGCAGATTCTCCACCAAGCTCTCGAAACCGCCGTAGTTGGCCGGCACGCCCTGCGTGCCTATTATAGCTACTTTTTTCATTTTCTTGTAAGTTTGACAATGCTATCGGTTGCGGATTTCAACAGCCATGCTAGTACGAAACTAAGCACATAAACTAAAATCACTGCAAGGTAAGGTTTTTCAACCACAGGCTTGTAGATAGACAAATTGCACAGGGGATGATGTACAAGATACAGTTGATAGCTTAAAGCAGAAATAAGCAAAACAATCTTTCCAATCTTAACATTTCTAAATGCAGCAAACAGACTCACTATGGCTAATATTCCGCATACGCATGAAATGTAGTAATATGGAAGATGGCCTATTGACACAACGTTGAGGTACAACATCCACAGGAAAAGTCCATTTACAGGCAAAGCTATTATATATATATATATATCGCTGACAATCAAACACATACATCACAATATGCTGTGCGTAAAGGTAGACGAATCCGCACACGAGAAGAATAAGAAACATATAGCCCGGCATCCCTATCCTCTCAAGCGCCACTTGTCCAGTAACACACACTACTGTAAATATTATTTTTGCAAATGAAGAATGGCGGAAGCGGTTAAGTAAAAAGAACATGGCATAGCACATCATAATCATTGTCACAAACCACAGATGGCCGATATGCGGCAGCTTAGCGAACCATCCAAGCATAGCATAGTTCATAGCTACAGCCTTTGGTGGCATCTCCATCCCACATGCGAGTGCGACAATCAAATAGGCAGTAAGAAACAACCACAAATCCGGGACTATACGGAGCAGGCGCCTACCCATATATTTTCTTGCGCCCTCAGCAACGGCTGGTTTTGCCGATAGGCCGGCAAGCAATGCCGACATGATAAAAAACACAAAATTGAAAGTTCCTCCGAGATATTGACCAACAGGACTATTCGGTTGCAAACCATACGACACATGACAAGTCATTATCATGAGTATGGCGAAAGCACGAATGCCATCGAACTCAGCAATGCGGGTGGGTCTTGAGGCGGTTGTTGTAATTTGCAATTGTCTGGTCATAGTATTGGTTGAATTTGCGACGGCGCTCGTCCCATTGATATATTGTACTGCGTTCAATTGTTCCTTCAGAGAGTTGCTTCAGGCGCTCCGGGGTTTCTACCAATGCATCTAAAGCAACGGCTATTGCTGCTGACATTTCTTCGGACGTACCAATGGGGATTTTCACACCCGATTTTGCATCAACGACATCAGCCATTCCGCAATGGTCCAAAGTCAGCGTTGGCACGCCATGCTCCATTGCTTCCCAAACGACAGTGGGATTTCCCTCGGACACTGATGTGACCACATGCAGGTGGGCGTTGTCGAAAAGCTCCTGCACCTTATCACGAGGCATCATGCCCCTTATAGTTACTATATTGCCCAGTTTATTGTCGGCGATATAGCGTTCAAGAGCCGGACGCATGGGGCCATCGCCTACAAAATCCACATGAACTTTATCAGCGTGTGTCATCCGCGAGATTGCCTGAAGCAACAGTATATTATTCTTATTTGCATCGAGCCGACCGGCCATCATGATATTCAGTTCACCGGGAGCCACAAAACGGTCATTGCAGATATATCCGGGATTACGCATGCAGTTTTCGGGCATATAATCACAGTCTTTACCGAAATGCCGTTTTATTACCCTCGCATTTTCCGATGTAGCACCTATTATCACATCCGTGCAACGAACAGCTTCTGCCAAAAAATCGTTTCTTTTCAAATCTTTTCTGATATGCCAATTGCGAAATTTCCACCTTAATCGCTGCAACGCCGGCAGTTCAGACAACATTGAATCCGAGGCTATATTAAATCCACCCATAGGGCCACGCATATAAGGCAAGTCCAATTTCCAAAGGTATCCTTGCTGAGAATACCCGCTTGAGCCAAGATAATGTATTAGATCAAAATGGCGCTCGGCCACAAGTTCACGAGCCACCTTATAGACCGTACGATGCCACGCACGATAGGCCAGATGATAGCACATAGGGAAAAAGCCCTTACGGTTTGGCCAGTTGAGAATCTTACTGAGAGAATTGGGTTTCACAAATACAAAATCGACATTCGGCATTGATTTTTCTGCTAGCCATCGCTCCATATCGTCATTGTCGCCAAGATGCAGTCCTCCACAGCCATACAGCACTGTGAGATGGTGCTCTTTCGACATTTCTGTAATATAATTCCATGCCACAGATGCTTCCGAACCTCGATATGGCGAAACTACATAGCTCAACACAAGAATGCTCTTGCCTCTACTGTTCATCACTTAGTTGCTTTTCAAAATTTTTGATATACTCATCTTCGGAATAGCCGGCTGCTTTGGCGCGGGCGCAAGCCGCCATACGCATATAGATTTCGCGATTGTCCAGCATCATGCGCAGATGTTCAATAAAAGGGACTATACCATTTGCCACATCAATTTTAAAGCCCTCGCTACCATCTGTCACCAATTCCGCAACACCACCCTCTGTGGGCACCACTACCGGTAGCCCGGCAGTCATAGCTTCAAGCGCCGTAAGGCCGAATGTTTCAACTACCTCCCGCCGGTCGGTTAGATTCAACACCACGGATGCACGATTGTAGAACTGCGCGATATCGCTCTGACGCGGATATACCGCGAGATTGGCGGGGCGCTGCAATCCGAAGCGCTCCTCATAGGCTGCAATGTTTTCTTCGGTGTCGTTCACTACCAGGGTAAAACGCACATCCTCCATCCCTGCTGCTATAGCATAGAATTCATTGACTCCCTTATAGCGCTTCAAAGAACCAACCATAAGCACCGTGCGGCGAGCGTAAGCCGATTCCGAATCATATACCAAGGCTGAACTCATGGATGCCGGCAAAGCGTTCGGCACAACCACGGCAGGACTATCGGACGGAAGATATGAGCGTTGGAAATCCGACACACACAAGATGCGCCGCGCAAAGCGAAGCATGCACTTGGCCAACACACGGTAGAACGCACTCTTTATGTAGGCGTTCTCGTGGTAATAATACACAACACGTGCACCACCCATCCATGCCCCTAAGGCCGCACCTACCGGCAGAATTGTATTTACCAGCACCGTAGTGTTTTTGCGCCCACAAGCAAAAGCCATCCCAAACATCCTCATCTGCGCCACGAGCATGCGCAATGCAGTGAGTGGCAGATTTGAAGAAAACTTGTAAGAGAAATAGCGCACATCAACGCCGGCGTCGGTCAAAGAATCAAGAACTCCCCCGCGCGATGTACACAATTCCACATAGTGCCCACGGGCAGCCAGACCTCTCAGCGCCATCTCAAGTACTTTCGGGCTGCCGCTGAAATCGTTCAAAAGATGAAAAGCCCGGATTCTCATAGCAACGCTGCTTTGAGATAGTTCAGCGAACTCTGTTTCTGCAATTCAAATATAGAATCCGCATCACATGCATTGCTGCCATAAAGACAAGATTGCTTTCCAAGAACAGAAAGAAGCGTATGTATGCGAGAATTCTGATTTTGTCGCTCCGACGCCTTAAACCTTTCAAAAACAGTGAACGGTCGATCGAATATGTGAGAAAAAATCGTGGCATGAAAAGAATCAGTCAGCACATGGGAGGCTCCGTTCACGAGTGCTAAAAAACATCCGGGCCCCACATCACGGGCATGAACATCAGCCACTACACGATTGGGCTTATTGAACATAGCCACATTAACAACTTTAGCACCAACATTTGCAGCAATGCTGCTGATCACATCCTGAGGAATATCACATCCTAAAAAATATGTCAGAACATATTTTTTAGGTAAATCGGGCATTTTATGATGACTGGCAATTGATTGCCACGCTTCGGCGGCCAGCATCAGTGTGGGGTCAAGAACAGTGGGAACCTCTCGTCCTGTGAATTCCGATATTATAGCTGCGCCGGCTTCTTCGCGGCAACTTAAATGAGCGAGTGGACGCAACAACTTAATTTCCTGTTCGGAGAAAACGCCTGGATCGGAAGTGCCTATACTCGGTGCATACGGTACTACCTTTGCACGTTCATTCTCCTTTAGAAACGCGCCGAAATAATTCGGGTCGAACAAAAACGGGCTCCAGATCTGGTCGCTCCCCACTACTATCTTGTCGTAGCGCGTAGCTATCCGACGTAGCGCACGCGCGGATGACACGCGCTCACGGCTCAATGGCAAATAGTGTTTTTCAAAATCGGCAAAGCGCTTTTCCTGCGCCATCCTGTGGGCGAGATACTCCTTATTCGCAGCATTTTTGTAAAGATGCAGGCGCCACTGAAGATGCTCCACGAGCGGACGTATTTTCCATGTAAGATGCGCAGAACTCTCATCATAGTCTATTATCTCGGCTTCGTGGCCGAGACTGCGGATGAGTTCTGCCATAGCATAGGCTTGCAGAGAAGACCCCATGTTATGTCCGTAGCGGCGCGTGAGAATCCCTATTTTCATATACGTGCCTGAATTTCTTTTACGATATTCTTTAACCAATTCGGAACAAGGCGATCCCTAAGTCCCGGCCGATAGCCTTTATGCGTTTTCATCCACTCATAGCCGTTTTCGCGATATAGACGGAACATCTCCTGACGCTCTGCCGGCATATCCTCAGTGTGACGCAAGCGCACATCGCCTTCAATTGCCACTTTTGACGGTACAGTCATGTGCTCCATGAGATCAGCCGCAGCCGCATAGGCCATTCTACCTTTCTCGGTGTTGCACATCACCATATTAAATCCGTATTTGCGCTGCAGACGAAGCTGCTTATAGTGATCCTCGGCATGCCAGAAATCGGATAACGTGATGTCGCCGACACGCTTCGGACATGAAAAGTCGCACATAAAACAGCTGCGACGCACGAATGAAGATTTGAACATACTATAAGTATAAAAATCCTCGCCCAAAGTAGTTAGCAGCTGGGATTCATCTGAAAAAACACTTTTCACATATGCACGCCATCCCGTATGGGTTTCTCTTGATTTAAAATCAACAATTCTTTTCCCGGTTTTAAGATTAAGCGATTTAAGATGCTCGTTTAAAATCAAAGGACTTGGAGTTCCGTGGCATACGAGATCAATAGTGACCAAATTATCAAAATCTTTTTTAAGGAAGGAACGCAGGCCGGCAATCTGACAAGGAGTGCCCGAATACAGCACTTTCAAGTCCGATTTTAAATCGGCACGAACCGCACGATATGTATTGCGAACATCGCTCTGCACATATTTTGAACCACGCAGTGAGTCCAGCGCAGTAAGTGTATCAACACGAGTGTGGCATACCACCATATCATTGTCGAAAGCTGCGCCATACACCACTCCGCCATTCTCCACCCATCGTGAAGCAATGGCAAAAAAAGCTCCTCCCGAAGTTGAACGCCGACGTTCATCTAAAGATATTTCCCACGCCGCATCGACCTCGGCAGGCGTAGCGTGCATCAGCGGCCAATAGACCGGATCCTGTGTTGGGCACGACCGCTCGCAAAGCCCACACTCTATACACTTGTCAGTATCAATCCGAGGGAACAGGAATCCCTCTTCATCGGGCTGCATCTTTATGGCATCCACCGGACATGCCTCCGAGCAAGCCTGGCAACCGTAGCAAGCCTCAGGCGGCTTGTTGTAGAAAACCTTTGTTCTCATTATTCACACGATATCGTTTATCAATAAAAAGCATCAATATGCACAACCAACCTATCTGTGTATTCACACCAATCATGAACACACACAGCACCCATAATCCAATTGTCGGCAATTTATGCTGAGGGTCGTAACAGCACCAAAAGCTAAAACATAGGAATAACAAGGCTACCAAAAGACCATATTCTACTGTATAACTGGCCATAGCTCCTCCTGCAGTACCTTTCTTAACACCCTTCATATAAAACCAGCTTTTGACCGAATCAATACCTTCGCCAACCCATGAGCGCAAAGAGAATACATTGATTCTTTTAATACACATTATCACTGGAACTACTCTTATTGACGCACTGTGATCGGCCTTAATCATCTTATCATAATCGCCGGTGACTGCGGCTTCAAGAAAAACAGTGCTTCTATGAAGTGGCTTAAAGTCGGAATTGACACCAATCGTAAATACTGCCACCAAAAGTGCGGCTACAATAATGCAATTTCTCTTGCTTATGTATTTGGACATGATAAGGGCCAACACAAACATACCAGTGCCACTGAGACTTGCAATCATAACATATAGTGCACTTATCCACACCAATTTGTTTTGCCTGAAGCTATTTATCATTGAAACAGCCTGTCCGGAGAGTCTGTCGGCAATTATTAAATATGAGTAAAACAATACACCGACAAACCTTGTCGTATGACTTGGCTCTGCAGCCAATGCATTGAATCGTTCCCCAATTTCTCCTCGCATGATGTGATTTGGTATTGGTAGCCCAACTATAAAAGACAATTGCTGAACAATCAGCACAACGCAATAGGCAATAATTAACCATTTAAGCATTGCAAGCAATTGCGCATATCTCATTTTACTGCTAATAAACACTCGGACGGCTGCCAAAAAATAAAAAAAGAACATACAGCTGAACATTACAGTTGATGCTCTGAAACTTGATGAATTAAAAAATAGCTGCGTACAAAAAATTAAAACGACTAATGCTATAATGGGAATATCAATTTTATGTAAAAACCGACCGGAAAGCAATACTATCAGCGGCCCTATAAACATCATGCCAATAAGAAAATAATTTCTATTATCCACTGATGCAGTAAATATAGACAATGATGTTGACAGCGAGAACAGAATCAGGAAAAATAAACGACGATTGAATTTTGCTGAAAAGACATTCATTCCGTATTATGATTAAGATTTACATTTCACCAGAATATATGCGCTCCAGTTTTTCGCCAACGGATTCATTCGAAAATTCAGCGTGCACATAATCCGCCAGCATGGGCTGGTGCATAATTTCGTTATCCATCAGACGGCTCACGGCGCTCCCGATTTCATCGATACTGTACGGATTTACAACCTCAGCCAAATCGCCATAGTATTCTTTAGGGCCTCCCAGGCTTGTTATCACAATCTCGCAACCATATGCAGCAGCTTCAAGAGCTACCAAGCCAACGCCTTCATTCAGACTTGGCAATGCAAAGACTTTGGCTGTGCGGTAATGCCGAATTTTTTCTTCTTCAGAAATGAACCCGAGATACTCTACATTAGGTTTATCCTGGATATAGTCCATGAACCGTCTTCGTTCCTCTTCGTAATGGATTTTCCCGGCAAGAACAAGACGGAAACCATATTTCACTGAGGCATCTATAAGACGCTTTACATTTTTTCGCCCATCGGTGACAAAACTCATGTGAAAGCAATATGGCTCGCGCTCTGAGTTTCTTTCCTCCGATGGCTCTACGCCCGACGGCAACATGACAAGTTTGCATTGCGCATCGGTATAACCAAAGGATTTAATCATGTAATCTGCCTCAAAACGACTGCGCACCATTACGCCGGCCATTTGGCCTTTGATTGCACGAAGCGCACTGAACCTATTATACAATAGTAGTGGCCTGATAGAACATAGCGAGCGAATTTTCGCATTCATACACGAATAATCGGGGTCGAAAATCGGCGCGATGAAAATGTTTTTGTTTTGCTTATACAACAAGTTTACAGAATCTACTAAATCTGCATCATATCCAAAAAGTTGTATCGCATCGCATTTGGCAAACTCATTGTTATCCCAAGGCGAACACATAACAACTTCGTGCCCTCTACTCTCCAGACATTTTTTCCAAGTCATGGCCTGGCTGACAATCCCATTACCATAAGAGAGACGCAGCCCACGATATATAAAAGCTATTCGCATTGTCTTAGTTTTGCTATCTTATCAAGAATTTGTTTGAATAATATAATTAGACTGGCTGCTTTGCCATAACGCCTTCTCAGAAAAGTATAATATGATTTTTCTATTTGGAGAGATTTCTGCCGGTTTCTACCTTTTTTATCACGCTTATAACTCTTGCCCTCAAGATGCTGAATTTTGGCAGATGGGATAGAATACAATTTACAACCCAAACGTTTTATCCTCCATGATAAATCCGTATCCTCATAATACATGAAAAAACTCTTATCAAAACCCTTTGTTTGATTAAGGATCTGTTTTTTCACCATCATGGAAGCACCGCAAATATATCCTACGACCAACTCAGACTTTGTAAAATTATGCTCAAAATTATTTCCATATATCCACGCAAGTGGTTTTCTCAAAAACATTCTGTTTATTTCAGTAGCAAGCCCTGGCAATACACGCATAAATGAGTGCGTCGGCTGCATATTCTCATCGTATAAATTTGCACAACAAGCACCTGCATTTTCTTTTCTGTCGAGAAACTCCGACATAACAGCTATCGCATTGTTCAAAACAATAGTATCCGGATTCAGACATAGCACATTTCGCCCGCTCGCATACCGAAAGCCCACATTATTAGCCTGACCGAAACCAATGTTGTCTTCAAGAATAATTGTTTTCACTCTATCCGCAAACAGATCACTCAGTTCATCTGCCAAATTGGGCTCTGTCGCATTATCAACGACTATTATTTCATAATCAATCGACTGAGTATTCTTAATAATTGAGTTAATACATTCTATTACCAACGCAGAGGTTCGGTAGTTGACAATAACAATCGAAACATCCATGATAGAACAAGTTTAAAAGCTACTACTGAATAAAAGGCGAATACGATTGCCCCAATACAATAAGAATTTCCGTCTCTTTCTTTTGGGCACACATTCATGGCTCGTATATTTTATTGCTGAAATGTTTCGTGTAGAAACTCCTTCAGGCAACAATAATGTCGGCTTAAATCCATGTTTCCAAAACAAAAAGCAGAGGCTTAATTGGTCTCGCTTAGAATATGCCATATAAATACTCCACCAATCATCATCGATAGCCTTAATTGCCCCATCATTATGCTTCCGTAGTATAAAGTTATTCTCAAATAGACCAAATTTCCTTGGGTAATGCTTACTTTTTAAGAATTTCGTAAATGGCTGAATTTCATTAAACGCAGCTTTTCCAATCAAAATGCATGCACGGGCCTCTTCATAAATGCAATCGCGTAGCGGGTGCTTGACCGCACACCAAAACTCGCCGGCGGAGATATGGGATTTTAATATATCGTAGATAGAGCTATCAGTGATAGCAAGGTTCGCATCAAGCCATACTGAATACTCGTAGTCGGGAAATACAGCATGGGGCATGAGTTTTACGTAGCGCGACAAACGTGTGTTATCGGCAAGCAGCACGGGTATCGACCGTATCTTCCACTGCCCTACACGAGAGCCTTCGGGGTAATCGTTGGTAAAACAGATATAGTCAAAATAATCGTCAAGTACCTCGTATTGCGGCAAATTATCGTAGCCACCCGTGAGAGATGTATATATTACTGCTTTTTTCATAACAAATGTGTCTACTGAAAAGATGGAGCCATGTCTTATTTGGAGTTATTAAATAATTATTAATCAGAAGATCACATGTTATACAGATCTGAATAATATCTTTTCTTATCTTCGGCGCTCAGACCTTTCGTTGCGTGAATATCTGAACGAATTTTCTGTTGGTAATCCTCTATCGTCTTTATGAATTTTGCAGGTACACCAGCATAAACACAACCATCCGGAACGTCTTTGGTAACGATAGATCCCGCGCCAATTATTACATTATCACCAATTGTAACACCAGGTAATATGGTACAACCTGTGCCTATATATACGTTGTTGCCAATTGTTATAGGTTTTATTACATCCCAATCTGGATAACGATCTCTAAAAATCCAAACTGCTCCGTCATGCGTTTCGAAATGCGTTTTTGTAGCAGATACATGGTTCCCAATTCTAACAAGATATGGTTCTGAAGAACATGTGCAATCTATCAGTCTGCAATTCTCGCCTTTTTTAATATAATCTATATATTTACGGTTCTCTCTAATGCCTAATCTTCTGGCAAATCTTTTTAAAAATCTACACACTGCCATATTTATCACGTTCTTTTCATGAGAATTCAGACCCAAAAAATAAGAAACTGCTACTGTAGTGATGAATATCAATAGTATTTCAAGAATAAAAATATCCAGTAATTGTTTAATTGCATATGATAATATTGTTGATACTAAAATAACGTAAATAGCTGGAACAATAACTTTTTTAACATAATTAGCTGATGGAAAGGCCGATAAGCTCTTCACATAAACAGTCCTAATACATGCCGAAACAAAATTCAATGACACATATACATACAGCACTATTGTGGGTGGGTAATTACATTTTAGACAAAAATAAGAAATAGGCAAATTTAATATCAAAAGAGAGCTAAGCCACAATTGGTATGTACGAATATTAGAGTGCGCATATATCAAGAAAATCAGAGGTGCTTGAATAGCATCGATTGAACAATACGCCATGAGGCATATTGCAAAAATTCCTGTGTATTGAGGCACCTCCTCTAACCATAATGAAAGTATTTGTTGAATATTAAAGCAAACAGGCAAGAATAATATAAATGTTAGGAAAAAGGAGAATTTGGATGTACGATATATAAGTTGGTTGAGTTCATTTGTTTTGTTTGCAGCAAAAAGTTTTATAACTTGTGGTTTAAAGGCTGTTTGGAAATTTCCAACAAGCGAATTAAACGCAGTGTTAACTTGTGATGCTATACCAAAGGCCGCATTAGCAACAACTCCGTAGAATATATTAATAAGAATGTTTCCACCTTGTCGCGCAACAACATTTGCAATACTCCCCAGCATTGTCCATCCTGTATAACTGAATAATTCCTTGAAAAGACTCTTTTCAAAAAACAACCTCAAAACACAACCTATTTTTTTTATGCAATAAATTACAAAGGCGGTGATGCTGCCTAAAGGTATGAGCATCATGAAAGCTGCATAATTGATTAATTTATTGCCCTGACAAAAGTATAGTAGACCAACAACTGCAAGTTTAAGTAGCGCTTCAATGACACTTAGATACGCATAAAATGACATTCGTTCGGTAGCAATAACAGCAGACTCAAAAGGAATACGTAAAACACCGATAATAAATGTGACAATAGTGAATTGATACACAATATTAGCTGCATAAATCTTATGAGCTGGAATCGTTAACTGCGTGTTAACGAACCATAGACCAACAGTTTCGGCTAATACTATAATGACTACAGAAATCATTATATAGCAGCCTAAACTGGCATTTAAGATTTTATTGAACTTTTCTTTATCATTTTGGCCAAGTGTATACGAGAGGAATCTCTGCGTAGCCATTGTCAACGAAGAGTTGAAAAAGGAAAGCATTACTACGATACCTCCAACTATGTTGTAGATACCGTAATCCGTCTCTCCCAATATGGCTAATATCAACCTTGTCGTGAACAAGGAAACAGCCATAACAACAATCATTCGGATATAAAGGAATATTGCATTCTTTGCAATTCGTTTATTATCTGAATAACGCATTTGAGTATAGGTTGAATTTATTTGCCACCATGAAAAACTACACAAACTCCCGGCGCATCTGGTCGTAAGTCTGCCGGTCGTTGGCGGCGTTGGTGATTTCTTTAAGTATGCGGAAAAGCATCTCGCGGATTTTGTTGTCGCCTTCGTTTTCGATAGCTATGCGCAGGGTGTTTTTAGCCACGGAGTAGTTGCCGTAAACAAAGTAGCTGAGCTGTGCATCCATGCCATTGGCTATGGCCTGCGCGCTCGCTTCGTGAAGATGGCGCATCCGGTCGATCAGTTCCGACATTATCTTGGGGTCTCGCTCACGTGATTTAAGCAGGCATTCGAAATAAGCCTGCAGATAGTAGGCATTTGATGGGTCGCTATCGCTACACTCGCGGGCGAGGGAGACGGCCTTGTCGTACTGGCCCATTTTCTGATAGCACACCACAAGCTGATGCTTGGCTTTGATGCCGTCCAGTCTCTCGTACGAGAAAGCGTCGCGGAGAGCTTCTTTGTACTCCCCGGCTGCTTTCGCGTAGTCGGGCGTTTTGAGGCATGAATAGTAGAATCCGCGCACAAAATGGCATTTGTAGTGATTGAGCTGCTCGGATTCCTTTATCACGTCGTCGTTGTTGCGCCGCGCCATGGCGAGGCACATCCAGTAGCGTATGGGCGTGAGCTGCGATTCGTAGTTGTTGTGATGATAGTCGTAAAGCGCCTTTCGGGCCAGGGTGATTACGGAGTCATAGTTGCCTGCGTTGTACTCTTCCATGATCACCTTCAGCACAAATGTGGGCAGGAGCAGTTTGTCGGTGAGACGGCTCACACCTTTTTGCTTTACAAGTTCCTTGACGGACATAAGCGTGGTTCCGAAATCGGAAGTGGCATCTTCGCCGGTCTCCAGAGCCGACACATACTGCAGCAGACGCGACCGCAGGCGGGAGTTGTATTTTCCGGGCAGCTGCAATTTATTGCGTGTGACGTAGTCGCGCACGGGAGGAACAAGGCGATAGTAATCGCACTGCTTGCCAAATACCTCGCAGATGCCGGCCCGGTTGAAATCATCCAGTATGTTTATGACTGTCTCTTCTTTTTCGCCAAAGATATCGACAAGCGTGGCGAATGAAATAAACTCGAAACGGGACAGCAATACGAGAAGCGCGAATGATACAGGCTCCTCCCGGAACCGCGCCACGCTCTCGCCTATTTCGTGCTCATGGATGCCGGACGCTCCCTGCATGTATTTCTTTGCCGAGGCAACACCTTCCGACTTTAGAATATCAACGGTGTGGTAGAGCACATCGGGATAGCCTTTGAACGCGTCCAGATATTCGTCTTCATTTTCATTCCGCACTTCTGTGCCGGTGAGGCGGCAATAGGCATGCAGAAGGCTGCGCATGGCATCTTTGTCGAGTGTGGATATACGTTGCGACACCACCGGCATGGCATTGCCGACACGTGCAGTGATGGCGTTTTTCGCTGCGACAAAGAGATGTATCTGCGAGGAAAGATCGGCATGGCGAAGCATGTCGACAAACCAGTCGACTATATGCCCGTTGCGCAGTACGATTGCACCATTGTCGTCTATCACCACCCGCTCGCGCGCTTTCATAAGTGTGTTGAACTGATGGGCAGCGGCTTCGAGCATGTCGTCCTTAGTCTGCAGCTTGCCTATCAATTCATCGCGCGTATATAGCGATGTGTAATCGTTCAATATGCCGATGACTTCGGGGAGAGAATCGTCGGCGTCAAGTTTAAGATATATCGGGTGGTATTTCAAATCCTGGTCGGGCCGCAGATGTATGTTGATGACTTGCCGCAAAAGGCGTTTGCGCCCGGAGCACGGCAGGCCCGAAACTATCAGCGCCCGGAGGCTTTCCTGCTCAGTATGGTTGATAAGCGTGCGCAACCGTGCCATCTCATTGTCACGGCCCTCAAACAGATACCCATGGTAGTCGTTGACCTGATGGCGTTTCAAGCAAAGGTTTGATATCTCGCGCTTTATGTTGCGCGCCACCAACCGCGGGCTTATGAACTTGTTCAGTATGATTTTTTGAATCCATGGTTCGATGTCGTCGTCGGTTGGTTGTGTGTCGTCCAGTATGTAGGCAAGAAACGACACTTTCTCACGGTCGACGAGCCGGCGGACATAGGTGATTTCGTCTCTGACCCAGTCCGATTTGAGCGCATCGCGTGTTATCATAAACACAAAAATGTCGCATGTCTCTATCGACGAACGGATTTCGCTCCAAATGTCGCGTCCGCTCTCGAAAACATACTCATCGACTATTGCGACATCGCGTCCCAAAAAGTCTGCAACGCTGCGCACAAAACTCTTTTGCAGGCTGCTATGTGACAGAAAAACTTTCATTATCGAGGTTCTGTGGCCTCCTTCGGTATGGAGCTATAGCTCTTCTATGAATGCCTCGTCGATATCGACGGACCATTGCATGCCGAAGTCGCTGAGGAGGCTGATGCTGAAGATGCGGCGCTTGGAGCATAGATGGCCGGGGATGGAGGCCGGAACGTCGTGGATCACTCCTTCGTAGCCGCACATGGCGCCGGCGGTGATGCGCACGCGGCGACCGACGCCGAGGTCGCGGGGTGTCGGCCGCATAAGTTCCACATCGGGAGTGAAGCTGCCGATTATGCGCTGAAAAGCAAGCATCTGTGCGTCGGATATCACTGCGTAGGGCGATTGCGGCGAGTTGGTCTCGCGGTAGCACCATGCTATATCGCCGACGGTGCGCAGCAATGGCACGATGGCTGTGTCGGTGGTTTTGAAGAACAGCACGTCGGGGATTAAAGCACGGATGTCGCGCTGCATGCGGTGGCCAACACGGCGCACCACTTCGGTCATGGGATAGAAAGTGGCGGGCATGGATAGGCCGGCGGCGGCTATGCGCGCCTCCACATCGGCCGGAAGGATGCCACGTCTCAGGCGCATAGCATGCCACCGCTCGGGAGCATGCGACACGAAAGAGGCCACGGATAGATGCACGGCAGAGACATCGACGCCGGAGGCGGGGTCGACAAGCTGAAGCGCCGTGCCTGTGTCGGCATCGCCTATACATGCACGCACTATGGCCGGTTCAATACCTGCCGCGAGAGCGGCAGACGCCCACAGAGCCACGGCCACGCCGGGGCTATAGTCGCGCAGGCCGCTGCCTGCCGACGATAGCAGCGCGCCGATGCGGCGGCTCTGTTCGGCCTCGATAGAGGCGTGCGCCCTACGGCTCTGGCTGAGTGGGAATAGCGCGCGCCGACGTTCCGAGCGATAGCGTGCGGCGATTTCGGCGCACGGGCCGCGGAAAGTCCCGGCATCGGCCTGTTCGAGTTTTATTATCTCGCCCAGGGGCATTCCTCCGCTGTATTGCGAGAATAGAAGGAGGTCGGACGACAAGGCGCATTGGGCATTGCCTGGACGGGCTTGCCGGCCTATGGCGAGCAATGCGTCGGGCGAGGTGACGATTTCGCCGGAAGCAGCGCGCTGGGGAGCGTGGGCAAATACCTCCCGGTCGAGCGCGTAGCCGGCTTCAACGGCTTTCCCTGCAAGCGCCGACATGCAGTCGAGATAATGGCACGCGGTGGAAAGCCGCACGCCATCGGTAGCCATCGCTGCGATCCATTGCTTCACATGCGATGCGGAAAGCGCGGAAAGCGTGGGCGCCCCACCCTGCAACGACTTTTTGAACGCACGGAGCGCCTTGCCGTAGCTGCCGCGGGTTTTCAGCGGCAGTGTGGCAAGGATATCTTCAAATACGCCAACTGCCGAAACAGGGGCAGCAACCTCAGTTTCAGCAGTTTTGTATTCAATTTCGCAATTTAACCCGTCGTGACGCAGCCGCATTCCTTCTCTTCCCCCTATATTGCCACAATCAATAGCATAACAGAGGTCCGGAGCACTGGTATTTCGGGTATATAAGGGACTCACCCACTTATATCGGTCTGTAGGCAAAGAACTTGCCGGCTTGGTACACAAGCCACGGTAAAGCCGCGGCTTTTCGATGCGCAAAGTTACATCTTTTTGCCGATATATGCAAATCGGCGGCTACGTTGTGGAGGCGGTTCTGTATGCGCTATCGCTCAGAAAGTCTGTTTGCTCAGAAAGTCCTGCGAATATTTGTCGCCATTACGGGCTGCTTGCTCAAACAGAGTTTTGGCTTTGGCTTTATCAACGTCGGTACCTATACCGGAGTAGTAGTAATATGCCAAGGTCGGGATTCCATCCTCACAACCGTTTTCCACCGAATCCTTGAGCATTTCAAAGGCCATATACGGGTCTTTGTCCGTACCTTGTCCCTTGGCATACATCACTGACAACATCAACTGCGAAAAAGCATAGCGGAACGACGCCGATTGCTGGAAATAGCCAAAAGCCTTGTCGTAGTCCACATCCACTCCGAGCCCATTATAATATATTATCCCAAGATTGCACAGAGGCTCATCCCTATGGCCGGCCTGCTCAAAAAGAGCCCTTGCCTTGGCATAGTCCTGAGCTACGCCCACTCCATCAAGATACATTGTTCCGAGACCGTTCATGGCGGAAGTATTGCCATGTGCAATGGCTTTTTCAAACCATATTTTAGCCTTGGCGTAATCCTGCCCGAAGCCGAGCCCCTGCTTATACATGCGCGCCACGCAGTCATAGCCACTCGAATTTCCGGCATCGCCGGCCTTTTTAAACAACTCATACGCTTCCTGCGCCGATTCCGGCCCGTTTACCTCATAGAGTTTATATATCCCCAGCTCAACCATCGCTTCAGTATCGCCCTGAGCCACAGCCTTACCGATCCAATCAAGGCCAATCTGTTCATTGGCAGGTATGCCCTCGCCGTAGAGATACATTATGCCTATATAGCGCTGGGCCACCGCGCTGTCCGGTTCTGACAAGAATAATCCGAGCGCGCTATGATAACGCTTGGAGCGATAATCGTATTCACCCTGCTCGATAGGACCTCTCTGCACAGTAAGCGAAAAACTCATCAGTTTCACGCTCATCTCATAGGTCGTTTTAGCCTCAAGCTTTTTCACCCCGTATTGGCCGAAATTCACTATGAGAGTGTCGTACTTCGGATGGTACAGGCGTAACTGCTGGGAGCCGGGGGTCATGTACACCCAATATTCGATGTTGTCGTATTTCACATCGCCGACAACATTTCCCCGGAACACGACATTTGGAAGGTCGAATTTCACTTTAACGAGCGCGCAGGCATTGCCATTGAGATCGGAGCGCGGATTTGTGGCGGCCGAGAGATCCATCCTGGCCGCCCTAAATCCATCCAAATACATCTGCTGCCCGTAGGTTTCCAAAGAGATGAACAACCATAATAGCAACAGGAAAGCTCTATGAATTCGCGTCATCTTCATGGTCATTGAGCCGTCATGCTGATGCTGTACAGAGTGCCGGGAGTGTCGTCGCGTCCGGGCCTGAAATCAAATTCGAGATCCATGCGCAGGCGTGCATCGGGCGATATCACACGCAGATCAGCTGAAAAATTGCCGCCGCGCTCAGCCGGGGCTTTTTCCACTATCACGGTGTAGCCCATGTCCTCGAACAGTTTTTTCCATGTGTTATAGGAGTTACCCCATTGTAGGCCGAGCTTGATCCATGCCGGCGGCATATTGCTGCCATCCGTGATATACAGGTTGCTGAACACGCCGTTTTTTCCGAAATCGCTGAACAGCAAGTCGTGCGCACGGCAATAGGCATTACCATCGTTGCTGCTCTCCACCATATTTCCCGCGCGTGCCATGTCGTACCATGTGCTCTTTCCGAGGGTGATGCCATATATCGGGAAAAACGTGTCGATGGCGGGCGATGGCACAAATTTCTTGCTCGCGTTCCTGGTTTTGGCTATGGCCGCATTGAGAGCCTTGTTTTCCGACGAGAACACTTCGATACCGGCATCATAAAGCGTGTTGGGGGAGTCCACGGTGCTGCCGTCACTGCCATAGTCGAATTGGAGTGTGAAGTAGAACGTGCCGGCAGGATCTGTGGCCCGCAGGTTGGCCTGAAGCACATCGCGGCCGTCGTACTCGCCCACAACGGGCTCCTTTTCTATGTCCACCCGAAACCCGAGCGATTCAAACAAAGCTATCCACTCGTTGTAGGACAACGATTTGTCAAAACCATAGTCGGCCCATTTCTGCGGCATCGTTCCTACTGTAATATGATCATATTCATTTCCCGCCGTATTACTGAAATGAGTCCAGAAGGAATTGCCCTGAATTGTGATGAGATCATATTTATCGCCAAAGTTTCCGGCATCCTTGATGTAGCCCATCTTGAATGCGTCACTGTAGGTGGTCTCGCCAAGTGTTATACCGAAGATCGGAAAGAATGCCTCCTTATGGTTCTTGATCTTGCGCGGCTTGAAATACCGCGGGCCATGCGCTACCGCCGCCTCGGGAGATTTGGATGGTGCGGCCACCTCCTGCGCCGGTGCCGCCGGCTCGACATAGGCTACAGCCGGCAAGGAAATATCCAGAGCATACGTCTGTTTGCCCTCGAGCCTGGCAATCCCGAAGTTCGGGAACACAACCATCAGACTTTTGAAATTAGGATGCTTGATCTGCAGCATCTTACTGCCGCCGGTCATATACACCCAATAGTCAGAGCCATCGCGCGACACATCGCCGACCACGTCGCCTCCGAAGGTGGCGTTGGACACCGTGATCGACACCTTCACCAGAGCACACGGTTTGCCGTTGAGATCCTTCCTCGCATTCACACTCGCCGAGAGATCCATAGGAAGCGCAGTCATGGATTCGGCAGTCATGGTCTGAGCCGACGCGCCGAAGGAAAGCATAATTGCGGCACATGCCGCAATTATTTTGCATAGATTACCCATATTCCAATATTTACAGTAAGGGCTATATCGTTTTCCTCCGAGGGAATCAGAGTGTGCGCAACAGTTCAGCCACCCTGCTCTTGCGGGCCGCCTTCAGGATTTCCGCAGCTTTCTCCTTGTCCACTTCCAGGCCGCCACGGCCATCTTCGTAGCATGCAGCGTAGCGCTTTGCGGCATTTTCGTTGAGCTGTCCCTGAGCATCGGCACGGGCATACAGAGCCACAGCCTTCTCATAGTCCTGCTCTACGCCACGACCTTCGTAATACATGTCGGCGAGCGCACACTCGGCCGCTCCATAGCCCATGTCGGCAGCCTTGGTCATATATTCCACAGCCTTTGGCATGTCTTTTGCCACACCTTTGCCGGCCTCATAAAGCGCTCCGAGCAGATACATGGCCTGGGCGTTGGTGCGTGCGGCATCGTTGAGCAGCTTGACGCCTTTTTTCATATTGTGGCCGGCATAGGATGAATTGGCGAATATGGCGGCTTCCATCACCTTTCCATCGGCCACCTTGGCTTTCTCCACTATCTTGAACTGTTTGAGTGCTGTGTCGAAATCCTTGTCCATATATGCCTTCATGCCATGCAGATACGCCACATAAGGCGATGCGGGGATGGAGTCGGTGATGAGATTCTTGAAGCCGCGTGCGTGGCCATGCGCGGCAGCTTCGGCATACCAGCATGTGGCAAGGTCATAGTTCACAGGGGTGCCGTTGCCCTCGCGGTAGCACTGGGCAAGCGCCCACTGTGCGTTGGCCACTCCTGCGCCGGCAGCCGGCTTGTACCATCTCACAGCCTGCTCGGCATTTTTCGTCAGGCCGTCGCCTGTCATATAGCAATTGCCCACATAGTACATGGCCTGTGGGAAACCACCTTCGGCAGCTTTCAGCAGATAGTTGGCACCATCCTTTTTGTCGGGCTTCACACCGAGACCTTCCAGAAGCATCTTGCCATAGTAAAACGTACACATCATATCGCCGGCCTGAGCACCCTTTTTGAACCATACGGCGGCATCGGCCGCTTTCTTGTCATTGAGCAGGATCAGAGCCAGCTCACGCTGCGCCGGCAGGCAATCTTTTTCGGCGGCAGCCGTGAGGAAAGGCACAGCCTTGGCCGCATCCTTGCCCACACCGATGCCGTTGCGATAGCATGCTGCCACGAGCATATTGCTGAACACGCTTCCCTTCCGGGCGCTTTCCACATTCTGCGCCAGCAGCGTCTTGTTGCCGGCCTTGATGGAACGCAGATACAGTTGCGAAGCCTTCGCGGAGTCGGCGGCTATACCGTGGCCGGTGCGATAGCACAATCCCATGTTGCCTATGGCCTGGGGATTGCCCTGCTTGGCCGATTTTGCCCACCACTGCAAGGCCTCCTCATAGTTCTGCTTCACGTGGCGGCCGCGATAGTACCATCCGCCCACCTCGTTCTGAGCCGTGGCATCGCCTTTTTTTGCCATTTCCAGCACGTTCTTGATGCTGTCGGTTGCTTCTTCAAGTGTCTGCTGGGCTGTTGCCCCTGCGGGAGCCAGCGCGGCCATCACCGCTACTCCGAGTGTGAATATAAATTTACGCATAGTATTTTTCAGATTAAGCAAGTATGTCGTTAAGAATATCAGGTTCGGAAAGATCCATATCCCCGGCATCGGCGATATACTCTCCGCTCATGTCCCATTCCTCATCGGTGTCAGGCGCGAAGTCGTCCACATCGATTTCGATATCATCCACATCGATTACAGCCATATCAGCGTCGTCCACCATAATATTTTCCGATGTGACGGGTTCATAGTCCACCAATGGCTCCATTTCAATTTCGCCGTCAAGGACTTCTGCGTCCTGATCGAGCTCAATGACAATCTCTTCCACATCCTCTATCATGATATCGTTAGGATCGAACTCCACCACTTCTTCCACAATGGGTTCGGCTTCTTCGGCAACAGCGGTACCATGAACAGCTGCAGCTCCTTCGGCAACCTCGTCCGCGGGTTCCGGAGCATTCATAGCTTCCGCCGCCATTGTTCCTGCCACACCGGCTCCGGCGGCAGCAGCGAACTGTGCGGCTTTTCCTGCCACTTTCTTTGCCTTGGCAGCCTTGTCGGATTTCGTGTCCTCGGCTCCGCTACCGGGAGCTAAGTTAAGGTTTTCTTTGTTCATAGCTTTTATATTTGGTTTATTATATTTTTCTGTTGCGAATTTACACCATAAATCTCGGTATGTCAAACATTTTTGACTTTCTTGTTTGAACCGGCGGGATTATTGGACGAACTGCGGCTATTGCAGACGGAAATTGATTGGAATCGTGTACCACACCTTTACCGGCACGCCATTCATCAAACCGGGATAGAATTTTGGCAATGAGTTCACAACTCTTAGTGCTTCCTGCTCAAGGCGCGCATCTCCTCCGTCCACATTTACTTTCGTACTCACTGTGCGCCCGTTGGCGTCGGTATCGGTTCTATAATAATAGCACGACGACCTCTGCACCCGCGCATCGCCCACTGTGCCGTCTTTATCAACCACAAAGTTCACTGTGATCCTGCCTTGAATACCATTTTCAGCACTTACGGAAGGATAATGTATTTTGGCTGAAATATATCTAAGCAGTGCCGCATCCCCTCCGGGAAACTCCGGCATCTGCTCTACCGCGACAAACACCTGTTCGTCGTGCCCGCTCTGGTCGCGCTGCGTCAAAGCATATTTGGACGACCATGTGTTGGCCCGGCTTTCATCCGGCTCAACGCCAATGCCCACACGGTAGTATCGGCTCAACACTTTCTGAGCTTCTGCGAATCCCTGCATCGCAGATTTCTGGACGTACAGAAATGCCGATTTATAATTCTTCTTCAATACGGGATCCGGTGTGCCCGAAATACCCTTCTCATACAGCAATCCCAACGACAGTTGCGCTTCCGGATGGCCAAGCCCCGCCGCTTTTTCTATAAGTTTCAGCGCATCGGAATAGTTTCCGTCGGCAAACAGTTTGTTGGCTTTCGCTACCATATCCTCCACCGGGTCGTCGCCGGAATCATCAAGCATCTGGAATATGCTTTGAGCGGCGGTGCCGCCCTGAGTGGAAGCCTCGGCATCAATAACAAGCGCATATACCTGCTTCTGCAACAGACAATATATCTCAAAATCGGAAAAACGCACCGACAGCGGCGCATACCCGGGCACCTTCACAACTATGCGCTTGGTTCCGGCCGAAAAATAGGCCGAAACCTCCGAGCCATCGTCGCTGCTCTCCACAAGATTGCCCTCAAAGCGCAATGCGCCGTCTCCGGCATGGCAGGTTACCTTTATAAGGGCACACGGGTTGCCGGCCAGATCAAGCTTAGGATTGACCGAGGCCGTGAGGTCAAAAGGCTGCGGCTCAAACGACACAACACGCAGCGCCTTGGCCGCTGCAATATGCGCCACTAAGGCGAGGACAAGCGTGCACAGCACGCGCATGCTTTTCATAACACCTGTAGTTTTCATAGCACAGAGATTTTACGTGACAAGAGTTTTCCGTAGGCATCGTACGTCAGTTCCACAACATCGCGGGGATTACCTTTCTCCAATTTCAGCGGCTCCCCGCTCCCCCTCACTTTTAAGGTTTTGTAGCCCGCACAGCTGATAGTTACCGATATAGCGTCTTCCCGCTTCGGGTAGCTGACATAAATATACTTCCCATCTGCCGACAATGTCACCTTGGCATCAGCGCCATCGTCGTCGCACACGGCCGTTATATCTTTGGCCGATACGTCTCCTCTCTTCAGATATATTGTAGTGTAATAATGCCCGACATAAAATATCTGGGTGGACGACGGGGAAACACCGCTGCGAAGAATCTGATTGTGGTCTACATAATTTACGCGCGGCATATTTTTGAAATACAGCTGATAATCCTTGTCGACCACACAATTCTGCAACGCGAAAGTGCCGGCACTGTCTGTGACAGCCAATAGAGCTCCGTTGAAGAAGTCATCGTATATCTCAACGCCTGCAAGCGGCTTTTTTGTAGCCCGGTCCACAAGGCATCCTTTGCGCGTTTCTCTCTTTTTGCTCAGCCGGATGTCGAGATCGCCACGCCCCATGCGTTCCGGAGTTACGACTATTGTGGATGGGACATAATCCGCGTGCTGAGCCACTACCGTCAGACTGTCGCCAAGGCGCACACCCGACAGTTCGTATTCCAATTCTCCACCTAACACAGAACCTGCCATTTCAGACGCATCGACAACGCTCTGATACCGTCCGTCCGACAGATTATGGTAAAGCTTGACTCCCGAACGCACATCGGTCGCCTGACGCACACTTTCCTCAATAAGGATCTTGCCTTTGACGGGGAATGTCACAGCATCCCCCGACACTTCCGGCACCGACAGATGAAGTTCATATATCATCCGGCTCTTTACCCCCGAACCGATGAAATCCTCAAAGTTCACCAACAGCGGTTCGCAGCCCGGATACTTTACCTTCAGGAACTTGCAACCGGGCGTGAGATAGCACCAATACTCGGCCGTCTTATATTCACAGTTGCCGATCAGGCTGCCTTCAAAAGCTGCCTGCACGGATGGCATAACTACCTTTACCAGCGCGCATATATTGCCGTTGTTGTCCTTGCGCTGCATCGGCACCGTCATAGGCTCCATCAGCATGGAAAACGCTTTCACCGTTATGTTCTGCGCGCATGCCGCCACGGAGGCAAAAGCCACCGACAGCACAACAATCACTTTATACACGCATCGCATATTGCAGCAATATGATATCAGGTTTTATATGATGCCAGCTCTAAGCCTATTTGGCCTTACCTCCATATCCAAGCTTGACAGCCTTATCGTACCACGGTTGTGCCTTTTTCTTATTGCGCTCCATCAACTCGTAGTAGAAACCCAGAAGATACGCTGCTTCGCCATCTCCATATCCTGCGGACTTCTCAAGCATACCCAATCCCTTTGCTTTATCTTTTTTCACGCCATTACCATAAAGATAGCACGAGCCCATTTTGCATAGCGCATGCGGATGGTCCATATCTGCCGCTTTTGACATCCAACGTATGTACTGATTGTCTCTACGTTCCATGTAGCCGATGCCTATGTTGTAGTACTCCTCGGCCGACAGCTCCACACCTTCCTGCAGCAGATCTATAGGGAACGACAGACGCAGCACATAGGTATTCTTACCCACCAGCGAGGATACATCCAATGTCTTGAATGTAAGCTTTAACGGTGCAAAGTCTTTATAATAGATCTCCATTTCCTTAGTTCCTTGCGGGAAAAACACCCAATACTCATTGGTGCGGAATTCTGCCATACCGATTGTGTCGCCGCCGAATGTCACGCCCTCGAAAGGCAACATCACTTTCACAAGAGCACAATACTGGCCGTTCTTGTCCTTGCGGCCACCCGTCACAGCCGAGAGATCGCTTGCGTCACATGAGAGCGACGAAGGTATGAATTCATTATCGCTGCTGCCATAAGATGTGACAATTCCCAATGTGCGACCCTTCTTCACCTTACCTCCTATTTTATCTTGTGCCTGCAGATGACCTTGGGCAGCAGCTTTCTCATACCATGCCCGTGCTCCGTTTTTATCCTTTTTCACACCTTTGCCCTTCTCAAGGCACTCCCCCACAGCAAACTGTGCCAGCACATAACCGGCCTCCGCGCTCTCAAGATAATACTCATAGGACTTTTCCAGATCACGTTTTACAGGATTGTCGGGAATGATGATGTTTTTATTCACAAGCCCTTTCATCTTTCGCACCGCATGATACGGGTCACTATAGATGAAACCAAGCTGATAAGCAGCCTTAGGGTGACCCTTCTCATAGGCCTGCATGAGATAAGTAAAGGCATTGACATAGTCATTAGCTGTTATCAAATCGGAGCCTTTTACATACAGCTGTTCGGCTTCGTCTGACACCTCTTCCATGCCATTGTCAAGTTCCTCGACAAGATTGCCCGACGGTTCTTCGGCCACAATGGTAAGCAGGGATCCGGACGGTAGCTTCGTCACACCGTAATCGCTGAATTTCATCAATATAGGTTCACCGCCTGGATACTTGATGTTCAGATAGCGCGAATTAGGGGTGAGATATATGCGATAGACACCGCCCTGATGGGCGGGAGTGCCGACGACATTACCCTCAAACACAACATTATCGCTCTGTAAAGCTATCTCCACCAGTGCGCACTTGTTGCCATTCAGGTCGGTGGGAAATTCCACCCCGGCAGGAGCGGCCGATGCCGACACATCCGTGATTTTAAGCTGCTGCGCTCTCACGGTGGAGGCAGCAGCGAGAATAAGCGCTAAAAGCAATATCTTTTTCATATTCGGTATGTTTTTATGATCAGGGAATAAAGAAATCGTCGAGGGTGAAAACTTCGCCCTGGGCCACTATCTGGTCCGGCTGCCATGTGCGCACATGGATCTGCGGGTGCTCGGGGTCGTTGAAATCCCAGAGCAGGAACAGCCATCCCTCGTCTTTATAGCTGTTGGTCTGCCACTTCTGATGCAGCGTGACGCCGTAGATATTCTCCTTGGAGCCATGCATCACCACGGAAATGTGGTCGAACTCTACGTTGATGCGCCGGTTGCGCTTGAATATGTTCTGTAGTTTGGCAATGTACTGCTGCTTGGACTGCACAGTATAGTTTACTTTCTGCTCCATACGCACACCACCATCGCCCTGGACCTTGCGCTGCGTCACCACGCTACCGGTGATGATGAGGGCATCGTCGCTGTACACCTGGTTGAGAGCCTTTATATTACGCTCGTTGTAGTAGCATCGGAAGTCCTCCACCCATTTCAGGATTTCCCGGCGCTGGCGTGCATCGGCCACGCCGTTGGAGTTGGTCATGATTTTCGCCACATCTTCCTTCAGTTCCCACGCCGGGCGCACGCCGGTGATCACTCCGCTCTTGTTCATTGATATTGTAAGTTCGCGGCTGAGCGACTGATCGTAGGATGCTGCATCCACCGGCTTCATGGTGATGGGGATGGCACGCACCTGATAGCCCTGGAAATCGTTGAGGCACTTGGAGATATTAGTGGATTTGTCGCACACAAAGCGTGCGTCCTCCCACAAAGCGGTAAGGCGCGTCTTTGCAGCAGGCTCCATATTGATGGAAGATAGATTCAGGTCGGCGCCTATAGAGCCGGCACGGTTGATTTCCGAAAGCAGGGCCGACACATTGTTCTCCATACGTGTCTTCAACGCTCCGGCGTCGATGGTGCCCGCTGAAAACTTAAAAGTCACGCCCGCGCTGCTGGCGAGGCCGCAGAGCAGCATCAGGGCGGCGAGTACAGAGCGCGTGCTCATCTTTATTTGTACCATACTATAAACTTGCAATTACTGTAATTTGATTCATTATCTATAACATGAGTTTTGTAGTTGATCCGGCGGGGGGTGTTTTTAGGGGACAGAATGGCGAGTATGCCGCCCATATCGTCAATAAGGATAGCGTACGCATCGTCCGGTACCTCTGCAAAATCGGAGGTAGCGCCGGTGGCGGAAATTCTTTTGTCATTCTTATATGATGAAAGAAATCCGCGTATTTCCAGCCAGGTGTCCTGCGCGGAAAGGGTCTCCAGGATGTCGTCGGGCGCCAAGGCACCGGGCTTCGTCGGGTGAGGAGCCGGGGCGGGACGCCGGTCGGGCACAAATGTGAGTTTCTTGTCGTTCACCGTAGCGGGCTGTGCAGAGGCAACCTGCGCGGGAGCGGGCTCCTCGGCTACGGGTGCAGCCACGCCTATCGCGGCCACCACATCGGCATGAGAGCGGCTCACCATTCCCAGCATTTTTTCCAAAGGGATATAAAGAAACACGGCATGCCGGTCGCCATCGCTGTATTTCAGTTCCTGGGCGGTTGTCTGAAGGCTTGGGGGGTTCAGAGGGGGCAGCTCCCTGGCCTCGCGTATTTCATTGGCATAGGCCACAAGTTCCGTAAGGGCATTATCATAGGCCATCAACGGATCGCTGTCGTAGCTTTCTCCATATATGTACCTATCATCGAGCTTTATCTCGTCCATCCGCGCCTCTGTCTCGGCAGGCGTCAGGGCCATGGCATATAGCGCGGCTCCGAGTATGGCGAGGGCCGAAAACCACAGTCTATTTCCCATCATAGCTTATTTTCTCCTTCTCTGATTTTTTTACATACGGAGCATAGAGATTGTGCACATTGCCCGTAGGGATAAACAGCGATGCGCGTGCCTTCAGCAAGCCGCTCCCGGCTATCACATCCTCCGGCACGCAATCCACCTTGAGCACATGGTCGTAGCCCTCGCTGCTGTTGTAGAGAAACAGCGCACCCGTGAGTTTGCCGTCGGCCATACGCTCCACACCCCAGAAAGGGACACATCCGGCACGCTCGCACACGGCGAGAAAACGATCGAGATCCATCCTTACAACCTCCGTTTCGCCATATTCATGCTTGAGCACGGTGATCTCAATCTCGTGCGGCCCATACACATCCGAAGGATAGATGAACAGATTGGCCAGCGACTCAGCGGGCATCGAGGCGTCCCACACCGGAAGAAGCCGCTCAGCTCCAGTAAAATACACATTGCGGGTGATGTCCTTGTTCTGATATGTGCCTCCGGGCAGCACATAGGCATCGCCTGCATAGGGTTCCAGAGCAGCCGTGTCGACTTCGGCAAAAGGACTGCGGGAAACATCGGCAAAACGGAGCGAGCCGATGAAGGCTGCCTCGATCTCGCCGCGCGAAGGCTCTTCGGCCAGCTCCGGCTTCTGCGCATGAGCGCAGATCAATGCTGCCAGCGCCACGACAGTAACTACGCTGCGTTTCATGGAATTATGGTCTTGATTAATTCTCCGGTAGTGCCGTCGTACAGTTTACCGCTTATAAGGCTACCACGGTCATACGTAGCGATAAAATAGTCGCCCGCTTTTGCCTCGTAGCCGGTAGAGGGGTCCACACGATGGGCCGTAGAGAAATCCAGACGCCCTTTGCCATCGGGTTTTCCTCCCCGTATTCCACCAAACCAGACGCCGTAGTCCAGACGCAGGTGGCCCCTTCTTACCGGTTTATCAACTGACTGTGGTTTTACATCTTCCTGAGGTGCTTGCTCCGGCTCTTGCACAGGGGCTATCACTTCCTGAACCTCCGGCTCCGATGCTTCAGCCGGCAATACCGGCACTTCTTCTACCACTTCAACACAATTAATCTCCGGCTCCTCGAACGCACCTCCTCCAGAACATCCGAACCGCAGTAGCGCGCACAACAGCACAATAGCCACAGCGCAAGCTCCGATGAGCATCATCTTGCGCGTGCGGGCTTTTTTCTCGTCGTCCACTGTTATCACCTCTGTGACGGTCCCTCCGCCGGCAAGACCCAGGTCGGCTTTGAACGCGCCGATGCTCGCAGTGCGGTCCTCATACGATTTGTTCAACGCCTTGCACAGCCCATCCACAGCTTCCGGGCTAGCCACGCGCGACAGTGCCGCACGCACATCGGCGAGCTTGAGTTCGGCGGCACCTTTGGGGGCTGAGCCGGTGAGGGCGTAAACGAACGTTGCAGCAAGCGAATATATATCGGTAGCAGGATTAAACTCCTTGATGCCGGCATATTGCTCAAGCGGAGAATAACCCTCGCTCACCCCCATCACTCCTTTTGGCGATGTCTTATCGCCGTTTTTCTTAAAATGCACGCTGAGCCCGAAGTCTATCAGCACCGGCACCTTCCCTTCGAAGCCCTCGTGCAACATAATATTGTCGGGCTTGATGTCGAGATGATTTATGCGCGCCTTGTGCAGGAAGCCCACAGTATCTACAATCGGGGCCAGCAATTCAACGGCATCCTTGTAGGACAGCCGGCCGCGCGACTCCACGTAGGATGTCAACGACACGCCGTTGATATACTGCATCACGTAGTATGCCGTACCGTTGGCCTCAAACAGCTCATTGACCTTGACAATGTTGTCGTTTTCGCAGCCCATGTCATGTAGCTTGCGGGCCTCGGCCACGAAGTCGGATTTGCTTTTGCCGTATTCCGTCGTCTTGTCGTCCTTGGGCCTTACGTCGTTGCCCTCACGAGAGCAGAACGCCGACGGGAAATGCTCTTTTATGGCAAATTTGCCTTCGGTGGTGACATTCCCTTTTTTAAACTCGCCCATAGCGAGATATGTTATGCCGAAACCACCCTGCCCGAGCACGTCGACTATACGATATCGTGTGTCGCCGCTGTCGAGTATTGTGCCGGCTTTCAAAGTTGAGTTGCTGATAGCCATTGTCAAAACAGTTTGTTGATAATATCTGATATATACGCGGCCACACCACGTTTTCGGGGAGCGGAAGTCTCCACCACCACCTCGGCGGGAGTGTCGATAGGCTCTGTGACGCCGCTGCCGGACACATTGTGCGGGGCGGAGAGAGTGGCACCGTCCACACTTTCCACGCACACCAGCGTGGCTGTGCTGTTGTCGGAACCGCGCGCGCATAGCGACGCTATCTCAGCCATTTTATCCTTGTCGGACCGCCGGGAGCACAGTATGCGGTAAAGCGCTTCATCATCCACACCATGCTGCACCCCGTCTGTGGCGAGAAAAAAGTAGTCGCCGGGCTCCACATCCTTGATCTGAAGCGTTGATGCCTCAGTGCGTGCGCCTCTTGCAGAAGCCGACATACAACGTGTGATCACATTGCTTTGCGGGTGGTTCACAGCCTGCTGAGGCGTGATGTTCCCCGAGTGCACGAGTGCGCTGACCAAGGAATGGTCCTCGCTTCTATGCATGATTCCAACTCCCGGACGCACATGGTATATGCGGCTGTCGCCGATATGGGCCGTGAACACTCCTGCGCCGTGAAAGCACACGAATGTCATGGTAGTGGCCATACCGGCGTTAGCTGGCGATGCCATGCGGTCCAAGGCCCCGTAAGCGCAATCGAGCACACGGCTGAAATCCCGTACGCCGAAAGGAGCAGAAAGGTCGTAGTCTTCCATCGCGGCCCCTATGGCATCGGCCACTGTGCGGCTCGCCACCTCACCCTTATCGCATCCTCCCACACCATCGCACACCACGAATGCCGGGCGGCAATCCTGCGGGGTGTCGCAGTCGGGAAAGCGTGCATCCTCCTGATTGCTCCTACGCCCGAGCTGCACGAACGAGTGGGGTTGTCTCAGCCGTATCTCCATCATGCGTCTTTCTCAAAACGGAATTTGGTTTTGCCAAGCACTATGGTATCGCCGAAATTCAACGACACGGCCTCGCCTTTGGCAAGCGGGTTGCTGTTGTGCAGCACCGGATTGGTGGCGTTGAGCACTGTCAGCTTGAAAATAAAACCGTTGGATTCATGCGTGACATCTATGCGCACCGACCGTCTCGACACCGTGCTGTCGTTTTTCACGGCTATGTCGGGCATCTCATTCTCGTCGTAACGGCCCACTACGTGGCGCCCCGGCCCGAGCGGATAATTTTTATTCAACCATCCGCGACGCAGTAGCACAAGGCGTCCTCTCACGAGCTCGGAGGTGTCCGTATCGAGGTCCAGCACCACCGTCTTGGGACGCACATCGGCCCCTATGCGGCCTTTGCACCGCGGACACGCGAAATCCTTGTGGCCGGCCTTCTGGGAGCGCAGCCCCAGCTCCTGGACGGAGCAGTGCGGGCACATGAAGCGATATTCCTCACCAACTATGAAATCTTCGGTAAGTGTCACCGGCGGCTTGGCAGAATTGTCCGGCACTTCTTCTGCGGGAGTTTCTGCTTCCTGAAATGCGTCCAGCCCTTTTATATTCAGCTTTTTCTGTGTCTTGCAGTGCGGACAAGTGACGGGATACACTCCCGAATGCGCCGGGCGAGCCAGTTTCACCGGCTTGCCGCAGTCGGGATTGAGACACTTGAACACCAATACGGAGTTGTCGGCCATAGAAAAATATTTACTGCTGTTTTGGCAATTACGATATCATATCTTCCATTATCGAATCGGCGCCGAAATCGTCGGTCATATCGCTGTCGTTGGCAGCCAGATAGGCCGGTTGGTCCATGAGCCCGAGCTCGGCGTCGTCCACCGTGATATCTCCTGCCGATATGAGATTACCGTCGGCATCAGCCAGAAGATTGCCATCGGCATCGGCTATCACATCAAACACGTCGTCGCCGTCCACATCCACCATCACAAGCTGGTTGCCATCGGCATCATGGAAAGCAGCGGCCGTGTAGCTCTCGCCATCCACAGTATAGACGGTGCCTATTTCATCGAAATTGATCACATCGGCCATATCGATATCATTGGGGTCGATCTGTTCTTCCGAAATGATAGCCTCAGCCACTTCGTCGGGATTGACAGGTTCGTCGGTCGGCGGCTGGGGCTCCGTCACCTCTTCTATGGGCTCTTCCACTGGCTCCTCTACAGGTTCCTCCACAGGTTCACCGACGACTTCCACCAGCGGCTCGTCTATTTCCTCCACTTCCACTACCGGCTCTTCCCCGATTACGGGTTCCGGTTCCACTGCAGCGTGGGCAGGCTGCTGAGGCTGCTCCTGCGCCTGCTGCTGAGGCTGCTGGGTTTCTTGTGCGGAAGCGACGGCTTCTTCAGGCTCCGGCTGCTCCGTGCGCCCGGCAGCATAGGCTGCGGCGGTGGCTCCGGCTGCAGCGGCCGCTGCGGCGGTGGCGGCATGCGATGCCACTGTTTTTTTCTTATCGGAGGTATTGCCCTTGGCAGAATTGATAGGGGTAGTACTCATAGTGTATGATTTTTTTGTTGTTTTCTGTGATGCAAAGATAGGATGCCGCACCCGTATCCGGCAAATATCCGCGGACATTTCGTGCGAACCTCCTGGATTATTGTACGAAACCGATGGCTACCACTTTGCCACCACTACATCGTACATCTCTTTGGGAGCTATCAGCTGTGGATGCTGCTTCTCTTTACTGCGCTTCAGCACATCGCCGTACACGTATTTAAAAAGCTCGAGCACGGTGATTTCCTTATTCCCGTCCTTATCGGATTTTCCCTGCAGACCCTTGAGAAGAGCCTGCGTGAAAAATCCTGCTCCGAGTATCGTGCTTTCCACGGAATATTCGTCAGCACGGCACGACACGAAAAATGCCTGGTCCTTCTTTCCCTTGATAGACTTTGTCCAACTTCCATCGGTTGCATTCTTGGCCATCGTGCCTGCATGGCATGCGTCTATAAAGGCTATTTTTTCCTTGGCGGCCGATGTAGACAGCACGCCCACAATGTCGTCGTAGCTTATGGGCATGTCGTATCCGCATATCGCGCCCGGCATCCCATGACCGCTGTAGAAGAATATCACACGGTCGTCTTTCTGCGCGCGATTGCAGATGGCACGCAGCTTCTCGAGCACGTTGGCCCGCGTTACGTTCTTGCTGGTCAGCAGCGTGATGTCCTTGGTCTGTGTCGACATCACTTCCTTGAAGCGTTTGGCATCCTTTGTTGTCTGATGCAGGTTCACTTCATCATTTCCGTAGTTCGACACACCGGTGGCCAGCACGAAGGTGCGCGCGTTGATGCTGAATGCCGCGAAAACCACGGCCAGGATAAGCAATAAAAACTTTTTCATTTCCAATTTCATTATCAATTATTTTGCTTTACAGCGAGAGCACTGCATGTTGTGGATATCGAAATCCGACACCGGATATCCGCAGCGCGGACATGTCAGCAATTTAAGGCGCTTCTGCTTCAGAGCCTTGGCTGCACCGGCATCCACACCGAAAAAGAGGCCTATCGCCACCGGAGCCAAAGCCATGGCCCCACGGGATATCCACAAGTTCAGATCGGCATTGTCCTTAAGGCCCGGCACCACATACTGAGCACCTATGCATAGCGCCATCGCCACAGGCGATGCCGCCTTCACTATCTTCATGTTGCGTGCGTTTTTAGCTTCCAGCGCCTCTTCTTCTTCAATGCGTCCCTTGAGCAACTTTTTCAGTCGCTTGAACTCATAGGCATAGGAATCGTCGGGGGAAACAGCCCGGTGCGCCATGAACACAAATCCGGAATGTCCCTCCTGCCCCAGACGTATCACCGTATTTTCCGTGATCGCCTTTTTGTACACGCGCTGGAAATTGCCGTTTTCATCCTTCACAAAAGTGCCGTTGGCACTGTCAAGGTCCTCAAGCATCCACCGGCCGCTGTCGTCGATGGATATTCTGGCATGGACGCCGCTTACACCCACACATTCGCCCGGCACCTTGACCGGTGATGTCGCGGCACGTCCTATCTCTAAAGTCTGAGCCATCACTCGTTTGATATTTTATTGAGATACAATTCGTTTATTCTTTCCTTGTAGTTCTTAAGCAGAGGCTTCGGCACCGACAGTGAATGGGAATGCCCGCTACAGTCCGAAAGCGTGATTTTCTGTTTCAGCACACTTATTTCCGTCAGGTATGTCTGATTTATAATGAGACTACGCCCCATGCGCACAAAGGGAGAAGGCACATCGCCGGGCCAACTCCGGCGTATATATTCCTCCACTTTCGACAGACCCACAGTGAGCAGGCGCGTTTCGCCGCGCATATAACTCAAATGAGTGTAATTGCCGTTGGCCTGGAAATATGCGATCTTCGCCAGATCAATGATGAGCAACTCATCCCTTGAATTCAAGCATAGTTTATACATAGCACAGAATACTGATTAGGCAAGTGTTTTTTCAATAGCATTTAATTACTAAAAGCAAAATTACGCAAAAAATTTCAAAATACTGTATTTATATGAAAAAAGTATGATTTTTGTAACCGTAGCCGCCGTATCCGGCAGATATGGCTGCGGCCAGTGGCGGATGTAAATTTTGCCATACGGTTTTTTTTGCGTAAATTTGCGTTATGTTCAAACGCTGCATCGCATATATACTGTCGATTACGGCTGCCGTCGGGTATGCGGCGGCACTTAATCGCACGGATTCCCTGATGCACGAACTTGATGCGGCAATAGAGCAGCGAGAGATATTCATGGCCGCGAAGGAGATACGTCTTGACTCTCTGCGCGATGAATGCCGGCGTGCCGTCTCCGACGAAGAATTATTCGACCGTCTCGGCGATCTGTTCAACGAGTTCGGTCCGTACAACACCGACTCCGCATTCGCAGCGGGCACGCACCGTGAGACAGTGGCGAGACGCCTCGACAATCCGGTGTTCATAAAAAATGCACGCATGAATCTGGCCCAGGTATTCACGGCCACCGGCATGTACAAGGAGGCCCTGGAAGAGATGAGCACCATCGACGCGTCCACTCTCCCGGACTATCTGCTACCATATTATTACCATATAAAACGCACAGTCTACGGCAATCTGGCCGACTTCGCCGCCGACGACATCTGGAAAAGCCGCTACACGGAACTTACCAAAGCCTACCGCGACTCCATACTGCGGGTGAATCCGCCCGGATCCCTTACCCACGCCATTACCACAGCCGACAAACTGAACGCGGCCGGACGCTACGCCGAAGCAGTGGAAGCAATGGAGCGATACATGCACGACAACAAACTGTCCGACCACGAGCGGGCCATCTGCGCCTGGACACTGTCTGTGTCCTACAGAAACCTCGGCGATGAGGAAAAGCAAAAAGAGCAGTTGCTGCTGTCCGCTATATCCGACATGCGGTCGGCCGTGCGTGAATATGTGTCGCTGCGCGAGCTAGCCCTGTTGCTCTACAAAGAAGGAGACCTCGCGCGGGCCTATCGCTTCCTTAATCTGGCGGTGGAGGACGCCGCAAAAAGCAACGCACGCCAGCGCATAATAGAACTCAACGACATCTATCCTATGGTCAACGCCATATACGTTGATACCATAAGCACGCAGAAACGCATGCTCATAGGGTTGGTGGCAGTGATCACGATGCTGCTGATGGGTCTCGTGGTGGCGCTGTTGCGCATGCGCAAACAGATGCAGCAACTTTCACAATCGCGCAAAGCATTAGCTGAGGCCAACGCAAAACTGAGCGAACTGAACGGAGAACTGAGGCGCTACAACGCAGAACTGAGCGACGCCAACCATTCGATAGCCGAAAACTCCAGACTGAAAGAGGTATACATCGGGCGCTACATGGATCAGTGCCTCTCATATATAGAACGTCTCGACACCTACCGCAAACAGTTGGGAAAACTGATGGCGGCCGGAAAAACCAACGATGTGAAACAGGAGCTAAAGTCGAGCGATGCCATCGACAAGGAAGTAAAAGTGTTCTACGACACTTTCGACCGCACCTTCCTCAGCCTTTTCCCATCATTCGTAGATGAATTCAACCGCCTCCTCATGCCGGAAGAGGCCATCGTACCCAAAAAGCCGGGCACACTCACCACCGAACTGCGCATTTTCGCCCTGATACGCCTCGGCATCAGCGACAGCGACAAGATAGCGAAGTTCCTGCGCTACTCGCTCACGACCATCTACAACTACCGCACAAAAGTGCGCAACAAGGCGGCCGGCGACAGGTCGCTTCTTGAAGCAGAAGTGATGAAAATAGGCCTGAACGACCTTAAATAAAGCTACAATACAGCTACCAATTCCGCAGCGCAACCAAAAGACAACGCGCCAATATTCAGCCATTTAACTTTCTGCGTACATCAAAGAAACTACTTTTTGCGTGTGAGGCGTTGCGCAAGCTGTCGGCAGCGCTTAATTTTGCGGTAGGAACAAAAACCGCAACCTTAAACTACCATAATTAATGAACAGTGCAAAAAAACTCGCAGGGGCATTGCTGCTCCTGATCCTGCTTGCAGTGGGCGTTGCGCCTGCAGCCTATGCGCAGCAGATGAGCGTCAGCGGCACCGTAACGGACACATCGGGCGAACCGCTAATAGGTGCAAGTGTCGTTATCAAAGGCCAGCAGGCCGGTGCCACCACCGACATCGACGGCAACTTCAGTATCGAAGCTCCTTCCAATGCCGTGTTGCAGATCTCCTATGTGGGCTTCAAGACAAAAGACGTGAATATCGACGGACGCCGGATGATCAGCGTCACACTTGAGGAAAACACGGAAGTGCTGAATGAAGTCGTCGTGATCGGCTACGGCACCATGGATAAAAAGGAACTGACGTCGGCCATATCGCACGTGAGCGAGAAAGACTTTCTTTCGGTAAGCTCGCTCGACCCGTCCATGATGATTCAGGGAAAGGTGCCCGGTGTATCAATCACCAATACAGGCGCCGGCGACCCCAACAATCAAGCGAGCATCCAGATACGAGGCGTATCGTCGCGCGACGCAGGCCTCGGACCGCTCATTGTGATCGACGGAGTGCCCGGAGGCAATCTCACCAACATCAACCCCAACGATATCGCCTCCTTCGATATCCTCAAGGATGGTGCCGCATCTGCCATCTACGGCACACGCGGCTCCAACGGCGTGATACTGGTCACCACCAAAAAGGGTAGCAAGGACGGCAGCACGCACACCACCTATACAGGCACCGTGGCATGGGACTTCGTTAACAAGGAACTGGACATGATGAGCGCACAGGACTATCGCGAGGTGCGCCTCGGCTGGGGCGACCGCGGCGTGGATCTCGGCGGCAACGACGACTGGTTTGACGCCGTGACGCGCACAGGCTTCACCACCCAGCACACCATCTCCGTCAGCGGCGGAAACGAGCGCAGCAACTATCGCGTGAGCGCCGACTACCGCAACGCACATGGCATCGATCTCCGTTCCGCACGTGAGGAATACGGCGCACGCGCATCAATCATGCACACCACCAAGGGTGGCCTCCTGACAGTGCAGCTCAATGTGGCACCGCGCATCATCTACCGCGACGGAGCCGATTGGAGTGTGTTCCGCAACGCCATAGAAGCAAACCCCACGACACCCATCATGGATCCGGAAAATCCATCGCAGTACTACAACTTCCAGGGACAAGTAGTGGGCAACAACCCTGTGGAGCTGATGAAACTTGAAAAGGACCATGCCGATACCAAACTGCTTGACTGGGACGGCACCATCAAGCTGAATCTGCTTCCTCTTCTTGCCAAAGACAGCGACAGCCGCCACAATCTTTCCACGCAGATAATGTTTGCCGACCACCAGTACAGCAACAACAACTCCTGGTTCCGTCCCTCCACCAGCACACTTGCCATCAACTCCGGCTACGACGGCGAAGCAAGCCGCTCCTACGGAAAAGAACGCCAGTATGTGCTGGAATGGCTCGCCAACTACAGCGTGCGCCTCGACAACCACAACATCAAGGCCATGGCAGGCTACTCCTACCAATACTCGCAGTACTCGGGTTTCTCGGCGGAAAACAAAGATTTCCCCAACAATGGCCTCGGCCCCGACAACCTCGGTTCTGGCGAACTCGCGAAGGAAGAGGGAGAGGTGCTGATGAGCAGCTACAAGAACGACTCAAAACTCATCAGTTTCTTCGGCCGCGTGAGCTACGACTTCGCCGGCAAATACCTTTTGACGGCATCTCTGCGCCACGAAGGCTCCTCCAAGTTCGGACAAAATCACAAGTGGGGCAATTTCCCGGCCGTGTCCGCAGGCTGGCGTATATCCCAGGAACCGTTCATGAAAGATATCGAATGGCTCAACGACCTCAAGATTCGTGCCGACTATGGCGAGACCGGCAATCAGGACTTCGGCAGCTATCTGTCGCTCAACACCATGACAGGCTTCGGCTACTATTTCTACAACGGAAAGTACTTCCAGGTGTGGGGACCGTGCAAGAACGTCAACCCCGACCTCAAATGGGAAAAGGGTAAGAACTGGAACGTCGGTCTTGACTTCTCCGTGCTCAACAACCGCATCTACGGCTCGCTCAACTACTTCAACCGCCGCCAGCAGGACCTGCTCGGCAACTACAAGGTGAGCGTGCCTCCTTTCCTCTTCGACGAGACATACGTCAACGTGGGCACCATGCGCAACTCAGGATTTGAGTTCGACATCAGCTTCAACGCCGTGGACACCAAGGACTTCAGCTACAACTTCAATGTGATAGGCACCACAATGAGCAATAAGTTCGTGGACTTCAGCAACTCACAGTACATCGGACAGGACTACTACAACATGTGCGGCACGGAAGATCCCTACCCCTTCTACAACCTGCAACGCATCCAGAAGGGCGAATCGCTGGGCAACTTCTTCATGTGGCGATACGCCGGCATCACCAGCGATGGCGACTGGCTTGTCTACGACCGCGAAGGCGACATCATACGCGCCTCGCAAGCCACTGAGGACGACCGCTGCATCGTGGGCAACGGCATGCCGAAATTCACGATGTCCACAACACACAATTTCCGTTACCGCAACTTCGACCTCTCGCTTTTCTTCCGCGGAGCATTCGGATTTGACATTTTCAACATACACGATTTCTACTACGGCACGCGCAACTTCTCGGGCAATGTGCTCAAGAAAGCCTACGGCAAGAATTTCGACATATCGCCCGATGCCAACCCCGTAGTCAGCGACTACTTCCTTGAAAGGGGCGACTATCTGAAACTCGACCAGATCACACTGGGATATACTCTGAACGTGCCTCAGGCCCGATTCATGAACAAACTGCGCGTGTACGGCACGCTCAAAAACGTATTCACCATCACACGCTTCAGCGGGGTGGATCCCTCCACCTACCAGGTGAACGGACTGACGCCCGGCGCACAGGGCGGACGCACCTACTATCCCACGACGCGCCAGTTTATCGTGGGCGTGCAACTGGATTTCTAATCACAAGAAAAACTCCACCACACACAGTATGAAACTTACACACAGCATAGCAGCCATACTGACAGGCACACTCCTGCTCACCTCCGGCTGCACAAACCTGGACGAAACGCTCTACGACCAGGTGGGAACACAAAATTACTACAACACCAAAAGCGATGTCGTGCGCGCCGTATTCCGTCCGTTCGAGCATGCATTCTGGAGCATTGGCAGCCGCCACGTGCTCAATGAGCTGAGCGCCGACCAGCTTATCACACCCACACGCGACGGCTGGTGGGACGACGGCGGCAAATGGCGCAAACTGCACTACCACGACTGGAACGTGGAGGACGGCGGCGACGCGCAGACCGAGTGGAACGGATGCTTCCAAGGCATAATGCAGTGCAACTACGTGATCGAAGACCTTGCCGAACTCGATGCAGCCCGCTTCGGATTCTCACAGGCTGAGTTCGACAATCTCGCCGCCCAATGCCGGGCGCTGCGCGCGTGGTTCTACCTGCGCCTGCTCGACGGCTTCCGAAACGTGCCCCTGGCAGTGAGCTACCGCGACATCTCGCAGAACACAGAGACACAGGTAGAGCCGAAAGTGGTGTTTGAATTCATCGAAAGCGAGCTCAGAGACTGCCTGAAACTGCTCATCGTCAAAGACGCCCCGGGCCAAGGTGCCAATATCCAGGGCCAGTGGACACAAGCCGCTGCAGCCGCTCTTCTCGTGCGCCTGTACCTCAATGCGGAGGTATATACTGGCGAGGCACGCTACGACGACTGCGCCACCGTGGCACAGGATATACTCAACGGAGTGTACGGCTCCTATTCGCTGGCCGACCGATGGGATGCGGCATTCGACTGGGACAACAACACATGCGACGAAGTGATTTTCGGATTTCCTGCCTCGCAAGGCTACTCATTCTGGCATTATCAGGGCGACACCTACTGGTGGACAGTACCCGCACGCGCACGCTACTACTTCAACGACCGCAAGGCCAAAGGCGGCGACCACAACACCAAGTACGCCGCCTCGCCGAGCTACGACCTCAACGGCGAGCTCTACACCTACGAGCTGGGAATGCCCGTGCAGAACTTCCGGAAATACGCCGGCGACGAGCGCATGAAGCTCTACCGCAACCTTGGCAACAGCACTCGCGAGGGCATGTTCCTCTTCGGCTACCTGGAATATGTGGATGAAAACGGAGCCACAAAACGCGTAAGCGCTCCCGAGCAGCCCTACGAGCTCTACATCCGCGACGCCGTGGGCAAATTCCAGAGCCTCTCGCCCGACAAATGGCCTGCCGACAAAACAAGCAACCTCATGAACGGCGACCACAACTCGGGATGGCACTTCGCCAAATATCCTTTCTACAGCGACGACGATGCCCATCAGATGGAAAGCGATTACACGGAAATACGTCTGCCGGAGATCATCTACTCGCTGGCCGAATGCAAGCTGCGCGCCGGATTGAACTCCGATGCCGCCAAATTGCTCAACTCGGTGCGCCGACGCAACTATCCCGCCGAGAACCTTAAAGACGTGCTCTACACTCCCGAAGGCAAAATCCGCCTCGACGAAAAAGAGATGCTCGACGAATGGGGCCGCGAATTCTTTGCCGAGAGCCGCCGCCGCATCGACCTGATACGCTTCGGGAAATTCAGTTCCGGAAGCTGGTGGGACAAGACTCCCGATGCCGACAACCACACGGAGATATTCCCTATCATGCGATCGGTGCTCAACGCCAATCCCGCGCTGAAACAGAACCCGGGCTACAACAACTAATACCCTCCAAGTCTAAAACACCATCATGAAACTACGCAACATATTCAAAGCGCTGGCATGCGTGGCCCTGCTGGGCGGCGCGGCAAGCTGCGACGGCGAGAAAGACCTCATCATCATCGAGGGCAATCTCCCCATCAAGACCTCCACGCTCTATCTTGTGGGCGATGCCACTCCCAACGGCTGGAGCATCGACAATCCCACGCCCATGATTCAGGATGCCGACGATGCCCTGATATTCACCTGGGAAGGTTCGCTCAACGTCGGAGAGATGAAGCTGTGTCTCGCCACAGGAAGCTGGGACAATCCTTTCATCCGCCCGATAGCCGGCGGCACAATCATAGGCCGCACCGCGCTGACCGACGAACCGTTCAAGATGCATGCAGGCGATCCCGACGACAAATGGTCGGTAAACGTGGCCGGGGTGTACACCCTTCGCTTCGACCTGCGCAACTGGACCATGAGCAGCACTTTCGTGCGCGAGGCCGATGCTCCCGTCATCGAGCCCATAGCTACCGACGTACTCTACCTCGTTGGCGATGCCACTCCGGGCGGATGGAACATCGATGCACCCACACAGTGCGTGAAAGAAAGCGATTTCCTTTTCTCCTACGAAGGCGCCCTTACGCCCGGCGAGATGAAAGCCTGTCTGGCCACAAGCTCGTGGGATCAATCGTTTGTGCGGCCTTCCACCGACGGCGTGGCCATATCGAAGGACGGCGTGGCCGAAGACGCATTTGTCTTCACAGCCGGCCCCGACAACAAATGGAAAATCACGGATGGCGGCATGTACCGCATTGAATTCGATCTCAGCGCATGGACCATCAGCGCCACTTATCTGGGCGAGCTCACTCACGACAAAACTCCGATAGAGACCCCCACGCTCTACATTATAGGCGATGCCACTCCGGGCGGATGGAGCATGGACGATCTTTCCGAATGCAAGCCCGACGCCACCAACAAATATATCTTCACATGGGAAGGCACCCTCATTGAAGGCAATATGAAAGCCTGCCTGCAGCCCGACGGCTCATACTCGTGCCCGTTCATACGCCCTCTTGAGGCCGGCGTCGAGATCAACGCCAATGGCGTGGCCGCTCCCGACTTCATATATACGACAGGACCCGACGACCAATGGCGCATCACCGAGGCCGGAACCTACCGCATCACATTCGATCTGGAGCATTACACCATCAACGCCGTGCGCACCGGCGACATCGGTGGTGGCGGTGATGAGCCCGGCGATAAGAAGCCGCTGGAATCCGGCACCCTCTACATGATAGGCGGTGCCACATCGGGCGGATGGAGCATGGACAACGCCACTGCCCTCACACAGAATGCCGACAACAAGTATCTGTTCAGCTGGGAAGGAACCCTCAAAAAAGGCTCCATGAAAGCTTGCCTGCAGCCCGACGGCACATTCTCATGCCCGTTCCTGCGTCCTGAGCACGCCGGCTGCATCATCGGCCGCGATGGTGCGGAGCATTCCGGATTTGTTTACACCACCGACCCGGACGATCAATGGCAAATCGCAGAGGAAGGCCGCTACCGCATCACATTCGACCTGCGCAACTACACTATCGAAGCCTCCTATCTCGGAACCAGCGATGGCGATGCCATAGAATCCAACACTCTCTACATGATAGGCGATGCAACGCCCGGCGGATGGAGTATGGACAATGCCACTTCCCTCACACAGAGCGCCGACGACAAATATCTGTTCAGCTGGGAAGGGACCCTCAACACCGGAGCCATGAAAGCCTGCCTGCAGCCCGACGGCACATTCTCATGCCCGTTCCTGCGCCCCGCACATGCCGATTGCGTCATAGACGCAATCGGCGCGGAACATCCCGACTTCGTCTACACTACCGATCCGGACGACAAATGGCTCGTAAAAAAGGCCGGCCGTTACCGCATCACATTCGACCTGCGCAAACGCACAATCTCCGCTACCTATCTTGATTAACACCGACCATACCATAAAAATGAAAAGCTATATGAGCATATTAGGGGCCGCTTTTGCCCTTGGCGCAATGCTGAGCGCCTGCGACGACACCATCGAGATGCGCCGGCCTCCGGTGTACGAGTTGCCGGAACTTCCGGAAATCGCCGACATCCACTGCTTCAAAGCTCCATTGTACTGGAGCGTGTACGAGTACTGCTACGACCGCGAGCAGAGCGGCATGGCCAACAGCGATATGGATCTGACGCCCGAACAATGGGATGAGATCATCGACTGGGTGGCTCGCGAGCTCAAGCCTTACGGCTACGATATGGTGTGCACGGACGGATTCATACCCATGCTCGCCCAGGATGGCACCGGCTATATGACACACTACGGGTCGACATCGCTAAAGGACCTCGTGGCCAAATGCAAGGCCAAGGGCCTGAAGCTCGGCGTGTACGACAATCCTCTGTGGATACACGGCTCCAATGATATCAAGATTGAAGGCACAGACTACACTCTCGGCTCGCTGTACTACAACGGCACCGACCCCATACTGAACGAGTCGGCCGCCAACATGTGGTTCAACTGGGCTGTGGCCGAGCACCCCGGCACACGCGAGTATATAGATGGCTTCTTCCGCCACTACGCCGAACTGGGCATCGACTACATACGTATGGATTTCCTTTCATGGTATGAGGACGGAAAAGACCGCAATATCGGTATCGTGGGGCATGGCTACGGCCGTGAGAGCTATGCGCGCGCCCTCTCCTATATAGCGGAATCGGCCAAAAAATACGGCATATTCACCTCCCTGGTGATGCCGCATCTCAACAACGACGCCGAAGTGGAAGCGCGCTACGGAAATATGGTGCGCATAGTGGCCGACACCGCCGGAGGCGGTTGGTGGCACTGCTCCGGACAAGACCGCGGCAAAAGCTACGCCAATTGGCCCAACTGCATGAACATGTTTGACGGATTCACATACTGGTCGCATATCTCGGGACGGGAGAAGGTGATAATGGACGGCGACTTCATCCGCCTCAACAAATTCGACACCGACGCGGAGCGCCAGACTGTGGTGTCGCTGCAGCTGATGGCCGGCGGCCCCGTCACCGTGGCCGACCAACCCTCCACCATCGGCGACCTCGTGAAATTCTACACCAATGAGGAAATGCTGGCCCTGAACGCCGACCGATTCGTAGGACGCCCCCTCAGCGACAAGCTCAACAATCCCGACAACCGCATATGGTACGGCACCATGAGCGACGGCACTCCTGTTGTGGGCGTGTTCAACCGCGACGACAGTCCCGCCAGCTTCAACATTCCTTTCGCCGACCTCGGCTTCGACGGCACATGGAACGTGCGCGATCTCTGGGCACATGCCGACGAGGGCTCCGCCACCGCACTGAGCGCCACCGTGCCTGCGCATGGATGTAAAATCGTAAAACTCACCAAGTAAACCAATGACATACAAAGTAATCACAGCCATGGCATGCGCCATGGCAGCCTTCTCCACGCTTTCCCCGCAGGCCAGTGCCGCCGAGATAGCCTCACCCTCGGGCAATGTTGTCGTACACGCCGATGTCGATGGCGGAGTACCCGTGTACGACATGAGCTTCAACGGCAAGCCCGTGGTAAAAACCTCCCGCCTCGGCCTTGAGCTGGCCGGCACAACAAGCCTGACAGATGGATTCGAAGTGGCCGGCACACACACCTCCTCCTTCGACGAAACATGGCAACCGGTGTGGGGAGAAAACCGCGACATACGCAACCACTACAACGAACTGCTTCTCGAACTGAGGCAACCGGCCACAGGGCGTCTCATGAACGTGCGGTTCCGCGTCTACGACGACGGCATGGGCCTGCGCTACGAATTTCCGCAGCAGCCGAATCTCGTATACTTCATAATAAAAGACGAGCGCACGGAATTTGCCATGACCGGCGACCACACGGCATGGTGGATAGCCGGCGACTACGACACTCAGGAATATGACTACACGGAATCGCGCCTGAGCGAGATACGCGAGAAAATGCCAGAAGGAATCTCAAGCAACGCCTCACAGACATTGTTCTCCCCCACAGGCGTACAGACAGCCCTGCAGCTGCGCACCGACGACGGCCTGTACATCAACATCCACGAAGCAGCACTGGTCGACTATTCCTGCATGCACCTCAACCTCGACGACACCAACATGGTGTTCACATCATGGCTCACGCCGGATGCTCAGGGCAACAAAGGCCATCTGCAGGCTCCCGCCCACTCGCCCTGGCGCACCGTCATGGTGGCCGACAATGCCTGCGACATCCTGGCCTCCAATCTCATCCTCAATCTCAACGACCCCTGCGCCTACGACGACACATCGTGGATAAAACCCGTGAAATACGTGGGCGTATGGTGGGAAATGATAGCCGGACCGCAGGAATGGAGCTACACCTACGATCTGCCGTCGGTAAAACTCCACTCCCTCGACTACTCCTCCACCAAATGCCACGGCAAGCATGCGGCCAACAATGACAACGTCAAGAAATACATCGACTTCGCCGCCGAGCATGGTTTCGACCAAGTGCTCGTGGAAGGCTGGAATGTGGGATGGGAAGACTGGTTCGGCAATTCCAAGGACTATGTCTTCGATTTCCAGACACCCTACCCCGATTTTGACATCGACAAACTGAACGCCTACGCTCAGTCAAAAGGCGTCAAGCTGATGATGCATCATGAGACATCGTCGTCGGTGCGCAACTACGAGCGCCACATGGACGCCGCCTACCGGCTGATGGAGAAATATGGCTACAACGCGGTCAAGAGCGGATACGTGGGCAACATGATCCCACGTGGCGAGCACCACTACGGACAATGGCTCAACAACCACTACCTCTATGCCGTCACCGAAGCCGCCAAACACCACATCATGGTCAACGCCCACGAGGCCGTGCGCCCCACCGGCCTGTGCCGCACATATCCCAACCTTATCGGCAACGAAAGCGCACGCGGCACCGAGTACGAAGCATTCGCCGGCAACAAGCCCTTCCACACTACTGTGCTCCCCTTCACGCGCCTGCAGGGAGGACCGATGGACTACACGCCCGGCATCTTCGACATGGACATGAAGCAGGTGAACCCCGACGGCCACGGCCACGTCAACAGCACCATCGCACGACAGCTGGCTCTGTATGTGACCATGTACAGCCCGCTGCAGATGGCAGCCGATGTGCCAGAAGTCTACAACCGCTTCATGGACGCCTTCCAGTTTATAAAAGACGTGGCTGTCGACTGGGACGAAAGCCGCTACCTTGAGGCCGAGCCCGGAAGCCACATAGTGGCCGCCCGCAAAGCGAAGGGCACCGACAATTGGTTCATGGGCTGCACAGCTGGCGAGAATGGGCATGAGTCGGATCTCAAACTCGATTTCCTGGACAAAGACAAGAAATACGAGGCCATCATATACGCCGATGCTCCCGACGCACATTACGCCACCAACCCGCAGGCCTACAACATCACCAAAAAGACTGTCACAGCCAAATCCAGGCTGAAACTCAAAGCAGCTCCCGGCGGTGGCTTCGCAGTATCACTCAAACCCATAACCAAATAAACCATGAAAACACTGAACCTGATCGCAGCCGCCACACTGCTTCTCGCTGCCAATAGCGCAACGGCTTCGACACTGTACATCGTTGGCGACGCACTCCCCATTGCCGAGGGATGGTCCATAGATGCCACCACATCACTGCTATCCGCAGCCGACAACGACGGCATCTACTCCGCCACCCTATATCTCAAGGCCAACAGCAACTTCAAATTTCTCGCCGAGCCCAACTACGACGCCACGCAATACGCCCCGGCCACCGGTGCGCAACTCACCGACGGCACCATAGCCATGCAGGCAGGCCAATACCTCGACACCAATTTTCAGGTGCCGGAAAGCGCCAACTACAACATCACGGTGAACACAACCACTCTGGAAGCATCCTTTACAAAAGCCTCCTATCAGTCTTCCGAGCTGACCGTTGCCTCGCTCTACGTAGTCGGAGACATCACGCCCGAGGCATGGATAAAGGACGAATACCAGATGCCCATGCGCCAGGATCCCGAAGCCCCGGAAATCCTGACCACAGGCCTGGTAGAATGCAAGGCCGGCAACTTCAAGATAGCCACAAACCTCTGGGGCGTGCGCGATTGGAATCAGGCCTACTTCCTGTTTCGCGACGCAGCCGATGAGACAAAGTACGCGCAAAACCAAGACGGCGACCTGCAGTGGAACATAGCCGAAGCTGGTAAATACAACATATCCCTAAACACCGCGACAAAAGGCATCGCCATAAAGCGCGTAACAGCCTCCGGTATCACCGATGTGGAAGACTGCGCCACCGAAGCCGTGTACTACAACCTGCAGGGCACACGAGTAGGCACACCCGAAAAAGGCTGCATCTACATCCGTGTGCGCGGAACGACTGCCGACAAAGTGGTATTCTGAACAGACCATAATAACTACTTACACCAAAAACCGCCTGCGGGATATTCCCATAGGCGGTTTTTTGCGCAACTTTACGTAACTTTGTGCCCGAAACAACAGTTATGACAAAGAAAAGCAATCCATACACACGGCGCAGCTTCGCCCGACGACGCAGGCAAAAACGCATCCGCACCCTGCGTGAATTCATTGGGATAGTGTTGGCCGTAGCCGCATGCTGGGCCATCGTGCACTGGCTCAACACCTGGGAAGGAAACGTGCCGGAAGTGCAGATAGTGCAACCGGGAAAAATAACCTTGAACGGCTCGCTGGAATACGTAGAAGTGCCACCGCACCTACCACAGCAGATAGTTCGCTATCCCGGATTCACAGTCAACTTCAATTCCGAAAAACACCTGCCCAACTATGTCGTGTGGGAACTCACCGGAGAAGAAACACGCGGAACGGTGGACAGAGTGAAAAATTTCTTCGAGGACAAGTCCGTAGACGGATGCGCCAAGCTCACCGACTACCGGAAATCCGGCTACACGCGCGGACACATGGCCCCGGCCGCCGATATGAAATGGAGCGAAGAAGCCATGCGCGCCTCCAACAATCTCACCAACATATGCCCGCAACTCTCCATCATGAACAGCGGAGCATGGAGCACGCTTGAGGACAACTGCCGCACCTGGGCCCGCCGCGACAGCGCCATAGTCATCATCGCCGGCCCCGTGCTCACAGACCGCATGCCGCTCCATATAGGCAAAAGCCGCGTAGCTGTGCCCGAACGCTTCTTCAAAGTAGTGCTCGCACCCTACACCGACCCACCCCGCGGCATAGGATTCATTATGCCCAACGGCAAGGTGGCAGGCGGTGTGCAATCATGCGCCATGAGCATCGACGAAGTAGAAGCCATCACCGGGCTCGACTTCTTCTCCGCACTCCCCGCCGAAATCGAACAGAAAGTAGAAAAAGAAAACTCCTACCCACGATGGCAGACACTGAAATAAACACCGCGGCAACATCGGCCGGCACGATATGCGCCATATCCACCCCTCCCGGCCTGGGAGGCATTGCCGTAGCGCGCATCAGCGGACCTCACGCCCTCGCCACAGCACAGAAGATATGGCGCGGAAAACGAAGCATAACGGCAGCCGGAGCCAACACATGCATCGTAGGCTCCGTGCTCGACACCCGTGGTGAAGAACTCGATCAGGCAGTAGCCACCATCTTCCGCGCCCCGCACTCGTTCACCGGAGAGGACGTAGTGGAAATCAGCGTCCACGGCTCGCGATGGGTACAGCACGAGCTCATCATGTCCCTCATCAATGCAGGAGCCAGGATGGCAGAAGCCGGTGAATTTTCGCGGCGCGCATTCGCCAACGGACGCATGGACCTCGCTCAAGCAGAAGCCGTGGCCGATATCATAGCATCGTCCTCGCGCGCCGCCCAGCGCATTGCCCTCAGCCAGATGCGCGGCGACTTCTCCCGACGCATCGAGCACATGCGCTCGCAGCTGCTCGAACTCGCCGCCCTGCTCGAACTCGAACTCGACTTCAGCGAAGAAGACGTGGAATTTGCTTCTCGCGAACGCCTCATCGCACTTGCCACAGAAGTGCGCGACACCACACACCGCCTCGCCGACGGCTTTGCCGCAGGCTCCGCCATACGCCAAGGAGTGCCCGTAGCGATAGTCGGCGCCACCAACGCCGGCAAATCATCCTTACTCAACGCCCTCGCCGGCGACGAGAGAGCAATCGTAAGCGACATTCACGGCACCACGCGCGACGTCGTTGAAGACATCATATCCATCGGCGACTACACCCTCCGCCTCAAAGACACCGCCGGCATACGCGACACCGAGGATACCGTCGAACGCCTCGGTATCGAACGCTCCCGACGAGCCCTGCGCGAAGCAGCCATCATTCTGCTCGTTGTGGACAGCACCAGCCCCACCAATACCGCACCGTGGGCTGAAATTGACGCCGCCATGGCCGACAACCCACATATTGCGCTCATCATCGCTGCCAACAAATGCGACTTGGCTCCCACACCCCGTATCGACCGTCCCGACAGCGTGGTAGTGCCAACAAGCGCCCTCACGGGACAAGGCATCGACAGCCTCCGCAAAGCCATCACCGACGTAGCAGACAACATAGCCTCAGCATGCCATGCCGGCGATCCCCTTATCGCCAACGCGCGCCACTACGAAGCCCTGCGCGATGCCGCCACTGCCGCCGAGCGCATAATCCATGGCCTCTCCGATGGCATTCCCGGCGACCTCGTCGCCCAAGACCTCCGCGACTGCATCTCGTCCCTGAGCGCCATCACTGGCGCCATATCCACCCCGGAAATCCTCTCCACCATCTTCTCCCGCTTTTGCATCGGCAAGTAATTAGTTGATTATCAATGATTTATATTGATAGCAATTGACTGTTACTGAGCGATAAAACTTAATACATTCAAGAACGCCTAATGCTGATAACTGTCAGTGTTAGGCGTTTTTATGCACTATTTTGTACGGATTTTGTACGACAGCGACTCATTTCACCCCAAGCGTCAGCAAGGTGGTGGAGGATTGCGGACGCTGACGGACGTCAACGGACGCGCACGAACAAATTAAGGAGAAATTAACACCAACGAAATGAGTAGCAACATTAAAATTGAAAGAATCTGTGAGTGGTGTGGCAAGAAATTCACCGCTCAAACAACTGTTACCCGCTTCTGCTCGAAGCGATGCTCTGAACACGCTTATAAGGAGCGTTTGCGTCAAAAGAAAATCTCTTTATCAAATCAGGAGACAGCGCTTAATAGTCGTGATAAGGATTCACGCAATAAAGAATTTCTCACACCGTCAGAGACTGCAAAATATTTAGGTGTCGGAAGAACTTATATCTATGACTCTATCAATCGGGGTAAGATAAAAGTAACACGAATTGGAAGAAAGACCCTTATCAGCAAAGCCGATATTCAGGCTATGTTTGATTTTCTGACACCAAAAGAGACCTCTCCCATCGAACTCTCTGAAAGGAAATCGAAATCGCTTGCCGACTTCTATACCCGTGCCGATATTCGGGAGAAGTATGGCGTTAAAGATTCATGGATCTACAAGGTAGTCACAGAGAACAATGTGCCTAAGACTATCATACGAGGCAAGGCGTATTTCAGTAAATCGTATATTGACCGTCTTTTCTCAGCGAGAAAGGAAAATCTGGAAATCACAGAATGGTATTCAGTGGAAGATATTCAGTCCATATATGGAATGACACTGTCTGCTATCTATTGCCGTGTGTCAAAACTCGGTATTCCAAAAAAGAAAGAGGGGTCGAAAGTCTATTACTCCAAATATCATTTCGATGTGGCAAAAGGAGCCAAGTCAGCCGAAGATGTAGAGTTTATTTCGGTGGCTGAAGCTATGGAGAAATACTCGCTGACCCGTGACCAACGTATCACTACGTCAAGACATATAAGATAACCAAGCTCAGATGTGGAAAGTATGTCAAACTGAACGCCAAAGAGTTAGCGGAGTTATTCAACCCCAAGATTCAGTTATAATCCGGTGATTTTGCTCACTGAGCAACCACTTCTTACCATTGCACATTATAAATCAAAAACAAACAATATGGAATCTGCAACTATCGTTAAAGTCACTCTCCGTCAGGAGAAACTCAAAAGCGGCAAACTGTCGCTCTACCTCGACTTCTACCCACCTATCTGGAATCCGAACATCAAGAAGATGTCGCGTCGGGAGTTCCTCGGCCTCTATCTCTATGGCGAACCGAAAGACCGATTCGAGCGTGATTACAATGAAGAAATCATGCTCAAAGCGCGTGGCATCCGCGCCAAGCGAGAATTGGCCATCATCAACGAGGAGTTCGGTTTTCTTGACCGCACTAAGAAGCAAGCTGACTTTCTGGAATATTTCGAGGCAAAACCAAAGAGAAATATCAGAAATGGGAAATCGTGTATAAGCATTTCAAGGACTTCTGCAATGGGCGATGTCTGATGAAAGATGTGACCATCGGTCTGTGCAACGACTTCCGAACCTACATTCTCAAAATTCGAGTGAAACAGTCCGGCAATATCATATCACGCAACTCTGCCGCCGGATATTGGTCAACATTCCGGGCATTGCTGAAACTGGCCTATAAGGAAGGTTGGCTAAGAGAAAATATCAACGACCTCCTCGACCGCATCGACTGGGAGGAACCGAAAATCAACTATCTCGAAATCGAGGAGGTAAAGCGCATGGCTGCAACGCCCTGTAAGGCTGACGTATTGAAGCGAGCATCACTATTTGCCTGCATGACCGGACTACGAATCAGCGACATTCTGCAACTGCGTTGGGAGAACATTGAATTGTCTCCCGACGGCGGTTACTGCATGAGAATCCGCACACATAGAACCAAGACACAAGCAACCTTACCGTTAAGCGATGAAGCATTGTCCTATTGCGGTGAACAAGGACGGGGAATGGTATTCAAAGGACTCAGCCGGGCACATACACGCGAACCCTTCAAGAGATGGCTAAAGGATGCAGGAATCAAGAAGAAAATCATATTCCACGGCCTCCGTCACACCTATGCTACCTTGTTGATAGCTAATGGCACAGATATCTATACCGTCAGCAAAATGCTCACACATAAAAATGTGGCTACAACTCAAATTTACGCCGACGTCGTGAATCAGAAGAAACGCGATGCCGCCAACTCAATCACACTGAAATGATAAAGCTCTCAAAAATTAGAATCTTACAATACCTCAAAATAATTATCGCAAAAACACCGATTGTTTTACCACAAAAGCACCGATTAAAAAACCGCAAAAACACCGATTTATTTGCTTAGATCACTATAATATTGTAACTTTGCGCTAAAATAGCATATGAATTATCTACATAGAACTGCAGACGAGCTTTTGAGAGACTTATTAGATGCTTTCGGAGCCGTTCTAATCGAAGGACCCAAATGGTGTGGCAAGACCACTACAGCAGAGCAACTGGCCCGCAGTGTAATCAAGATGCAAGATCCGGATATGCAGGAAGAGTATATGCTCACTGCCAATTCAAAGCCTTCCTTGCTACTTCAAGGAGAAACACCACGTCTAATAGACGAGTGGCAAGATGCACCTGTACTATGGGATGCAGTCCGTACTATGGTTGACAAACGAGATGAGCCGGGACAGTTCATCCTTACCGGTTCAAATAGCATAGACAAAGGGAAAACGAAACACTCCGGCACTGGGCGTATCGTAAAAATGAAAATGCAACCAATGAGCCTATGGGAGTCGCAGGAATCCACGGGAGAGGTATCCATTGCCGAATTATTCAATAATCCGGAGTATGATATTGACGGTAAAAAGTCGACAATGACAGTGGAGAGTTTGATCTTTGCAGCATGCAGAGGCGGATGGCCTGCCGCGTTGAAAGCTAAATCAGAATCTGCCAAACTACTCATCGCGCGCAATTACCTGAACAGCGTGTGTTCAGAAGATATTTCAAGAGTTGACAAAACCAAGCGCAACGAAAATTTGGCAAAACAGATTCTTAAGTCATATTCCAGGAATATCTCAACAATAGCAAAGAAAACCTCTATGCTGGAAGACATAGTGGCGTCTAAGAACATGAGTTGCAGTATGGATACATTCGATGATTATATTACTGCACTTGAAAAACTCTTTGTCATACAGGATATTGACGCATGGAGTCCGGCTATACGTAGCAAAACGGCCATACGTAGTGCTCCCAAACGAGGATTTTGCGACCCATCTATCGCCGTTGCAGCTCTCGGACTTACTCCTGACGCACTAAAAACTCAACTCAAAACTTTTGGATTCATATTTGAACAGATGTGTATACGGGACTTGAAGGCTTACACAATGGATATGAACAGCCATGTGTCTTATTATCGTGACCGTTACGGACTGGAGGCAGATGTAGTTCTACATCTGCCTGATGGGCGATATGCTCTCATAGAGTGTAAACTTGGAAGTATGGAAATTGATAAAGGTGCAGAACATTTACTAAAAATTAGAGATCTGATCCGAGAGAAGAATATAGCAGAAAAGCAAATGCCTATTCGTGAACCTGACCTGATGATAATTTTGACAGGGGGACAAATGTCCTATACTCGTAATGATGGTGTAAAAGTCATCCCATTAGCAAGTCTTAAACCATAATGAAATGAAAAATAAAATCCTCCACCTATATTATCGTATCAAAGATATTAGCGTCCGCAGATTTTGGGAAAATATCGGAAGATGGTTTTCCTATTTCAACATATCGCGTCGCATCTATGATTTTGATTATTCAAGTATTCTCGCTGTTGAACGGCATCAGATAAGTCGGGTGCGCGATTCAATAGCGCATTACCATAATCATCTGTACGCCGAGCGTGATATTGAACGCCTTAATCTTGCATTAAGGTTGTTGGATATTATAAAAGAGGACGGATGCTACGAACGTGTCGGCAAACCTTTTAACTTTGTAAAAAGTAAAAATAACGAGGATTTGTATGAACTTGAAGACGATCCTGAATCATACTATACCATTCCGGTTTATGTGAATTACAAAAATGCCATGCGCTTTTGTAAGATAGAATTATCCAGATATACAGATAGTAAAGATGGTGCCATGTGGCAATCACATTTGAGAGTGGAAAAGGCATGGCATATCTACCATACTCTCAGGCTTTACTTTATGCGAAGTTGGTGGGATTAATTTCTATATTATACTTTGGCGGTTGAACAATTCACGGGGTTAGATTGTCTATTAAAAAGTTAAATAATTTAATTCCCACTTATAAAATGACAGACACGCAGACACACCCCCGCGATTGAGGAGTTTTGCTCCCCCTACCAGGGACAAAATGATTATCTGGAGTGCAGTAGTTGCCGGATGCGGCATTATGGCTCTGCTTGGCAGACATGCCGCTATTAACCGTTTTGGCACTGATGATTTTACCGGTAACATTCTTTTTGTCGTATTCTTTATTCTTCTTGTTGGCTTATACGTTAGCATTCAACCTGTATTTGAAACAATTTTCAAAAGGTTATTTTCTCACCGTACACCTGCACTTGTGGTTGCAGAAATGCCGAATGGTGAACAGGCTGCTATTCCAGCGAATGATGAATCAGTCAATATAATGCATTGCTCGTCAACGGCTCCAATGCAAGAAAACGAGGTCTGTGAAGCGGACGTTGAATTTGATGATGATTCAACAAATAACGAATTTGAAATTATTGAAAGAAATGATGAGCTATGTCATGTTCGTTTTGTCGATGGTTCGGAGGCTCATGTTGGCGAAGGTCTGTCAGACGATGAAATAATGGCGGAGAATGTCTATTTTAACAATTTGGGTGAGGACTATTACGAAGAAAATTTGATAGAGCGTCACACCTTTATTCCTCACGGAGATGGTTGTCCATCTTTTGAAGAATATATGAGTGGTAAATCATTCGAGAAAATTGAGGAAGCATATTCTGAATGGCTTTCATTGCAGCCTGCCAATATTCAAGAGGATATTAAACAAGGGAATACTCACGTAAGAGTGACTCCTCACTATGACACTCCTGTAGGGTGCTTCTCATCAATCGGTTTTGAAAATCGTATCGCTCAGGAAAGTGGAAAGTTTATCATAGAACATGAGGAACATGATGTATATGTATCAGCTGACGGTCAGCCATATTTCCTATCTGAACTTGAAGAGGCGTTAAAGGCATACGAGATCCGTAAGGAGCATGGTGAAATTCCCGATGAGATTCTCGTGCAGAAAAAGCAATGCGAAACAGCTCATAAGGAACTTCAAGAAGAAGATATGAAATTCAGTATCGCTCAGATAGAATTTCTATGTGCTTACATAACTCACATGATGCAGCCATATCTGGAAGTTGATGAGTTGCACAAACTCCACCACAATGCAAAGATATGGACGGTTAATGCCGCTCCACCTTTCACTCCGGTTAATCTCCGTAGCAATCATCTAACTAAAGAAGATTTGAAACACCTCGGGTATAACGTGGGTAAATTCCTACGTTTGCAAGGTGGTGTTATCGCACGATTTGTGAAGAAGGTGTTCGAGAAACCTTTTGAAAGCACAAATGTACGAACCATTGAACAGAAATTGCGTGAAAGTAAATCAACGAAGGAGAGAATCCCAATTCACACGGCAGACCAAATGGATAAGTTGTTTGCTCACTTTCAACGCTATGGCAACATCAATCCCGGAATTCTGAATAAGAAATAGTACAAGCAACTAACTCATTAGGCGGATAACACTGAAATTTCAGTCAGAGTTATCCGCTTTTTCTCCTTTAATTCAACTGATAGCGTTTGTTCTGACTATTTGGTAGTGGAGGTAATACACTTAATCGAGTATATGTACCATTATTAATGTCATTAACAAGTTGATTCTCGAATTCCTGACGATCTTCTTTAATTAGGCCCCTTACTCCACTGATAAAATGCATCAAGTTTCCTGTTTCACCTGTCTGAAAATTATCAAGTTGTTTATCTAAAACACTTTTGAATTCATCAAAGGATGTTATTGGTTTTTCCTTAAGTTTTTTAAACTCGTTATGAATCGTGTAGAGACTGGTAAGTATAGTGTTAATTATCTTAGCAACAATTATCAATTCTTTAATATCAAATGCTTTGGCATTATGAATTGAATCGTTACCCATAAATCGAATTGCGTGTAGATGATCACGATCATTTTTAGTTATTATTCTTTTCTGAGCAAGATTATTAATCATTGTTTCCAATTGCTTGCCTGCGATACCTTGTGCACGACACACAGTCTCAATTATTGCACGGCAACCTGCTCCAGCAAGAATTAGATTCCCGTCATTAATACAATCGATCGTTTCCTTATAGATGTTCTGGATTTCAATAGGCAAATCTATTGTCTCTATTGTATCGATTAATTTAATAGGATTGGGAATAACATTATATCGCGTAGGTATATATTCATTTCCCTTATCATCATATTCAACATCTCCCTCCTCAGCAATCGCATTGCAGTAAGAGACTGAATCGCAACCGCAGCATTTTACAATCATATAATCCTGACTCCACCAATAATCAGAGTCTTCTGAATGAATGTTATATGAAAACAATACCGTATGATGCGTTTCATGTTTGCATACACGGCAATAACAATTTATAATATCCTTTGCCATATCTCATTTTTTATTTTGTGTTGCAAATTTACTTATTTTTAACGATTGTTCATTCGAGATTATTGCACAATTGGAATGACTGGTAATCTTAACTGCAAAATCACTCCTAATTTCACTCAATCACCATACGAAAAATCATAGCGTAATCCTACCTGACGCTCAATAGGTTATAATCTGCAAAGTGGTTATTCCCGGTTATTTTGATGTGTCTGTTGGTCACCGACAACTCACTAATTTGCTTTGCGTTAGAATTTCAAAAACTCACTAAATCCAACGAATATGAATTCTAATACAATTACATTTGACCAACTGCCACACGTTGCAGGTGGTCTATCAGAAAAACTCGACCGGGTGCTTGAGTTACTTGAAAAGGTAGGCGCGGCCAACCCTTTCAAACAACACAAGCCCTCACGGAGAATCGTTCACGCGAAAGAGGCTTGCACGATTATCGGCAAGTCACTTTCGTCCCTCTACCGCGCAATCAAAGCTCCGAATGACCCCATTCCGAGCTACAAGCGCGGCAAGCTCCTCTACTTTTATGAAGATGAGCTATACGCATGGATTGAGGGCGGACGCAAATATGCCACCGCCCCAAGTCTCGCGGACCACACGAATGCAATAACAGCCGGGATGAAACGCCGCCCTCGCGGAGGATATAATATCTGATACGCGATGAAAAGAAACGGTTTGCCAACCGTGATGCGCCGTAAGTTCGTAATCCCTTACATCCGAGCATTACCGGATAGAATTAACCTCACTCCAATAAAAGTAACTCAGAATGTCAAACCGAGCCACAAGCTCACAAATCCAAATAACTATGCCAACAGCAACCACCCCAACCCCTCAGTCATCTGATATGACTGAAATGTTTAACAACCCCAAATCTTCAGTATCTATGGAAAACTCAATCTTCCCCGACAATCAGACTATGGCTGAACAGAGCGAACCCGCTCAATCCAAATCGACTCGTCCCACCGCCAAGCAGCGCAAGAGCGACCTTGACGATTACCGCAAGGCTTTCTTTTCGCCGATTAAACTCGGCAAAGACAATAAGCATCAGGTAGCCATCAGCAACGAGACGTTTGAGCGCGTTGAGCGCATCGCCCGATACTTCGGAAGCGCCGACTATAGCGTCAGCAGCTTTGTTGAGCACATTATCAATGAGCATCTTGACGCTAACGCCGATAACTACAGCAACTGGTTTACTGTAATCAGCAAGTCATTCTAAACACTGCCCTGCGTGCAGAGTGAAATGGCGAAGCCATCGGCAGCGCCGGTATCCGGATAATCTGTCAAGATTAGGAGGATAGCAAGGTAGTGGCAATGTAAACATTCCCGACCTTGCATCCTCCGTTACCGGGCGGCTGGAGTCCGTTCCCGATGGTCACAATGTCAAACTTCAAACTCACAAAACAATGACTTTTACCCGCAGAAAGAAGGCTCCTGAGGGAGCAGCAAAACCGGCGGTCAAGATGCATGTCGTCAGCGTAAGGCTTACCGATGAACAGTATCAGACCGTAGTTGAAAACTGTCGGCTATCCGGCAGAAAGTTGTCAGACTATTGGCGAAGGGCATTGCTCAATGCCAAAGTTACAGCATTAGCCACTCCTGAGGATATGGCGATTCTCCGTCAGCTCGGAGGAATGGCAAACAATCTGAACCAACTTGCCAAGAAAGCGAATGAGGCAGGATTCAAACTCGTAAAATGGGCACTTGATTCGCTTGGCAAGGATATGAAATCTCTTTATCAGCAACTATCCCATGATTGGAGGCATCACTAAAGGAAGCGATTTTGCCGGCTGCGTAAGGTATGCTCTCGCGCTGAATGAATCCGGAAAGGAGGCTCGACTTCTGTATTCCGAAGGTGTTTTGACCGATACTCCGCAGGATATTATTGACGGTTTTGAGTGTCAAAGACATCTCAACAGTCGCGTCAGACATTGGTGTGGACACATCTCATTATCATATTCTCCGAAAGACGCAAACCGAATGACTGACGAATTTATGGTAAGACTCGCACTGGAGTATATGGAGAAAATGGGAATCAAAAACACCCAGTTTATCATTGCCCGACATCTTGATAAGGAGCATCCGCATTGCCATATCGTCTATAATCGAGTGGATAATGACGGCAAATGTGTTAGCGATAGTTTCGAGTATTACCGCAACAATGAAATCTGCGACGAGATGAAAAAGAAGTACGGTCTGACCTACGGTGAGAACAAAGACCACGTGAAAACGCAGCGTCTTAAAGGGCGCTCGAAGACACGTCAGGAGATATATCTTGCCGTTCAAGCCGCTAAGCAAATCGGCAAAAGACTGGACTACTTTTCAGCGCGAACTTGCTCAGAGAGGTATCACTGTCAGGAAAAAACTTCGACGAGGCACCACCGATGTTGAAGGTCTGTCGTACATCAAGGATGGTCAGAAATTCAAGGCATCACAAGTTGACCGGGACGGCAGATGTTCCTATGCAGCCATCTGTAAGGCTCTTGACCGAAACAAGAACCGACAAGCGAAACCTCAATCTTCAACACCGAAACCAACGCCGTCACCCATCGAAAAAGCTGTTCAGACAGGAACCGAAGTTGCCGAAAACATTGGCAACGCACTCGGAGGACTATTCCAAGTTGGTTCCGGCTATGATCCCGAAGAAGAAGCTTTCATCCGCCAAATGAAACGCCGAAAGAAGAAAAAAGGCAGAAGTTTATAACCCTTAACCCCTTTGATTATGTCACAAGAATCAGACATTTCTCCTGAGGATTTCCTCAAAAATATCGCCGACGAACTCACAACCATCTCCGGCGAATGCACCGAAATCAAACAAGCACAGCTCACGGCACCCACCACAGATGACCTTAATAACATGGGCACATCCATAGCGTCAGCAGTTGTCGAGAAAGTCAATACGATGCAATCATCTATAGACGCTCAGACTCAGACCTTCAGCGCAATCGGTGATAATTTAACCGATTCTGTCAAGTCATTGACCGATACTGTCACTGAAAAAATCGACAATTTCACGGCTGACCCACCTGTGCAGAAAGTCGAAAAGACTATCCGTATCGCACGCGAATCATGGCAGTGGTATCTCACCCTTGGGTTCACCGTATTCTCAACGCTCCTGTTTTTCGCAATGACCTTCTGGCAGGAAGGGCGCATAGAGCAATGCAGAATATCCGACATCAAGTACCATTACATCTTGATGAATGGAGGTGTCACAACGGTAGGTCTCGACAGCATCGAAAGCTGGTTCCGTAACCCTGATAAAGTAAAATTCATCGAATCCAAAGTCAGAGACTACGAAGAACGTGTGCAAGAAACCGTCCGTGCCCTCGATCAGAAATATCGACTCGAAGAGAAAATCAACGAACTCAATTCACAAACTAAAAACTCAAAGAAATGACACTATCTAACAACCTCAACCAACTCCTATCCCGTATGAAAACCCTCTTCGGATGCAAAACCCACCACGAAGATAAACCTTCAGAAACCTCACCTCAAGACCCACTTGTTTCAGACCAACGTCTGCAAACTGCGCTCTTCGAAGCAGAGAAGTATCTCGCCCAAAACTACGGTACAACATCCTTTGCCTTCACCTACAAAGAGTACACCAATGGGGTCAGCCTCGAATCCAAAGACCCTACCTTCGATTTCTGAACCCCCAAACAGCTCTACACCCGACACACCTCTCATTTGTCCCGTGTAGAGCTACCGTTTTCACGTTCAGGCTCTTGCATAGATGACTTTTTATTTGTAGTTTTGTAAATATAACTAAGAAAAATATATGCATTACAATAAATATTTAAAGGTATCTCATCAAGCTCTTACATCAAAAGGTGTCTACAATGGATATGTGGATAAAGACTCTTTATTGCATGTTGATCCTTTGCTTCTAAAAACGTGCGATATCCCAGAATTTCAAAATGCATATGAGGATTTTCTTTCCTATTTTAAAAGTTTCATAGTACTAGTTAAACGAGTAAAGTATCCTAATTCTTCAGATCGATTTTTTCGGCAAATCTTAAGGCGATTTAATTTTAGCGAAATCCCAAATACAGGTTTAGGATATTCAACTGGTACAACAAAAGGGAATGGTATTAGTGGCACTTTGGCTACTCAGTTAGCCATAAGTGCTTATGAAATTATTAGCGCAGGATTAGAGGAACCAGAAATTTTCGGCTTAATGCAACTAATAGAAGATAATATTGGGCCTGACAGAATTAGCGATATGACCATTGCGATATTGCAAAAGAAATTTTTATCATATACACAAAGAGTTGCATTAGAGTTAAATATAAAGACAAGAATCTTTACCTATCAAGAAACAAAATATAACGTGCCTTTTTACAATGGAAGGCCTATCCATTTTATACCTATGTGCATACTTGCAGATTTACCTATTGCACATGATTTTGACGAAATAGATAAGGTATGTAACTATAATAATGAATTAAAAAGACGTGTAGCGACAGTTATTGGCTTGACTTGGCAAGAATATAAACATTATAAGAAGCCTGATTGGAAAAATTTAATTCTAAATAATCCTGCTTGCTATAAATCAGCCATTTCATTTTATAAAAGTTTGACGGGTGTTTCTTATGATTTTGAGAGAGATGATAAAGAGCAATACTTCGATATTTTGATGGAGGAATTTCTTTCTAAATTTCCTTTCAATTATTCGTTTTCTCAAAACACCAATGTTAGTAAAGAAGTTCATGATTTTACAATGTCTATGTGCAACCAGTTTAAACATCTAGTGGAGGATAATCGTCTTTCTGAAGTTTTTTATAGAAAAGGTAGAACACCGGATGAGACTGACTGGCAAATGTTGCTCTACACAGTGGCAGACACATATAGAGTTGCAGGCAATTTTGATATTACTATAACCCGAGAAGATAATCCCGGTGTTGGAGAGATCGATTTCCACATTTCTCGAGGAGTAAAAGCTAACACAATAATAGAGATTAAAAGATCAGGGAACAAAGATTTGTATCATGGTTATAGATCTCAACTGGCAGCATATGTTAAAGCTGAGAGAGCCACTAATGCCATTTTTATGGTTATAATGGAAGATGATAATTTTGACTCAATTAACAATCAACTTTTAGCTATTCAAGATGACATGAGAAAAAATGGTGAATATGTTCCTGATATCATATATATTAATGGACGAAAACAATTAACAGCCAGCAATCCTAAATATACATCCCCCCAATTGTAAGCCAACTATTGCCATAAGAATAGAAGTAAAAAGCAAATATCATTTAGTATATTAAGTTTTATATATAGATTTTTTCAAGGATATTCTAAAGTATTTTTCAAATAATATCATAAATGGCAATTTTGTCAGACCAAATTCTAACAACATATCATCTTGGCAAAATATTTGCTAAGACTGTGGCTACATATAAGTATTTCTGGTTCCTTTCAATTTTGCAAATACATGCAAAGACCGGAACTCTCCATATTGACGTTTGGGATATTGTAATTCGTATGGTTGCTAATGCATGGTACCCCATACATTATTTTCGCTTATCATTCGGTAAGAGTGATTCCTTGTTTGATATAGTGTTGGAATTGCAAAAGATTACGAACCTCCCTATTGATTCAGATACAGAAACTATAATTAAAGATCTGAAAAACAACTTGCGAAATCCCGAGATTAAAAGTCGATTGAGGATACTAACGTTAAACGTTCCATTTCGTTTCCTTCGCCCTTGGATCGACACATCGGATGACAAAGATATGATACGGCGCTCCCAGCTACTTGAAAATGGCTGTCTTTATTCAATCCATAAGAATGGCTCAAAGTTTTATATTGATATCGACCCGAAGTGGGATAGCTATCTTCACAATCACTACAGCATTTTGGTAGATTTCACCTATTGGAACTTAATTCAGTTCTTACAGGTGAGAAATCCGAATGTGCCTGCGATTTCTAATAAAATAATCAAACCCGTTAAGAGAGATGCACTTTATGCTCAGCATCGCTATTGGGATATGATTATTGAATTGGGCGGACCCATACAATGTATATACACGGGTAAAGAATTGCACCGTGCTGATTATGACTTAGACCATTTCTTACCTTGGAGTTTTGTTTCGCATAATCTCAACTGGAACTTAGTCCCACCTAACAGCAGCATAAATTCTTCTAAAAGCAACAAACTACCGGATTTATCAGTATATTTGCAAAAATTGGCAGACATACAACATAGATCGTTGCGTCTGTGTATCAATGCTAATAAAACGCCTAAAGTATTGGAGGACTACCTGTCATTAGGCTACACTCCCCAAGAATTGGTGAATATGAATAACAATCAATTCATGAAGTTATACGAAAGGACATTTAAGCCAATGAATCAGATTGCCATAAATATGGGTTATGAGATATGGAAATATGACGGAATATGGAAGTAGAACGAATAAATCATCCCTACCTCACCGCGATTAAGCGTACAGATCTTTCTGTACCCACGAGGTATCTTTTGAAAAAAGCTATGCTTAAAGGCCGAATACTTGACTTTGGGTGTGGGTTCGGTTTTGACACGGATGAATTAAAAAGACAGGGATATGACGTTACAGGTTACGACTATTATTATCGCCCCGATTATCCTGAAGGTAAGTTTGACACAATCATCTGTAATTATGTTTTAAATGTATTAGAGCCATACGCACAAGCGGAAGTATTGATGAATGTGACCAATTTATTGCATCCCAAAGGCACAGCCTATTTCGCGGTTCGTCGAGATTTAGCTGAAGAAGGTTTCCGACTTCACGCTATTCACAAACAATATACCTATCAATGTAATGTGCGGTTACCGTTTGAGAGCTTAATCTGTAATAAGAGTTATGAACTATACAAATATAATCATTTCAATAAACTACCTAGGATTGAAGGCGAGCGTTGTCCGTTCTGTCGCCTTTCCCGTCGTGTAGAAATAATCTGTGAAACTGCCACTTGTGTGGCTTTTTACGACGGCTATCCTGTCTCTCCTGGACACGCTTTGATTATTCCTAAACGTCATGTTGCATCATACTTTGATCTCACCAATCATGAACGAGAAGCTATGAATGTTATGCTTCAATATGTGAAACAAAAGGTTGATGAGCGATTTCATCCGGATGGTTACAATATTGGCATAAACGTAAACGAAGCAGCCGGGCAATCAGTCTTTCACGTTCACATGCATCTTATCCCTCGTTATAAGGGCGATGTCGAAAACCCCAAAGGCGGCATTAGAGGTGTAATCCCAAGTAAACAAAAGTATTAATCAAAATCTCAATCACTTATGGCTCAAATAAATCTTTGGACTGACGATGAGATGATAATCGTCCTTGATTTATATTTTAAGCTTCCATTTGGAAGGCTTAATAGAAATACGCCTGAGGTTAAGACATTAGCAAAACTAATTGGAAGAACCGATAATTCGGTCGCTCTACGATTAGTGAATTATGCAGCTTGCGATTCATATATTTTATCAACTGGGCGTCACGGGATGGCATCCGGTCGTGATCGTTGTATGCCTTATTGGGACCAGTATGCTAACGATAAAGAAAGGCTATTTCTAAAAGCGGAAGAGATTAGAGCGAGACTATCAAAGACCCCCATTGAAACAATCCTTGATATTAAACCTGAGGATTTTATTGGGCAAGAACGAGACGCCGTAATCAAACAGCGCGTAAATCAGTCATCTTTTAGAACGATGATTCTTGGGAACTATGAGAATAAATGTGCTATTACCGGGATTGATATACCCGAACTATTAGTTGCGAGCCACATCGTACCTTGGTCTATGGATGCAAGGAATCGTCTTAATCCATCAAATGGCATTTGCCTCTCCCCACTCTATGATAAAATGTTTGATAAAGGTTTAATTGGGATTAGAGATGATTATTCTATTCAGTTATCTTATGAGCTAAAGCAGAATATAGGAAAGGACTTTTACGACAAACATATTGGTTTTATAGCAGATAGAAAACTCAGATTGCCAATAGAGCATTTCCCTGATACATCATTTCTTGAATACCATTATAATAATATTTTTACTCCTCACAATTAAAACCAGTTATATCACTAATACATACGAAGATACAAAGCAAACAAAGCTTTGAGTATTATTATGAAAAATAATCAAGAAGTTATATTTAGAACTCGCCAGGAAATAATATCTGATATAAAGGCATTAATCCGACAACCCGGCTATATTTATAGCCTATGCCTTATTTTATTTGAAGATTTCCACGTGTCCTTGGAAAAGCTTGGCACTATTAATTATCGGGAGCGACTTAGTGTTAAAGAAGGTGCTTTTATTTTAGGTTATTTAGTTCAAAATATTATTGACTGTACATACCCTGAATCTGTAGAATCTTTAATTCAGAATAAAGAACTCACTTATAAACTTCTAAGAGAACTACATAATACATTTCTTTATCCTCAGAGAGAAATGATTCAAGATTTGCTCTCAAGGCAACAAAAAGGGATATGTTCAGAGCCTTCTTTCTCAAAATTTGACTTTTTTACAAAAGATGGTAGTATGCAAGAGGCTATTTTCTATTCCGGAGATGGAGTATACGATTTTCAATATCTTGAATACCTTCCTTTGAAATACCGATATGATGAAGAGTGGCTTAGAGAAAATCGGGGGTGTATTTTCAAACAAGTTATTAGCATTACGCAATCAATCAAAAAAATTCAACAGGATAAAGCTAACAATGTTGGTCTTATTGATTTACGAGACTATGAGCTTCAGAAAACATTGAAGAAAGATATCAAAGGAAAGAATAAAGATAAGAAATTAGAAGAAATCCTGACTCGAATGGAGTTTATGCAGTTCTATTCGTTGTTTCCTTCTATACCCGACGACTCAGCACTATCAGTACCCGAAAAAGAAGAATTATGGAAATCCTTATGGAATGTATTTTACGACAATTTATTGGATCTATTTATTTTAGATAGCGATCGTTTGTCAAAAATCGAAGGTATAGATAATTACCTTTTTAACTTTGGTCTAGGGCTGACAGAATGTAATGATAGTTTTAAAACGATCGGAGATTTCAATATTATAAACTCAAAACCAATTATCCAATTATCTAATGGTAAATGTTTTTTGCCGATATTCTATCTTCTCACGGAGGCCGTATATGAGTCGCCATATTATTGGATGTGTGAGGATAATGAATATAAGTCCAAGGCCCTTCATAATCGTGGCAAAGTTGGCGAAGAAATAGTCTGCGATTTACTTAGACCAGTTTTTGGTAGCAATAATGTTTTCCCATCGGTAAAGATAAAGAAAAATAAAGAAAAGACAATAACTGATATTGATATTTTGTGTCTTCTTGGAGATAAGGCGTTATGTGTACAGGTTAAATCAAAAAAAATGACCATAGCTGCTCGTAGAGGAGAAGTTGACGCTTTAGTCAGGGACTTTAAAGGTGCATTTCAAAATGCATATGAACAGGGGCTTACTTGTCGTGATTATCTTAAGTCAAAAGAATGTATATTTCTTGATGAGAATGGAAACAAGTTAACAATTCCTGAATATATTAATGATGTTTATATTCTCGGTGTAACTACAGAGAACTATCCTGCTATACCATACTGTTCGTTCGCTTTATTAGACAAGAACGAGACAAATCCCAATCCGTTATTCTTGTCTGTTTTTGATTTAGAATTATTAGCCCATTATCTTAAGAAGCCGTATGATCTTTTGTATTATATAAAACAAAGGACCACATTAATGGACTATTTTTGGGCAGATGAAGAGATTATTTTTCTTGGCTATCATCTTCTTCATAAACTTTGGAGAGATCCAGAATATCACTGGAAGTCATTAGATACAGATTTTGGTAGCGCCATAGATCGTAATTATTATCCTTATAAACTTGGGCTATTAAACAAATTGCCGATTGAAACTGATGGGATTGCGAACGCATGGCATAATGCTGAATTTGAACAACTATGTAACGAACTTATATCTCAAATTATTCCCGGAGCGATAGATATTATCTTTGCGTTGCTTGACCTTGATGGCAAATCTCGAAACAATTTGCTGAAGTTCATCAAACAAACAAAACAGAAAACTCAAGAAGATAGAGGCGTACATTCATTTGCAATGCCTGTAGATCGACAGTTTGGAATAAGTTTTGTTTCAATCAATACAATGTCCAAAGATGATTTAGAAATACATACATCTGCTTATGCTCACATTAGAAAATATATAAGTAGAGCAGATCGTTGGCTGGGGTTAGGTTCTTATCCTGCAAGTCATAATATAATAGACTGCTTTTATTATGATGCAAGTACATGGGAGTATAATGAAGAAGAGGAACAATTATGTGCCAATTTTCGGGATAAACATCCCACAAAGTTTCTTTCTATAAATAGACATAAAAAAATTGGTCGAAACGACCAATGTCCATGTGGGAGTGGTTTGAAACACAAAAAGTGCTGTGGAAATAAGATTACACCATTGTATTGATGTTTATATAAAATGTTAAAGAAGTTTGAGATACGAAATAGCACTGCGGAGTTATTCATCTTTCACATTGAGGGAAAGGAGGATAGTGATTCAGCTATTTCCAAAATGGAAATAGCTGAATCAATCGGATACTTCAACTTCCGAGGATTTCTCGGTAGCCGACAGCAAACAAGAATATATGACATACGAAGAAAAATATAACGAGCTGGTGGAGTTATCACATAGTGATGACTCCGAAATAAAAGAGACGGCTGATGCGTGGCTTATCAGTATTGGGCTGCAAGGAACTGCTGAACTTAAAGTTTCAGCTTTCCTGCTTGATTTGGCAATCAAAAACGTAAAGGGTGAAATAACACGTGACGAAGTTAGTCAGTTGTTAGAATCCCATTACGCCAATATGCCTAAGACCGAGAGCTAGCGCAGTCTCGGGTTGGATGGAGATTATGAAATCATTCCTCCCGATTCTCCGAGGATAAAAGAGATTGAAGAATACAATCGAAAGCTCCGTCGGAACTCTATGCTCAGCTTGATAAGGAGAGGGAAAGGCAGACTCTTTTATTAAATAACGCAACGAAATCATGAGCAAGAAGTCTATTCGATTTTTCAATGACCGTGAGGTTAGAGCGGTATGGGATGACGAGAACAACTGCTGGTGGTTCTCGGCTACTGATGTTGTGCGTGCCATAAATGATGAACCTGACTATACCAAAGCCGGCAACTATTGGCGTTGGCTCAAAGGGAAATTGGCGCAAGATGGTATTCAACTCGTGAGTGCCACTCACGGGTTCAAATTCGAGGCTCCGGATGGCAAGCAACGCAAAGCCGATGTCCTTAACAGCGAGGGGATTATTATACTCGTTAAGCACTATCCCAATAATAGGGCGAGCAAGTTTCTTGACTGGTTCACATATAGCGACAACACTATTGATGGGCAGAGTCGTAAGAAAGCATACACCTTATTTGAAAGCGGTCTGCTCAACTCTCTTGAACCGGGAAGTATAAAGTGCTTACAGCAGATCCATGCCTATCTATTTGGCGGATTATATGAGTTTGCCGGACAAATATGGACAAAGAATATATCGAAGGGAGGATTTACTTTTGCCAACTGTCTTCACTTCCCTACAATCATTCCGACGATTGAAAGTATGCCGGAAACTACACTTGACGAAATCGCCGACAAGTATGTGGAGATGAATGTGGTGCATCCGTTTATGGAAGGCAATGGACGCAGCACACGCATCTGGCTTGACCTGATGCTCCGTCGCTCGCTTAAACGCTGTGTGGACTGGAGCCGGATTGACAAGAACGAATATCTAACAGCTATGCGCGAAAGCGTTGTAGACTCCACTCATATCAAAGCCTTGCTGAAAGGAGCATTGACAGACAAAATCAACGACCGTGAGATGTTCATGAAAGGCATCGACTACTCCTATTATTACGAAGAAGAATAAATGTTCAGAAACGCTAATATGCTATATTGTGTGCTCGTCTTTGAAGCATTTCAATTTTTCTAATTATCGCCACCTCAAAAAGTTCATCATTTTTATAAATACGTTCAAGTTAGAGGTTTAAATCATAAGTACATCCAAATTGGTTAATATGTTCTAAATAGTCCTTATTTTATTGTTACCTTTGCGGAAATCAACCTTTTTATGATTTTTCACAAGTTTCGTTCAAATTTAAAATGAATCATGGTATGTATACTTTACATATAGCTCCATTCATAGCCAAATGAATCCAACTCATGGTATTATACTTCTTTTCTATATCCATCCCCCATCGCATACCGACTTTCTGAATCTCTTCATCAATATTATTTTCTGTTATTTCTTCAGGATTTAAATGAGTGTTATGTTGATTAATCCAACAATTCCAAGCCTCGCTCTTGATAAATTTTTCTTTTCTTTTTTCAAACGGCAGATTTGCGGGTAATATTTTTTTTAATCTATAAATACCCAACTCCCAAAGATACATAATTCTATGAGTAGGATCCAATTCTTGTTTTTTCCTTTCTTTTTCAAGTATTGCCAAAAACTCAGTATCCCGAATCTCTGGCTGTTGCTGCCAATAATTATTTAATGCTTCATTATCTGCTTTTTGCATTGCCTCAATTCGTTTATAGTCTTCTGCTTGGTAACTCACCACATAAGGGCTTTCACTAATGGTTGGAGTATTGCCGTACCATAATTGACCCGTCTCTGGTTGTTTCACGGCAAAGATTGAAGAACCCATACTAAAATCACTTTTGGATAAATCTTGATATTTAACAATCCAAGAGTCGTTTCTATAATATAAGTTCAATAGATAAAGCGCAGCCATCGAATGCAAAAGAGCTTTTATATTGCCATCTTTAAGAGAAGCAAACCTATCATGTTTTACAGCTTGATATGCTTTTCCCCAAAATGTACCGCCTCTTTTATGAGCATTCTTTAACGGTCTTAGAACTAAATTCTCTTCTTTGGTCAAATTGAAGAATGGTGCAACAACCAAAACTCGTTTATTATGTGTAGCCCATTTTATATCAATAAGTTTTAAGCAATCCTCATCAAAAAACAAGCTTTTATCTCCACGTTGTTTTGTCCCGCCATTGTTATAATACAATTCCTTAGAAATTGCTTCTATCTGGACACAGCATCGTATCAGTAAATCTGCTATATGTGGTGAGAATGTCTCCAATTGCGAATTACATGGTTTAGTAATTTCTTGACCATGCTCATGAAGAGTAATTTCATCTGTTATAAAAATGAAATTAGACACATTAATTAATTCTTTTTCAAGGCTCAAGTATGTCTGCCAAAAAATATCTGATTTTTTCATAAAATTTCTTCTATTAACCTAAGTTATTTGTCTACTAATTGACTCTTAATCAAGAGCATCATAGGCAATCTCCTTTATATTTGTGTATTCACATTCCTATTCTCTATCTCTTCATACTTTGTTCTATACTTATCATTCAAATTTCACCATATCTGCAAGCTGAACAAAATAATCATTTGACCAGATATCAAGTTCGCGAGGATTTTTCACAAAAGGAAGAACGTCGTTCTTTACCTGATTCATATTTGCCGACATCAGTTTTTCTTTCAGTCGGAGAATAAATGAATCCTTGTCGAGAACTTCATTGTTAAACTGCAAAGCTCGCTCGGCAAGATGATTAAAGCCCAGTGGCACATTATGACGGACATACCACTCGAAGTCATACCAATCACACCCTTTCACACGATTCTTCCATGCACGATAGACCAATGCTTGCATTTTACCGGCAAATAAATCCGGCAGTGCAAAACAACGCGTCATAAAAGAGTGTGGTTGCAACAATAGTTTCTGCTCAGTTCGGAAATTCAACGGAGGCTGAGTGTCAACCTCAATCTTTATCTTGATGGATTTATCGGTCTGAAAAGATACATCATACACATTTGTGGTGTCTTCCAGACATGCAGACTCCACTTTACCAAAATTCTTTTTGTCCTTTTTTGTTATCTCTACTTCCCGACCCACAATGGCAAATTCATCAATTATCGGTTGGAAAAATTTCGTAAAATCAAAATTTTCATCTGGTGTCAGAAGAGAGAAATCCATATCTTCCGAGAATCGTTGAAGTCCGTGAAATATTCTTAGGCAAGTGCCGCCATAAAATGATGCCACATCGAAGAATCCACCGTTGTGAAGTCCGGCAAGTATCACCTGCTGATTTACCTAAAAAATGGCATTTCGCTTCTGCTGTTCAGTCGATAAATCGTATGCGGATAGCATACTGTCATATATATCATTTTTCATTGCTTTAATAATTTTAATAATGTACGGATTGATTCAGCTTTTTTGCCCACTTTTGCATATTCTTCCAAAATTGCGGGATTCATTTGCTTGAAATCGCTCAATTCCATTCTGATGTCTTCCTCCAAATAGAGAACTGCATCTTTTGGATAGCGAAGATTCACTCTGGGAGAGTTGGCAATCAAGTCGCACAACGCCTTTTCAGGAGTGGCAATCACAAAGGCATATTCATTTTTCCTGATACTTGATAAGCCAACTGAAAACGCATCTTTGGAAATATAGGTGTATTCAAATCTGCCAATGGGTGTATCAAAATCGCGGGAGTGTTTCAGCGTCATAGACTGCATGACATAGACCTCTTCAGGAATCAATCCATAATAACGCAGAGCCGATGACATAGAAACATACGAAGGAGTATAGAGATGGTTTGCAATCAACTCTGTCGACAAAGCGATACCCGTAACATTTGGACTACACACATAAAGCCCCCTCTTGAGCCGAATGACCTGCTTATCGCGCTCAAGCAACCTGATTTTCTGATTACCACCCTTGATATGAGGGAAGAGAGACTCCAAGGCAGCAGCAGTGACAGGTATGTTTCCTAATTGTTCCAATGGACTTTTCACGCTGCAAAGATAGTAAAAATTTGAATACTAAAACATGTTTAGTATACTTTTTTGTTCAAAATTTTACGGCTACCCATTTTCCGACAATCTAAAACATTTTGCTGAACTTGTACGGCGAAGCGCATTGGAGAGAATGTTAAAATTCCGATATTGCTTTGATAATCGGGAGATTATCACTAACTTTGTATTGAGTCACTGTTGTCGGTTTGGCAAATGCGGCTTGTAATGTGTTAAGATGCAGAAGGTTAACAACTTACAAACAGAGAAAATGTACGAATCTTGTACGGATTTGATTTGCACCCTTTTGTAATTCAATAAGTTAACCACCTCTGCATCGAAAAATATATCTTCTACCGAAGCATCTAAAGGTAATAACGCTTAGTTTTACGTATGACTGCAACTGAAGGCCGACTCGTGAGTGACACTCACAGGTTCAGATCGGCAATAAAGTGATGACAGAACAAATAATCATAAAAGGTTACTGGTGGCTGCCTTCTTCGCCAAATGATACCGTTGCAGGCATCTTGACATATACACCCGGCCAATGTATAGAACTGGAGTTGATCGGTCAATTAAAGCCATGCCTATCTGCTTTGGAAGAATACATAGGCCGCACGGACGAAAATGTGATTTTTGGAGTAAGTTCCGATGCTAAAGAAATTTCTCTGATAAATTGCTACACCTCCGGTGGATCATTCAACTTCAACTGCCCATTCCCGATCCATAGATATAATTGCCAACACTTGGTTATTGGTTCCCATGTCGCATGTTTAGATACCGATTGCTTTTTTGAGGCACAGATAAACATCCCGTACTTAAGCCTTTGGGCTACTCCGAATTCTATCAGCAAATCTATATCTTTCAATAAGAAACAAATACAAAAAATAAACATTTCTTTTATCGCCGGAGAGAATAATATTGCGGCTTTCGATTTTGAGAACTACAAATTTTCAATTGATGGGGCTGTTAATTATAGGGGAGATTATTTTGAGCCGCATATATCCCAGAAGACATATTTGACAATAACGAGTGAGGATGATTGTTCTTTAAGCGACATCCTGAATAAGATCTTTTTATTTGAACAATTCATATCGTTTGCAACTCTTAAACATATTGAAAGCTATAAAATTGTTCTATTCGACAAATCAAAATTCCAACAACTCAATAATGGCAAAAAATTCTACTTCCCAATAGAATATATTCGTGTATTCCATGGAAGAGAAGATTTAGCTACGGAACAAGCACCACAGAAACGAGGCGATTTTTTATTCACATACGACACCATAAAATTGGAGTTCAAGCAAATCCTCACCAAATGGTACTCTGAGCAACGGGACATCGCGCCGATACGTCATCATCTGATTGAGTGTGTCCGTAAGAAAAAGACCTTCTCAAGTGTTGATTTTTTAATCGTCATTCAGGGAATTGAAGGCTTTTGGTGGAGATTCCGGGATGAGAATTACAAACGGGTAAATCAAATAAATCATAAAAAACAGCCCCGTTTAAAGACTATTCTGGCTACCCTGATACAAGAGTTTGAAGATATAAAGGCCCTGAAATTATGTGATATAAATATCGATGACGTCGTTGACTCCAGAAATTATTACTCTCATTTTGTCAAAAAAGATAGCAAACCTCATGTCAAGGATGGTATCGAGCTCTATGAGCTCACCGACCAAATTCGGAAGTTGCTAATCTGCTGTATATTGAACTTTATCGGATTCTCAAACGAACAAATAGCTCATATAGTTAAGGAGAGCCATAGCAGCTACCTGCACGATTAATCACATACTAATTTTGCAATCAATACGTGCACAGCGTGATCATAACATGAACAGATTCAGAACTATAAACGTAGTGGCCGCCATCATTACGGACAGCGGAAAAGTGCTGGCCACCCAACGCGGATATGGCGAATGGAAAGGCTGGTGGGAATTCCCGGGCGGAAAGATTGAGCCGGGGGAAACGCCGCACGATGCCATCATGCGGGAGATCAAGGAGGAGCTTGCTGTTGGCATAGAGGTAGAAAAGAAACTTACTACTGTGGAATACGACTACCCTGCGTTTCATCTGTCCATGCAATGCTACTTATGCCATATAGTCTCGGGGCGGCTGTCATTGCTGGAGCATGATGATTTACGATGGTTGTCGACAGACGACATCGGATCGGTGAGGTGGCTCCCGGCCGATCGTGAGATTATCCCATTAATAGTCCGCGAGATTCCACATCGCTGACCCATTCCCATTGCAGCGGCGTACCACCATTGCTCATCCCACCGCCTTGCCGAAAGGCAGCAGTGCCAGCTTCATCAGTCTGAAATGCTGCAACCCGAAGGGGATGCCCACTATGGTGAGGCACAGCAACACCCCCCACCCGAGATGGGTGAGAGCGATGGCAATGCCTCCGACAAACCACCAGATGATATTCATTATACCGGCAAGGCATCCGGAGGGCCAACTTTCATCGTTCACAGGCGTGCCGAACGGCCACAAGGCCAGCACTGCCAACTTTAGTGTCTGAAGCCCGAAAGGGATGCCCACTATCGTAAGCATCATGATCACGCTTGAGATGGCGTACTCCACAGCGATCATAAGGCCGCCGAACAACACCCATATTATATTGAGAAGCACATTCATGACTGGCGCGATTTGCAATGGCAACTATTGATATGATCGTCAATAAACCCTGTGGCCTGTAGGAAGGCATAGCAGATGGTTGTGCCGAAAAATTTAAACCCTCGGCGCTTCATATCCTTACTTATGGCATCGGAGACAGCCGATGATGCCGGTATGCTCTCCGCGTCCGGCACATCGTTTATGATGCGCTTCCCTTGCGGAAGAAAACCCATGATATAATTGTAGAACGAACCGCATTCAGCCACTATATCGCCGAATAGGCGGGCGTTGACCACCGCCGCATGGATCTTCAGACGGTTTCGCACGATGCGGCCATCGAGCCGAAGTCTTTCCTCATCGGCCGGCGTCATTCTCGCGACAGCCTCGTGGTCAAAGCCGTAGAAAGCCTCGCGATAGCCTTCGCGCTTGCGCAATATAGTGATCCATGCGAGTCCTGCCTGCGCGCTCTCAAGTGTCAGAAACTCAAATAGCGTCCGGTCGTCGGTCGCCGGACGCCCCCACTCCTCGTCGTGATACCTCACGTAAAGAGCATCATCGCCACACCAAGGGCAACGCACCGGGCTGCGGTCGATCATTTCAGCGTTTCTCCATCGTGAAAGGCGTGGCCCACGCGCGCGCCGAGAGCTATATAGCCATTGTGAATAGGATCGAACGTGATCAGATTCATCTTCTCCACATCTGGTTTTCCGTCTTCGGCAAGGAATTCGTCGGCGCACACAATATTGAGAATATCGGCGATGATATAATAACCGGTTTCAGACTCATACAGTTTCTCCTTGATACGGCACTCCATTGTCATCGGGAAATTCCGGAACAGCGGAGCATCTACATTCTCGGCTTTCTCCGACGTCCATCCCGTCTTCTCTATCTTATTGTGCTGTTTTTTGCCGCTGACAACGCCTACATAATCCGCAGCCACCATAGTATCTACCGTAGCGAATGCCACCGTGAAGTCGGGGCAACGGTTAAGATTTTCTGTGGTGCAATGACTACCCATCGAGATCATGATCTCATTCATATCCCACTGGCCGGCCCATGCAGCGTTCATGGCATTGGGCGTACCATCGGCATCGTAAGTGCCGATTATCAGCACCGGCTGCGGTAGCATCCACGCTTTAGGCTTGAAATTTTTCATATTAAATCTGATTTAGTTGTTTTTGTTTGCCTTGTTCCGGCAGTCTGTAAGCATCAACGGTTTTGCCGCCGGATAGTTCAGCGCACACTGCCGGATGGCAGTCCGCCCCGCATGGATGGTATCGGCATGCGGGGCGGCTTTCATGTGTTTACGCTGACTGCAATCAGAGCATACGGGTGATTATCGCTTTCACTTCCTCGCCGAGGCGCGCTGCGGCCTCAGGGGTGGCAGCTTCGGCATACACGCGTATTATAGGCTCGGTGTTGCTTCGGCGCAGGTGCACCCACGAGTCGGCAAAATCTATCTTCACGCCGTCTATATCGGTGATTTCCTCGCCGGCAAACTTTGCTTTCACAGCCTCCAGAAGGGCGTCGATGTCAAGCGTAGGAGCAAGCGACACCTTTGTCTTGTATATGGAGTAAGGAGGATAGCCCGCACGAAGCTCGCTCACCTTCTTGCCGCTCTTGGCAAGCAGGGTGAGGAAGAGGGCCACACCCACGAGGGCGTCGCGGCCGTAGTGGGCGGCGGGATAGATGACTCCGCCGTTGCCCTCGCCGCCTATGACGGCGCCTATCTCCTTCATCTTGGTGGTGACGTTGACCTCGCCCACAGCGGCAGCCTCATAGCGGCCACCGCGCGCACGCGTCACATCGCGGAGAGCACGCGAGGAACTCAGGTTGCTTACGGTGGCTCCGGGTGTGAGACTGAGCACGTAATCGGCCACGCTCACCAGCGTGTACTCTTCGCCGAACATCTCGCCATTCTCCATGACGATGGCCAGACGGTCTACGTCGGGGTCCACAACAAAACCTACATCAGCCACACCAGTCGACATCAGCGATGCGATGCCCGTGAGGTTTTCCGGGATGGGTTCGGGCGTATGGGCGAAATGACCTGTGGGCTCACAGTTCAGCTCGACCACCTCCTCCACGCCGAGAGCGCGGAGCAACTGCGGTATGACCGTACCTCCGACACTGTTTACCGCGTCCACGGCCACACGGAAATGCGCGTTGCGGATGGCTTCCACGTCCACTGCCGGGAGAGCGAGCACGGCGTCTATATGGTGGCGGTTGTAGGTAGTGTTGCTGTACTCATGTCCCAGTTTGTCGACAGGAGCATAGCTGTACTCACCGGCATCGGCTATGCGCAGCACCTCGCGTCCTTCGGCATCATTGAGGAATTCGCCTCGCTCGTTGAGCAGTTTGAGGGCGTTCCACTGCATCGGATTGTGGGATGCGGTGATAATGATACCTCCGCACGCTTTCTCAGCCGTAACAGCTATCTCGGTGGTGGGGGTGGAGGCGAGACCGATGTTCACAACATCGAATCCCATGCTCACGAGAGTGCCTGTGACGAGACGGCACACCATATCGCCGCTGATGCGGGCGTCGCGTCCCACCACTATGGTGCGGGAGTTGCTGGATGCTGTTTTTTCGATGAATGCAGCGTAGGCGGCCGTGAAGCGCACGATATCCTGAGCGGTGAGGGCATCGCCGGGTGCTCCGCCTATAGTGCCGCGTATGCCGGAAATAGATTTTATGAGGGTCATATCTTGGCTATATTTGGTTATAGAGAGTGTTCTTAGATTTTAGGGCGATAGTAGCGTATGTGATACATGTATGGCACCACCTCGGCAATCTCGCTGGTAAGACCGAGCTGCGATTTCACCACCAGATTCACCTCGCAGTCCACCGGCAGGAGAGCCAGCGGATACTGTATGCCCGAGCCCCATTGGCTTGAGCTCTGCAGCTGATAGTTGCCGAAACGGAAAGAGGTGTTGTTGAAGCTAAGGTCGTTCTCGTTGCCCACGCCGCCGGTGAGCTCGCCGCCAGTGTAGCGGTACAGCGAGTAGCGTGTGAAGCGGAAATAGATGAGCTCGTCGGATTTCGCCTTGTTGCCGGGCGTACCGGCGTCGAGCACCTGCATGTAAAGATTGCCGTCCTCATCAAGACGATAGTAGGGAGCGTCGGGTCCCGTTTCAAACACCGTGTCGGCCGGCACCTCGCCCACCACATGATGGTTGGCCAGGAAGGCGTTCACATAGTGTGTCTCATCGGTGAGCAGCTCGGCGTAGCTCTTGGTGTCGTCGCACGACGCGAGTGTCGCGCCGGCGAGGGCTATGGCCGCAAGAGCTATGTTGCGTAGTATTTTCATTTTTTATCTATGTATTTTCTTTTATTTTCAGCAAGGAGCGCCCTGAAAGCCGCGGCGGCATCGTCGAGCGTGCCATGATACTCGCCGCCGGCGGCATTTATGTGGCCGCCGCCGCCGAAGTGTTCGGCGCATATTTCATTCACCGGAAAATCGCCCTGCGAGCGCATTGATATTTTAATATAATGTTCCTCCTCGCGCATGAAGCATGAATACACCACTCCGGGAATGGAGAGAGGACGGTTCACGAGGCTTTCCGTGTCGCCTTTGCAGTAGTGGTAGCGGTTGAGCTCGGCACGGCTCAAGGTGATCAGGGCTGCATGCATGTCATGGTTCACTTCCATCTTGCGGTCCAGAGCGTAGGCGTTCAGGCGCAGGGAGTTCTCGCTGACAGTGTTGAACAGCAATTTGTACAAGCGGTTTTTGTCGGCTCCATGGCGCAGCAACTCGGCCACTACCTCAAACAGTTCCGGGTCCGAGCTGTTGTAGGCAAAGCCTCCGGTGTCGGTCATTATACCTGCCAGGAGCAGTGTCGCCGCCGTAGCGTCGACATAGGGCAGCAGTTCCAGACGGCACAGCACCCTGAACAGCAGATAGCACGTGGCAGCCATCTCCGGATGGGAAATGGCGACAGTGGCGAAGTCCGACGGGTTCTCATGATGATCTATCATCACCTTCGGGGCCTTGGCGGCCAGAAGTGCGTCGGCCATACGGTCCACCCGCTTCGGCTCGTTGAAATCGAGGCAGAATATAAGGTCGGCATCGCGCAGGAGCGTGCGGGCAAAGTCGGGATGGCGTGCAGCATCCACCAGTTCCTTGGCCTCCGGCAGCTGCATCAGCAACGCCGACGTGGCATCGGGGATTATGCAGCGCACATCTTTGCCGAGCGTACCCAGCACATGGGCCAGCGCCAGCGACGATCCTATGGCATCACCGTCGGGACCCACATGGCAGATTACAGCTATCTTCGTGGCGTCGGCCATGAGATGGCGCAGGCGCCGCACGTTTTCGTCTTTAATGATACGGGAAATCATTGCAATGAAATATTGCGCAAAGATAGCGAAGATTCTTCAAATACAAGCGGCGGCACACAGAGAAAACTCCGCGCGCCGCCATTTCCTTAATTATTTTTAAGAGATGTGATCAGAAGATGCGTCCGGAAAGGGTGAACTTCAGCACAGGATACACTGTGAGCTTGTTCATGATTTTCTGGAAAGTATCGTCGTTGCTGAAGTCGGCCACATTGACTTGTTCGGCATGCAGATCGTCCCACAGATAGGGCTTTTTCTGGAACTGCACACCGAGCTCCCACATGAAGTTCAGGCGTCCGACGGGACACGGACGACCGGTGCCGATGCCCAGATACGGACGGAACGACGATGTGCGTATGGCTCCTTTGGCATAGCCGTGCTCGTCGAGAGGGAGTTTATAATCGCCCACTTCCACATAGCTTCCAAGCTCGTCCACTCCGGGACAATAGCCGTTGATACCCACCATGTCTTTGCCTCCGAAAAATGCGCCGACGGCTACAAACAGGGGAAAGCGGTTGCCCATCGGATACACGTTGAATATGAGCGAGCCTTGCAGGCGCTTCAGCGATCCGTCAAGATCGATTTCGGTATCACGGTTGCCATAGTCGGTATGTATCGTCACATCTGAATTAACATGAAATTTAATTCCGGGCATGATATGCACCCCGGCGCGGGCCTGCACGAAGGGAGATATAGGCGTGGCTGCCTCAATTCCTATGCCGGTGGTACCCACACCCACCGAGAGGCCGAGATGGTTGGCTATACCCATTTTTGTTTTGGACGCGGTCTGGGCTGCTACGGTAAAGGTTCCGGCGGCCGCACACAGGGCCGCACACAGCATGATGGCAAGTTTCTTCATAGATTATCTAATCGTCTTTTATAGAGTGTTGATAATAATTGGTTTGCAAAATTAACAAAATTTTACCAATCTGCCATACTATTGGCCACATACCTGATAGAAAACCTACCACACCTACGGCCACAAGCCTGGAGCCGGCTAAAAATACAGGGCCATCCGGCCCTCTTATGCGCAATCCTATATATAAATATTCAAATATTTTTCTCAGCACGATAAAAAATTGTAATTTTGCACCCTGAAACAAAGCTTTTACAACAAGCACAAAACGAAAATGGAAATAATCAGAACAGTCGAGCAATTGCGCAGCGCCGTCTCCCAGACCAGGGAAGCGGCACGCACCATCGGCCTCGTACCCACCATGGGCGCCTTGCACGACGGCCACCTGTCGCTCGTGGAGCGCGCGCGCAAAGAGAACGACGTGGTGGTGGTCAGCATATTCGTAAACCCCACCCAATTCAACAATCCCGACGACCTCCGCACATATCCCCGCACCGAGGAAGCCGACTGCGCGCTGCTCGAAAAAGCCGGCGTCGACTATGTGTTCGCACCGTCGGTAGAGGAAATATATCCCGAGCCGGACACCCGCGTGTTCGACCTCGGCCCCGTGGCCGAAGTGATGGAAGGAGCCATGCGCCCGGGCCACTTCAACGGTGTGGCGCAGATAGTGAGCAAATTGTTTGCATGGGCTTCCCCCACCCGCGCCTACTTCGGCCACAAGGACATCCAGCAGATAGCTGTGATACGCCGCATGGCAGCCTTGGAAGGCTTTGCCGGAGAGATAGTGCCCTGCCCCATCAAGCGCGAGGATGACGGCCTTGCCATGAGTTCGCGCAACACACGCCTCACCCCCGCGCAACGCGCCATAGCTCCTGCCATCTACCGGGCGCTACAGGCTGCCGTAGGCATCGCACAGAAGGGCAAGAGCGTGCAGGAGACAATCGACGCCACTGTTGCTTCGGTCAATGCCGTCGACGGTCTCGAAACCGAGTACTTCCAGATTGTCCACCCCGACACAATGCAACCCATCGCCGAATGGGCCGAAGCACCGCAAGGCGCCATCGGCTGCATCACCGTGTACTGCGGCGAGGTAAGGCTCATCGACAATATCACTTTCCCTGCACAGTCATGACGATAGAAGTTCTGAAATCAAAGATACACCGCGTCACAGTCACGGAAGCCCGCCTCGACTACATAGGCAGCATCACCATCGACGAAGACCTCCTTGACGCGGCCGGCATACTCCCCGGCGAGCGCGTGTTCATCGTCAACAACAACAACGGCGAGCGCCTCGACACATACACCATCCCGGGCGAAAGAGGAAGCGGCGTTATATGCCTCAACGGAGCCGCCGCGCGCAAAGTGCAGCCCGGCGACATTGTGATCATAATGGCCTACGCCTCCATGACACCGGAGGAAGCACGGACCTTCAAGCCCTCCGTGATATTCCCCGACACCGCCACAAACAAACTCATTGACTAACATCTTCACCACAACATAACCCAACATGTTTGAACGACTAAGCGACCGCCTCGAACGCAGCTTCAAGCTACTCAAAGGACAAGGCAAAATCACCGAAATAAACGTAGCCGACACACTCAAGGAAGTGCGCCGCGCACTCATCGACGCCGACGTCAATTTCGCCACTGCCAAGGCCTTCACCGATGCCGTCAAGCAGAAAGCACTCGGACAAAACGTCATCAACGCCGTAAAGCCCGAGCAACTCATGGTGAAGATCGTCAACGACGAGCTCACCGCGCTCATGGGTGGCGACGTGGCGCCCCTCACCATCAAAGGCAACCCCGCCATCATCCTCATGTCGGGCCTCCAGGGTTCCGGTAAGACAACATTCTCAGGCAAGCTCGCCAAAAAGCTCATGGCCGAGAAACACATGCGCCCGCTGCTCGTGGCCTGCGACGTCTACCGCCCCGCCGCCATCGACCAGCTCAAGGTGCTCGCCGACAGCATAGGCGCCGAAGTCTACACGGAGCCCGATGTCAAGGACCCGGTGGGCATAGCACGCCGCGCCATCGACCATGCCCGCGCGCACCGCAACGACCTCGTCATTGTCGACACCGCCGGACGTCTCGCCGTAGATGAGCAGATGATGGACGAGATCGAAGCCATCAAGAAAGCCATCAACCCGAGGAGATCCTCTTTGTGGTCGACTCCATGACCGGTCAGGACGCCGTCAACACCGCCAAGACTTTCAACGAGCGCCTCGACTTCGACGGCGTGGTGCTCACAAAGCTCGACGGCGACACACGTGGCGGAGCTGCCCTGTCCATTCGCAGCGTGGTCAAGAAGCCCATCAAATTCGTGGGCACCGGCGAGACACTCGACGGAATCGACACCTTCCACCCCGACCGCATGGCCAACCGAATCCTCGGCATGGGCGACATCGTATCGCTTGTCGAAAAGGCACAGCAGCAGTTCGACGAGAAGGAAGCCGAGGAAATGGCCAAGAAATTCCGCCGCAACCAGTTCACCTTCAACGACTTCATTAAGCAGATACAGCAAGTCAAGAAGATGGGCAACATCAAAGACCTCGCTGCCATGATCCCCGGTGTGGGCAAAGCACTGAAAGACATCGACATCGACGACAACGCTTTCAAAAGCGTGGAAGCCATAATCATGTCCATGACACCCTACGAGCGCGAGCATCCCGAAGTACTCAACGCGGGCTCGCGCCGCCAGCGCATAGCAAAAGGCTCCGGAACCACTCCCGCAGAGGTCAACCGCCTGATCAAGCAATTCGACCAGATGCGCAAAATGATGCAGCAGGTCACCTCTATGAAAAATCCCATGGGCATGATGCGCCAGATGCGCGGCATGCGACGCAACTGATCACGCAGCACATGACCCTGCTCGACGGAAAAAAAACCGCAGCCGAATGGCGCGCCGACACAGCGCGCCGTGTGGCCCTTCTGGAATCAATCCACGGCAGGGCTCCCAAACTTGCTGCCGTGCTTGTGGGCGACGACCCCGCAAGCGCCACCTACGTGCGCCTGAAAGCCAAAGCATGTGAGGAATGCGGCATACGCTCGCGCATAGTCCATATCCCGGCCGACGCCACACAGCAGCAAGTGCGCGACACTGTGCGCCGCCTCAACCGTAACTCATCTGTCGACGGCATCATCGTGCAGCTCCCACTGCCATCGCATCTCGACTACAAGGACCTGCTGCAGCTCATCAGCCCGGGCAAGGATGTCGACGGATTCACGCCCGTAAATATCGGACGCCTCGCCCTCGGCATGCAATGCCTGCCACCTGCCACTCCCGCCGGAATCATAGAACTTCTGCGCCGCAACGGCATCACCACGCGCGGCCGCCGTGTGGCCGTAGTCGGTCGCAGCAACATAGTAGGACGCCCCATGGCATCGCTGCTCATGCTAAAATCCGATATGGGCGACGCCACCGTAACAGTGTGCCATAGCGCCACACCGCAGTCCGAGCTGGAGGCAATACTGCGCGACAGCGATATCATCATCAGCGCCGTGGGCGCACCGGGGCTCGTGAAAGCCCACATGGTCCGGCCCGG
>JAAGKN010000003.1_pt1 | contig 100997 bp, 90 predicted proteins | sample 6206371 | NCBI WGS metagenome assembly JAAGKN01 (sample SAMN11533720, study PRJNA540317) | gut metagenome | isolation source: fecal pellets from male and female animal of same cohort | host: Peromyscus leucopus | place: USA:CA | collected 2017
CTAACCACCTGAGCTACAGGCCCGTTTTCTGTTGCTCAGAGATAATAGCACACCCCCAGACATGGATGCAACCAGAACATTTATTTTTCCGGCAAAAGTCCCAGAGCTTTGTCCAGAGCCGGTTTCCACACATCAGTCAGACGGGTCAGTGACCAGGCGGCATTGGCCGGACTGGTGGAAGGCAGAACCACCGGTTCCAGACCAGTCTGCTCCATCTGGTACTTCCGGTAATACTTCTCGGCGGCTTTTCCGTTGCAGACAATGGTCTGAATGCAGGATTGATCCAGAAGGGGCTTCAGATCATTCACCCGGACATCCCGGATGCTGCTGTCGCTGCTTCCTGTGATCAGACAGCTCTCGATCACATCCCACACCGCAATATGATTTGCCAGAAGAAACGCCTTCTTTTCTTCCACAGTACTCAGCACAGGTCCGTCCAGACAGGCAGACAGCACTTTCCAGAAACGGTTCTGGGGGTGGCCATAATAAAAATTCTGCTCTCTGGATTTGACCGAAGGCAGAGATCCGAGAATCAGGACCCGGCTTTCTGTATTCCATACCGGTTCAAAGGGATGCACAACCCATTCTTCGTTCATGTTCTTCACTTTCCTGCTGCAGGCAGTCCTTTCTGCTCCATTGTAAAAGACTTCTGCGTTCTGAGTCCGCAGAAGTCTTCGTGTTCCATCTTATCCAAGGCTTACGGAAGCTTTCGAGCCCCGGGATCCGTTTTTCTCTACCCGGATCTGCCAGTCGATCTGTGTTTTCAGAGAAGGCACATGGGAGATGATCCCCACCAGTTTCTGTGCCCCGGCCAGAGACTGCAGTGCCTCAATGGCCTTGGCCAGAGATTCTTCGTCCAGGGAACCGAATCCCTCATCCACAAACAGGGTATCCACCCGCATGCCGCCGGCTCTGGACTGAATCTCATCCGAGAGCCCCAGCGCTAGGGACAGAGAAGCCAGGAAGGATTCCCCGCCGGAGAGAGACTTCACCGAACGGGTCTGTCCGGCAAAGTGGTCCAGCACATTGAGGTCCAGACCGGCCTTGCCCCGGCCTCCCTTTTCCTGGGCACGCACCAGTTCATACTGTCCCTGGCTCATTTTCAGAAACCGCAGATTGGCTCGTTCCAGGATCCTGTCAAAAAATGCCATCTGAATCCAGGTTTCCAGGGGGATTTTTGCCTGTCCGTTGAGAGAACCCATGAACGTCTTGGACAGATTGTCCAGCTGGGCAGCCCTGTTTTCTGCTTCCGGCAGTTCTTCCAGCACATCCTGCAGGCTTTTCCAGGTCCGGCGGTTGCCATCCAGTCTGGCATAGCCAAGCTGGAGTTTCTGGAGAGTTTCACTCAGTTTTTCCTGCAGAGCCTGCTGCCTGCGGCGGCTTTCTTCCAGATGCTGAGGAAGACTGGCGGGCAGTTCTTCCCTGTTCATCTGCAGAATGCCATCCGCTTTATGAATCTGTTCCGCCGCATCCCGCTCTTTGCCCTCCCAGAGCTTCTTGTCGGATTTCCATTTCTGGATTTCCTGTTCCAGCCTAGCCTTCATCTGACTGGCTTCTTCCAGAGAAGACGTCCTTCGGTTTTTCGACAGTCCGCTGTACAGCCCCTGAGCACTGGCCAGCTGCTTCTGGCTGTCTTCCAGATGCACCTGAAGGTCCTGCAGTTCCTTCTGTTTCTCCTGCATTTCCTTCTGTTTTTTCTGCAGATCATCCTGCAGTTTCTTTCTTCTGTCCAGAGAAGCCTTCAGATGACGGCGCTGCTCCTTCAGGCTGGCATCCGTGATGCCTTCAGGCAGTCTTCCTCTTGCCTGCTGCAGTTCCTTCCGGGCTGCTTCCGCAAAAGACAGCAGTCTGGCGCACTGAGAAGATGCCTCCTGGGCTTTCTGCAGCGCATCGGCCTGCCGGGATTCCAGAGCTTCCAGATCCGAATAATCCGGCACTTCCGGTGCACGGCTGGCCGGTGCAGGATGCTCCAGGGATCCGCATACCGGACAGGGCATTCCTTCCTGAAGGGTTTCGGCAAGAATGCCGGCCTGGGCATCCAGAAACAGCCGTCTGGCTCTTCCTGCCTCTGCTGCAGCTGATTCATGAACAGCAGACAGCCTGCGGTATGTCTTCTGGGCTTCTGCAGCCTGTTCTTCCTTTTGTCTGCAGTCCGCTTCCAGCTGCCGGACTTCCTGCAGAGCCGATTCATTCTGCTTCAGCTGCTGTACCTGCAGCTCCAGCTGGCTGAGGCTGTCGGCCTCATTTCGAAGAGCTTCACACTGTTTCTGGAGAACGGCGCTGTCATTTTGCAGGCTCTGGCGCAGGTTCAGGTCTTTCTGGCAGTTCTGTTCCAGCGTGCTGATCTGTTTCTCAAGCTGCTGGCGCCTGCGGGCTTCTTCCATCTCTCTGGACAGTTCCTGAATGCACAGTGCTTTTTCATCCATCTGGCCACTCTGCGCTTCCAGAAGAGCACGGGTCTCTCTGGCCTGGTGCAGCAGAGGGGTCCATTTCTGCAGACTGGCCCTGGCCTCCTGGCGCTTCTGCTCCTGTTTCAGATTTTCTTCCAGGCGTCCAATGACAACGGACAGCTCCCGGCTCTGTTTCTGCATAGCCTGAGACTGCTGCTCCAGTTCTGCCTGTTTTTTCTCTTCTTTTTCCATCCAGATCTGGAACTCCGAAGGATCAAAGCCGTCTTCCGGCTCATAGCCCAGAAAGGAGTCGACAAGAGAATCCCTGTTCTCTTCCAGCTGATCCAGATGCCGCAAGGCTTCCCGGGCCTGATCCCACAAGCGCTGCTCCAGGCTCTGGTAAATCTGGGTGTCAAAAATGGTGCGGAAAATTTCAGAACGTTCTTTGGTGGTGGCTAAAAGAAGGCGCAGAAAATCTCCCTGGGCAATAAGGGCTACCTGACCAAACTGGTCTCTGTCCAGACCGATCAGCTCCTTAATAAAGGCATTCACTTCCGAGGTCCTGGTCAGAGGCACATCGTCGTCTGGCCGGATGAGCTCCGCAGTCTGCTTCTGGGTCACCATGCCCTGTCCGCGCTCCTTGGGTCTTAAATACTCAGGAGAGCGCTGGATGGTGTATTCCTTTCCGTGCACCTTAAAAGTCAGCCGCACCCAGGTTCTGGTTTTCGGGTCCGCATACTCACTTCGGAGCATTTCCGGTTTTCTCGCACTGCCGGACAGGGAGCCGTACAGCGCATAGACAATGCCGTCGAAAATCGTGGTTTTTCCAGCACCGGTGCTGCCGCTGATGAGATAGAGGCCGCTGTTTCCAAAGACGGAAAAATCAATTTCTTCCACCCCGGCATAGGGGCCAAAGGCAGAAAGAGTCAGTTTAACGGGCAGCATACAGTTCCTCCAGCAGGTCCGTCAGGACCTGTTTCTGATACGGGCTTACAGATTTCCCGTTCATTTCCTTATAAAAGTCTTCCATCATGTCCAGAGGAGATTTTTTCTGCACCTCTGCAGCTCCTTCCAGATCTTCGTAACGGATCCGTTCCGTCTGTCCGGTGCAGGAAAGCTGCATGAGCCGGGGATAGAAGGTCTGCAGCCGGCCAAAGGCTCCGGGAATCAGATTGGTATCTGTCAGGGTGATGGTGTAATAGTCTTCCGGATTCTGTGTCCGGACAAAGGAGCGGGCTGTCAGTTCTGCATAACTGCCGCTCAGGGTGCGGATATCCCGCAAAGGCACAATGGGCACGGTGGTTTTCTCAATCTGGTCATTTTCAATGGTCAGCAGAGCCATGGATTTGGTCTGGGCAGCTTCGGAGGGAGAATACTTCAGCAATGTGCCGCAGTAGTACCCCTTTTCACCGGCCTTCTGGGGAGAGTGCAGGTGTCCCAGGGCCGCATAGTCAAAATCATCCAGAACTTCCGTGCCGATCTGGTCCAGCCCGCCTACAATCAGTGCTTCACTGTCGCACACCCGGGAACCCGCAAAAAACTGGTGAGCCATGAGAATATTAACGCCTTCATCCGCCAGTTCAGCCGCACCCAGAGCTTCTTCAAACGCTTCCTGATAGCTGGTCAGAATCTGTTCGGTGTAAGGCCGCACGTTCCCGGGCTTCAGAAAGGAAAGCTGGTGAATCCGCACCTTCTGCCCCTTCTCTTCCAGATCCACGAAAGGAATGCTGCCGGCGTATTCTCCGGCGATGAAAACCTGGCTGGCTTCCAGCAGTTCTGAGGCAAAGCTCAGCCGCACTGCACTGTCGTGGTTGCCGCTGATTACAATCAGCGGGATATGCAGCTTCTGCATTTCCTGCAGAAACCAGTTCAGCAGTTCCACTGCTTCGGCTGAGGGTACTGTCTTATCGTATATATCCCCGGCTGCCAGCACGGCGCTCACCTGCTGTTCTCTGGCACAGGCCAGCACCTGCTGCAGAGCGTCCTTCTGTTCTTCCTGCATGGAATATCCGCAGACCCGTTTTCCCAGGTGCAGGTCCGAAATGTGAATCAGCTTCATTTTGCTTCCTCCTCTGACGTCCGGAACACGCAACATATCGGCTGCAGAAAGCCGGATTCCGGCCCGCTTTCTGCAGCGTTTTCTTCAGTCAAGGGTAACAGAATTCAGCTCATCTCTCATCCCTGTCCCGACAGATTTCTCCATCCTGTGTCATGAATGACACAGGATCAGCAGCAGCATAAAGAAAAACGCGGAAGATTTCTCTTCCGCGAAGATGGTTATCACAAAATTTTGAAACAGAGCTAGTACAGCATCCCCATGAAAACCCCCGACATCAGTGTCATCATCACTGTCAGCAGAGAAGAGATCGCGAACACCGCTGCAAAGCCCCAGAACCAGCCGTTGTGCAGGGCAGCCTGCCAGGCCTGGGCGGTGCCAGAACGGCCAAACACCACAGCCTGGATGCTTCTGCGCTCCCGGACCATGAATACGATGCCGGCCACAGAAAGCAGCAGCAGTACAATTTCCAGGAACAGGTAAGCCAGATCCGGCAGATATCCGCTGATCATCGCCACCAGGTTGTTGATGAGATGCAGCACAATGGTGGTGCGCAGAGAACCTGTCCGCACATAGATCCAGCCAAACACCAGACCCATGCCAAAGACAGGCAGTCCCTGGTACAGGTTCAGATGCAGCAGCGCAAACAGCAGTGCGGAGAACACCACCGCAAAGCTGGTGGAATACTTCTTCAGGGACTCCAGAATGCAGCCCCGGAAAATCAGTTCTTCCAGCACCGGTGCAAAGAGCACTGTGGTGATGAAACTCAGCAGATCCGGCAGAATGCCACTGCCCACTTCCACAGTCACTTCCGGAATTTCCGTTCCGAAAAAGGACAGGAAGAAACTCATCACTGTGACCACCAGACCCAGCACGATGGACACAGCCCATCCGGCACAGGCGCCGAAGAAGACTTCAGAAGCCTGGACGTTTTTGTTGGTCCATGCAGCCGGCATCTGCCCGCCGGGCGTCAGATTCAGTTTGTTGCGGGCAATCATGAAAGTGCCCAGGCCGCTGGCCAGCGTTGTAGCTGCCAGAACGAAGGCCGTGGACAGAGAATCCAGATATTCGTAGGATCCTCCGATGAGCCGCATTCCCATCATGAGCAGAAAAGTGGCCATCAGAGTGACGCAGACGCTGCAGGCAATCTGCAGACCCAGATAGATCCAGCTGACCTGCACGCAGCGGTTTACGGTGTTTTCCAGAGGAGACTGGATTCTGCCGCCGGGCATGCCCTGGGGCGGCACGCCGGGTCCGCCGGCATATCCGTTCTGGCTAAGCGGCTGAGACTGACCGGCTGCCGGTGTCTGCAGGTTCTGCTCTTCGGGAGCGGGCGGCATGCCGCTGTTGTTTACCATTCCACAATTTCCTCCTGCTCTTTGTCTTCCAGAGCGGCGAGTCTGGCCTTTTCTGCCTTCCAGGCATCAAAAGGCGTCATAATTCCGTTGTCCTGGGGCTCTCCGTCGTAGGTGACCGGATTGCGCAGGCTTTCCATTTCAGCAGAAGCCGAGAGTTTTTCCCCCAGACTGCCCGAGCGGGTCAGGGGCACGTTCTTGTCCATCTGCATCAGCACTGTATCCGTCAGGCCGCTCTGGGCGCTGTGCTTCAGCGCGGTATGGAAATCCAGTTCCTGCACGGTAGCCTTGACGAATTCGTTCAGCGCAAAGGTATCGATGTTGGATTTGAAAATCAGAAACGGCAGCCGGTCGTTGTGAATCAGCAGCGGCTGGCTGACGATAAACTTGTGAATGATGCCGGTATACAGTTCATCCCGGACGATTTCATCAAAGTATTCGTGGTAGAGGGGATCGGAAGCATAGGCTTCCGGATCCGGCTGCACTTCAAAATACAGTGTCTTGTTCTTGGAACCGTGCCGGTACATGGAACCCATCAGATTCTGGCAGTAGAGGGCGTTCACCGGTTTCTTTTCTTTTTTCTGAAATATCATTGTTTTTCACTTCTCCATTTGTAGTACTGTCTGTCTCTTTCTTCATCCAGGCCTTCCCGTTCCTCCATAAAAGCAAAGGTTTCATGGCCAAAGGAGTCCAGAAAATCAGCAGGTGTCAGACGAACGGTCCATCCCCGGCCGGAAAGAGCCACATCCGGCTCTTTCCAGGCTGCCATCACAGCAGCATGGGAAAGCCGCATGACATATCCCTGTTTCAGATACGCCAGCGCAGCAGGCGCCGGCACAGACTGGAATGCATTCATAACGTTCATTTTAGGCCGATCCCGGCTGAAAGCAAAGGAAAGCCGGGTCCAGCCCTGCGGTGTTCAGAAAAACTTCAGATCTGTCTGACCGCTTCAGCACGCCCTCCGGCCTTTCTGCCGGCAATCAGCACCCAAAGACTGAGCAGAAACAGCAGAAGCAGAATGATCCACCCGGCTGCCAGCAGCCAGGCCCCAGGATCACCGGCAGCCATCTGCACAGACAGATACTCCAGTTCCCCCGGACCGCCCGGCGCACTGCCGGTGCCGGCCAGATCATAGACAAAGGAGCACACTGGCAGCAGAATGCTCAGAACCACCTGCACCGTACCCAGTGCCCGGACCTTCCTGTTTTTTCTGGCGGCCATCACGCCGCAGAACAGGCAGACTGCCAGCAGCCCAAAGAAAGCCAGTCCTGCCGGAGCCATAAACATGGCCAGTTTCTCCATCTTTCATCCCTCACTTTTCCATCTGTTTCTGTGACCCCTGTTTCCTGCCGGAAAGAATCATCAGAAACGGTTTCTGTTAAGTTCATTTTAAGACCGTCTGTTCGCAAAGCAATTCACTTCATTATTCATTATTTTCTCTTTAGAAAAACTTCAGATGTAGGCCCGGCTCTGAAAGCACCAGGTTTCCACAGACAGACATGGAGGAACAGGCGGCCAGAGTGCCTTTCAGAAACAGACCGGACGCCTGTTTTGTCTTTTTGTTGTCTCTGCTATCATCAGTACAAGAAAGCAGAAAGGAAATACCGTATGAAACTTGCCGTTGTGGAAGATGATGTCCGTTTTGCTAGGGATCTGGTTCAGCACCTGCACGCCTGGCAGCTGAAGCCGGACTGTTTCCAGGATTTCTCTTCCTTTGCCGCCTGCTGCACAGACTATGATGTGCTGATTCTGGATGTGGATCTGTGTGGGGAGAATGCCATAGAAAAGCTGCGTACGCTCTATGTTCCGGATCTGGCGGTGATCTTTCTGACTTCCTGCGCTGTACCCGATACCCTGGCGGTGATGAAAAACGCCTGGGGCTATGTGGTCAAGGGAGACCACCTTCCCGTTCTGCACCGCCTTCTCAAAGAGATCCAGGCATCCGGCAGACCTGCTGCTCTTGTGCAGCTGGAAACACTGGATGGTTCCTTCCAGGCCGATCCAAAGAAAATCGCCGGTTTCCTGTGCGACTACACCTCTGTGTTCGCCCTGTTTCCCGGCTCCAGGCCTGTCCGTCTGAAAACGCGGTCTCTGGAGGCACTGGAAAAGCAGCTGCCGGACGAGTTTTTCCGCATCAGCCGGCAGATGATCATCAACGTCCGCCACATCCATGAAATTCACCGGCAGACTCTGCACATCACCTGCACAGGCGGACAGAACTTTGCGGTCAGCCGCAGAAGATGGAAACCCCTGCTGGAAACCATGACCCGGTTTCTGGGAGAAACTCTGTGAACCGCTGGATTGTTCTGCTGCCGCTGCTGATCCGGTTTCTGCTGCTGTTTTTCCAGCAAAGAAAGCAGAACGGACGCCTGGCAGCTCTCATGGCAGGCTCTCTGTTTCTGGCTATCCTGCTGGCAGGCCTGCATCTGTTTGAACTCTGGATGATCCCTCTGTTTTCAGCAGCAATTCTGGTCTGGATGCTTCAGAACCCGGACGGAATCCCTGTACAGAGGCTGCTTGTGAGCGTGTTTCTGGAGGATCTCTTTGTCTGCCTTCTGCTGCTGGAAGACAGACAGCCCTCCGTTTTTCTGATTTCCCTGTTTCTTTGCGCCATCTCTCTGGTCAGCTGCTGGACTGCACGCAGACTGCTGACATCGGCTGCCCTGCAAAAAAGCCTGATTCCGGTAAGCACCAAAAACAGTTCCCTGTTCTGGATCGCACTGGCACAGGTTTTGCAGGCGTGCATTCTCTGGAAACCGCAGCTGGCTTTTGCCCTTCTGGCTTCCCTGCTGTTTTTTCAGATCTGGCTGACCGCTCAGTCCCTGCACCAGGAACAGGAAGTTTTGCGTCAGGATCAGGAACACCTGCAGCAGGCCCTGAAGGCAGCAAACCGACAGTCTCAGACTCTCTTTGCAAAGCAGCAGGCCATCCACGAAAGACTCCACAGCATAAAAAACGAGATGCTCCTGCTGCGGGAACATCTCAAAAACACAGAAGAAAGAAGCATGACCGAAACCATCCTGCACCAGATCCAGGACAGCTTTGAGCCGCTGTATTCTTCAGACAGCTTTCTTCATTTTGTACTCAAAGACAGGATACAGAGCCTGCCTGTCCAGAACCGCCCCCGGATTCTGGCTGAGTGTCCTGAAGATTTTGACTGGACGGCGGATTCCATGCTGCCTCTGCTGCAGAGTGCTGACTGGATTTTTGCCCGGCCCGGTCTGCAGAGTGCTGAATGGAAAATCACCCGGGAATGGATGGGTGTCCACGCTCAGTGTGAAAGAAACACCAATCATGCCGCCAGCCCAGAACAGAAGGAACAGCTCCATGCGCTGCAGCAGCTGGCCGAAGATTCCGGCGGCTTCTGCACCTGGAAAGACGGCCGGCTGAACCTGATGGTGTTCTTTGAAATTGAGGAAGCCCCATGAAGCGTCCAGCCGCATTCCGCTCCTGGCGCAGCCTGCGCCTTTTGTGGTGGAGCCTGTTCCTCTTTGCCGATCTGCTGCTTCCCCTCTTTTTTGAAGGCAGCCAGGACGCTGCCTGGTGGATGCTGCTGATCTGCTGCTGCATCACCCTGGAGGAAAAGCTGTTCTTCCACGATACTCCGCCTGGAAAATCCGGGCCGCTCTGTCTTGGCATGGCGCTGTTTCTGTTTCTTCTGCTGCTCCTTCATCCGCTGTAGGGACTGTTCCCAGACAGCGGGCTTTTTTCATCTGACAGTCTTTGTTTTCAGGCATATCTGACCACTCAGCGGGTATTCTGACCGCTGGCTGTCTGCCTGTTTCACCCTTTCCTGGCCTCTGGTAAAAAGAGGATGAAAGGAGAAACAACATGAAATGGAAACTGCGAATCTCTCTAATTTTTCTCTGTATGCTCTGCCTTACCAGCTGCAGTACAGAACGAAAGGTACTACGAAGCATACCTGAGCTGTGCAGTCTGGAGGAACTGCGCGCTGTAGAAAACGGGATTGTATATTTCTATTCTGATCAGTGCGGTTCGTGCAGTGAAACAGGACCAGCACTGGAGGAATACTATCAGTCCTGCCCTTTGGAGCTCTATAAATTCAATCTAAGTTCCATGCTGGAAAACGGGTATCTGTCTGCGGAAGAAGCATCCGCTTTCTGTGATGAATTTGGACTGATCTACGTACCAGTACTCATCCGCTTCGAAAACTCTGTTCAGGCAGAGCATTTTCCCGACTATGCCAGTGAAGAAACAAGTTCCATGAAAGGTACAGAAGCATTTATAGAATATCTGAGCAGATTTCCATGCGATGTTTCAGTGGAAGAACCATGAAAAAACTGATGATTATGGCTGCCTTAGTTTCCATGACAGCAGGCACCGGCTTTCCAGTATATGCAGACACGGCATATATTTCAGAGCAGAAAGAAGAAATAACGCGAATCTACGACGATCACGGTGAGGTCGTCCAGATCATTGTCACCCTGCACGAAAACGAACAGGCCGAACTCGTCCAGGATCTGAAAAAACAGGTTCTCAACGAAGATTTAAGTCTGCTGTCGCCGATGGATCCGGAGACTGGGCTTGTAATGCTCAGCGCTAACGGCGGTGATTCAGGAAAGTATTCGTTTATCGACGGGTTATGTCAAGTCATTGAGCTATTATCCGGTTACAGCTGCATAGACATTGCCAGATATGTCGGCCTGACTTTCATCAATGGCCTGTATATGATGAACAATCGTCCTTATACAGGAACCTGGAAAGTCGAATACGGGTATATCCCAGGCTGTGAACCCCGGCACTCTCAGACCTGTTTCCGCGCGGTCTATACAAAAATTGGGTAATCCTAATGGAACAGACACCTGGCACATCTGAAAGTCCGAAGGGTATAGAAGAGAAAATCATACGGGGACTGAATATCGCCATTTTCGTAAGCGTTCTGATTCTTCCGGCATTTGTGGACATCAGCAGCCTGCCGCGCCGCATTCTGGATTTTGTTCTTTTTGCTGCCTGGCTGGTCTGTGCTTTCCTGTTCCGCAAAAAAATGAAGTTTTCAAAGCCCGTCATCTTTCTGTATGCACTGTGCTGCCTGCTGAGCCTGGTCAGTTTCTTTGTTCCCGGCGGTGTTCTGATTCCTCACGCCAGAGAAACCATCGATTCCTGGCTGCATCCCGCAGGATGAATTCCGTTCCTCTCCTGTACCAGAAAAGCCGTTTTATGAACAGATCAAAGGAACTTTGCATCTATGTATTGAACCCCCCCGTTTATGACTTATAATCCAGTTAACAAAAGGAAGTATTCGAAGATATTCTCTTACACAGGTATGTCCGGTGCTTCCCTCAGGTCTGTGTCCGTCTGTACATCACAGGCCAGAAAGGATTTTCTATGCTGTTCACACCCTTTGTTACATTCTGCATCCAGACCGGACTTTATGCTGGCATTCTGGGATGCCTGTTTAGCTGGTTCCATGGGTACCGGTCCGGCAATCCTTCTTCTCAGAAAACCTGGAAGAAGGTCCTGGCCGCACTGGGCCTGACCTGGTGCTGCCTGTATCTCTTCAACTACAGTGCCGGCATGCTCTGGAGCGAATCCGGATTCAGTATGGCCCAGCGGATTCTCACAGCTGTGGTCCTGATCGCAACAGTCATTGCGGTGGTGGTTTTCCTGCGGGAGACCCGCCGCGAAACCCCCAGAAGCAGCACACTCTAAACCCTTCCGGAAGAAGGCGAAGCGCATCCGCCTTCTTTTTCTTTGTTCTGCGGAATGGCGGATCTGACGGACAAGCTGTATACAGAACGGCATAAAAAAACTGTCCCGGGATAATCCGGAACAGTTTCTTTCGCTTCATTGGCAAAACCAGGTGTTATGCGGTTTTGGTCAGGTTCTGGTTGTAGTCAACAAGTGCTTCGAACCAGGCCTGCGGGTGTTTGCAGACAGGGCAGATTTTCGGTGCAGTAGTAGCTTTTGTCAGGTATCCGCAGTTCAGGCAGATCCAGGTAAGTTCTTCGGGTTTCTCGAACATGAGGTTGTCCTTCAGCAGGTTCATCATGTCCTGGTAACGGTCTCTGTGGTGCGATTCGATTTCACCGATGAGTTTCATGCGGTTGGCGATTTCTGTGAATCCTTCTTCAGCAGCTACTTTGGAGAAGTTGGCATACATATCGGTGTATTCGAAGTTTTCACCGTCCCATGCTGCCTGCAGGCAGTCCATAGTTCCAGGAACGCTTCCGCCGTTCAGATATTTGAACCAGACTTTGGCATGTACGTTTTCGTTGCCGGCTGTTTCGTTGAAAATGTTAGCAATCTGGCAGTAACCGTCTTTCTTGGCCTGTGCAGCAAACCACTGGTATTTGGTGTAAGCCTGAGATTCTCCCGCAAAGGCAGTCATCAGATTTTCCCAGGTTTTTGAATCTTTCAGTTCCATTTCTTTGGTACCTCCGTTTGCCTTCATTTTATCAGTTTGCCTGCAGGGCACCTATGCACATGCTCAGGGCTCCCGGCAGGCAGTCCGCTGCATTTCAGTAGGTGCCGGCCCAGGCAGGGGTCTCATCCCCCCGGCGCACCAGAATGGCTTTCTGGAATTCCGTGGAATTGACGAACTTCAGGATCGTTTCCGTTTCCTCGTCGGTGCAGCCGATGAGCACCTTGACCACGCAGTCCTTGCGCAGGATGTCTGCCGTCACCAGAATGGCATCGATCTGCTGGTCTTTTTTTGTGCCCAGGTAGGCGTTGATGGGCTGCTGGTCCGTGCCGGCTGTATCCGAAAGGGTGCCGTAATCCACAGGATAGACCAGATTCTTGTAGACCAGGTGGCTCTGTCCCCTGGCTTTATCGAGGATAAAATGGCTGGAAAGCCAGAGGGTATCCAGTTTCTGCCAGAAGCAGACGCTGTTCTCCAGCTCTCTTTCAACATTTTTCATGAAAATTCCCTCCTCATTTCAGTATACCCCTGAAACGTGTTTTCACTCCACAGTTTTTCTGTCTGCACGGCTGCCGGGCAGACAGCAGTACAGAATCAGTCCTGGCTGTCTGTGGCGTCCGCTGCTTTTTCAATGCCGGAAATCTTCCAGCCGGAGCCGTCATCACTGAGCAGAAAGCGCAGCTCAGTGGTTTCCTGGGGCAGTTCTTCCGTGGCTGCCACCAGGTTTTCTGTCAGATAGGGCAGCAGCTGGGTGTACATCCAGCTCACCAGTTCTTCTTCGGTGGGTTCCTGTTCCAGATAGGCATTCACTTCATCCATGTGTTCTTCTGCCCACTGCTCACCCAGTTTCTGGCCGCTTTCATAGGCGGCACCGCTGTCCATGATCTGGCTCTGGCCCACACCGGTGACATCGGCTGTCACGGAGGCGGATTTGCCGTCCACTTTCGTCTCTTTCAGGGTCCAGGACTGGAAGGCCTGGCCGGCTGCCTTGCGCACGCTGACCATGTAGTCGTCAATCAGGTTTTCATCGATGCCCAGCACCGCAAACTGATCGGCATTTTCTTCCACGGACTGGCTGGTCAGAGGACCGGTATAGCCATCCGCTTCATACTGCTGGCACAGTTCGGCATTGCCGGCTTTCACCGCTTCCAGGTAATTGTTCACCACGCCGTCTACTTCTTCTTTGGCCTGGTCCGATCCGGAACAGCCTGCCAGGGCTGCGCCCAGGCAGCACACCATCAGGAGTGCAAATAATTTCTTCAGATGTTTCATTGTCTACTTCCTTTTCTGCAGGTTCGCAGGCCCGGCATTGTGCCGGTGGTCCTGCTGTTTCATTCTGATTTTACAGGGAGTTTCAGCCATTTTCACTATTCTCTGCCTGAACAGACGAAAAGCACCGCAAAGCCGGTTCTGTCAGCACCTCCAAAGATCTCTTTCTGGCATCAGGAAAGAAGCAGATCCGCAAGCAATCTGCCTGTACAATGCCCGCAGAACGGTCCAGTAGTTCTGTAACCCCTGCAAAGGGTCAAAATATTAACAGAACCCGCTGATTTTTCTCCTCTGCCTGTTCCTATAATAGACAGGGGAGAATACGCATGAAGAAACAACGGATCCGGGCGCTGTGTGCAGCTGCCTCTTTGATTATCAGCCTCAGCGGCTGTCAGAAAAGCACGCCCCTGCAGAAGGAGCGCTATTACATCTTTGCTACCCCTCTGGCCGACCACGCCATCTGGACAAGAGCCCGGGACGGGTTTTTTGATGCCTGCGAAGACCTGGGCGTCCACGGTGACTGGCTGGGTCCCAACATCATCGATGTGGACAAGATGGAAACGGTGATTGAAACCGGCATTCTGCAGAAGGCCGACGGCATCATCACCCAGGGCGTGGTGGACCACGAAGTGCTCAGTCTTGCCAGGGAAGCCCGCATTCCTGTGGTCCTGGTGGACTCGGATATGCGGCCGGTGGACCGCCTGTGCTTCATTGGCAAGGACTTCCACCGGCAGGCGGTGCTCTTTCTGGAAGACATCGAAAAACGGGTGGGCAAGGACACGTTTCTCAACATCGCCATCCAGGCGGCCAACCTGGATTTCCAGATCGCCCAGGACCAGATCGAGCAGATCCGTCAGGTCTTTGCCGCCCATCCCGGCGGCTTTGCGATTACCTCTCTGTCCCAGTCCCTGTCCGATGAAGTCCGCTCCCGCAAGGAATGGGAAACGGTGTTCCAGGACAATACCGGCATCAACATCGCCATCAACTTTGCGGGCGAATCCGCCTGCTGCTGCTACGATGCCGCAGCCGCCCTGGGCCTGGAAGAGGACCTTCTGATCTATGGGGTGGATGACATCGAGCAGACCATGGACTACGTCCGGGACGGCCGCCTCACCGGCACTCTGGTGACTTCCTTTTACCAGTACGGCTATGAAGGCGTCATGATTCTGGAAACCTATCTCAACGAACAGACCGCCCCCAGCTTTTCGGATGCGGTGCTGAGCCTGGTGACCATTGAAAACATCGGCAGCCTGCAGCAGGAGAAAGACGATGACTGAACCCCGAAGAAGCCTGCAGTCCATGCTCAAAACCGTGCGGCTGTCCATGGCCGCCCTGATCATCGCCATTCTGCTGGTGTTCGGCGGCCTGCTGTTCTGGACCAGCAGCGTCTATACCCACATCCTCTCGGGCTATCAGGCTCTGCAGCAGTATTACTATTCCGTATCGGAAGGCACCGACTGCGTTAAAAACTATCTCATCAACGAAGTCAGCGAGGATCTCTCCCGCTATTCCGAAGCCCTGCAGAAAGCCGGACAGTCCCTGCAGGCCCTGCAGAACAATCCGTACCTGCAGGAAAAATGGCGTTTCGGCCTGCTGGAAAACATGCTGGAAGGGTATGCCCAGTCCGCCGAAGCCCTGGAAGCCCGCTATCTGAACCAGAGCGGGCCCAAAAGCTATCAGTATTACTATGAGGATTTTCTGGAAAAGGACGCCCTGATCCAGGAGACATCCACCAGTTATTATCATCTGCTGACAGAAAGCATGAATTCCCTGCAGAAATCCTTTTCGGAAATCCAGATGACCTGTCTGGCTGCTGCGGGAATCTCCGTTCTTCTGGTGGCCTTCTGGACCCTGAAGCTCAGCCGCTTTTTCCGCAATGACCTCTCTTTGCCCCTGCAGGAGATTTCCGAAAACATCCAGTCGGTGAAAAACGGCCGCTACACCCTCTCAGAAGGCCGGGCCAGCACCATGGAGATGCAGGCGGTGTACCAGGCCCTGGAAGAAATGGCAGCCCGGGTGGGCCATTCCATTGAACTGGAAAAGGAAAACACCGCCCTGGAAAAGAAGCTGGCCCAGAGCGAGCTGCGCATGCTGCAGAACCAGATCAACCCCCATTTTCTGTTCAATACCCTGAACATGATTTACATTCTGTGCGAAAGCGACGAATGCGAAAAAGCCGCCGAAATGATCTTCAAGACCAGCCATCTGCTGCGCTACGGCCTGGAAAACCAGAGCCGCATCTCCAGCCTGTCCAAGGAGCTCAGCGCTCTGAAGGACTACATCGACATCCAGCGCATGCGGCTGCAGGACAAAGTGGAATTCGTCCTGGACGCCGATCCGGATCCGGCGATCCAGAATCTGCTGATTCCGGCCATGGTGCTGCAGCCCCTGGTGGAAAACTCCATTATGCACGGGCTGAAAAACTGCACAGAAGGCGGCGTCATCACCATACGGGTGGCCAGACAGGAGCAGAGCGTGCTGCTGAGCGTTTCCGACAACGGAAAAGGCAGCGCCCTGCAGGACGTGCTGGCCCGCATCCGCAGCGAAGCCGCCGGAGAAAGCACGGGGCTGGGACTGTTCAATGTGACCCACCGCATGGAAATGTTTTACAGAGAAAAAATGAATTATGAAATCCGGACAGCGGAAGACGAAGGATTTGAGATTCGCTTCACTGTGGATTTCTGAGGTAAAAGCCAATGCATGATCTTCTGATTGTGGAAGACGAAGCCGTGGAACGCCAGTACCTGGAAAAAATCGCCCAGAGTCTGCACCAGGAGGAAGGCCGGGTCTTTTCTGCTGCCAACGGCCTGGAAGGCCTGCAGCTGTTTAAAAAAGAGCGGCCTGCCGTGGTCATCACCGACATCTACATGCCCATGATGGACGGGCTGCAGATGATCCGGGAAATCAAGCACACCGCTCCGGACACCCTGTGCTATGTACTGACGTCTTACGACTATTTTTCCTATTGCCAGCAGGCCATCAAACTGGGGGTGGAGGACTTTGTGCTCAAGCCCCTGAACCGGGCCGGACTGCGGGACATTCTGGCCAGTGCCAGACAGATCGTCCAGACCCGCAGCCGGAAAAACCAGATGTCCCTGCGCATCAACAGTCTGGAAGCCAAAATCGAAAAGGACTGCTTTGCGGCCGCCGTGCTCTCCCAGGACCTGCAGCTGTTTCTGGAAAATGCCGAACTCCTGGGCCTGAGCGGCCAGGAGCCCGGCTATTCTGTCCGCCTGCCCGCCGAGCAGCAGACCGCTCTGCGCCAGGTGCTGGTACAGGCCGGCAATACCGTCATATCCGGTGAAAACGCCCAGGGCGGCGTGCTCTTTGCCTTTCTGCCCCAGAACAGCGGCCTGACTCCGGAGCAGCTCAGAGACCTGCCTGAAGCAGCCGGTGCCTGGGACATCTCCGGCCTGTATTCCGATGCCAGAGCGCTGCTGGAGGGCTGGAAGGAACAGAGCACCCGTCCGGAAAAAGAAGAAAACGCCCTGCAGGCCATTGAAGAGGACATTCTGATGGACCTGGCAGCCCGGCTGGTAAGCTGTGCAGAACAGGGGCAGCCAGTGCAGGATGCTCTGATGCAGGATTTTGTGCAGCTGAAAACCCTGGGCCACATCCGGCGTCTGTATGAAAAAAGCGTCCGGATGACCGAACGCCTGCTGCAGCTGCGCTATGGGGAGCACCGTTCCCTGGAATACACTCCCGATCCCATGACGCCTCCGGGCATGGTGCTGGTGAACCTGTGGGAAAAAGCCGGCCTGGTCATTGCGGTGCACCGGCGCATGCGCACCGCCGCCAGATACCGGCAGGTGACCCGCTACATTGAAAACAGCCTGCACCAGCCCATTTCCCTCAGTGACGCCGCCAGTGAGCTGGGGGTGTCCGTCTACTATCTCTCCCGGCTGCTGAACCAGCACGGAGAATCCAGTTTCTCCGACCTGCTGCACGTATTCCGCATTGAAAAGGCCAAGCAGCTGATCCGCAGCGACCAGTCCTTCAAGCAGGTGGCCTGGAGCACCGGATACAACTCCCAGAGCTATTTCTCCAAAAACTTCCGCCGCCTCACCGGCGTTTCCCCCTCGGAATACAAGGAGCTTTATGACCAGTTTGCCAGCCGCTCCTGAGCCTGCCGGCAAACCGAAGTCTGAACACCCACTCTGAAAACGCAAAAAGAAGGCCGCCCGGCCTTCTTTTTCACTTTGTCACAGATTGATTGTTCTGCTGCTTATTTGTTATCGGATGCTTCCTGGGCAGCCGGCTGCACTTCTTCAAAGAATTCGTACACATCCACCGGCTCAGCCGTGTTCAGATCCACTGTGGAATCCACATCCCACTGGGAGACTGTGCCCCTGACTTCGTCAAAACCGGCGGCCATCTTCACCGGCACACCGTCCTGAATCTGGTATACCGCCGGGGTGTACAGGAAATACGGGAACAGCTCCAGAAGCTTCTTTCCGTCTTCCGACTCAGAAATCAGGGTCATGTCCCCTTCGTGTTCCCGGAGCAGTTCAAAATCCGTGGTTTCCACACGGTACACCTTCAGTCCGGGATGGTCCATGGACGTCTCTTCCAGATACCGGTTGAGCTGTTCACAGAAGGGGCAGTTTTCCCGTTCAAAGAGCAGCACGAAGGACTCCTTATCCTTCATTTTGGTTTCTGCTTCCTCCATTGTGAGGGTCTCTATGGAAAATGGCTCTGTTTCCGGCTGGCTTTCCTTTGCGCAGCCAGTGAGCAGAGTCAGGCCCAGGCAGAGACAGAGCCAGGCCATCAGAGAATGCAGTCTGCACTGTTTCATGTTGTTGTCCGTCCTTTGCACAGCGTGCCAGCCAGGCGGCCCAGGGAAAAGGCGGTCTGCTCCAGCTTGGCCGGGCCTTCCTTCAGTGCGTACTGAAAGGACATGGCCCTGTCCGCTGTGGAAAATATACCGCACACCCCGCAGGCGTACAACTCTTCAAACCCGGGGCCCAGGGCGCCGGAGACGCAGATCACCGGCCGGTCATACTCCCTGGCCATGCAGGCCAGACGCCACACGGCCTTGCCATAGAGGGTCTGGGCGTCGGTCTGCCCTTCCCCGGTGATGAGCAGGTCACACTGGGCAATGGCCTGAGAGAGCCCGCCCACCTGATCCAGCAGGTCGATGCCGCTGATCATGGAAGCATGGAATACGCTCATGAGAATGCCGCCGAGTCCGCCGGCGGCACCGCTGCCGGGTCTTGCCGCCATGTCCCGGTGAAAGGTCTGGCTGATTTTGGAAGCGAAGCGGCCCATGCCCCATTCCAGTCGTTCTCTTTCCGGCTGGCGCAGGCCTTTCTGGCGGCCAAACACCATGGTGGCGCCGTTTTCCCCTAACAGGGGGTTTTCCACATCGCAGGCTGCGATGACTTCCACGCCCCGGGGAAACCAGAAATGGCGCTTGTCGATGAAGGCCACATAGCCCAGATTCCGGGCACAGGGTTCCAGCACATGCCGGCTGCGGTCATAGAACACCGCTCCAAAGGCTTCTAACAGTCCCATTCCGCCGTCGTTGGTGCCGGTGCCTCCCAGCCCCACAATGATGCGCTGCACATCTTCCTTAAGCACAGCTTTCATCAGCAGCCCCAGCCCTCTGGAGGAAGCGTGCATGGGGCGCCGGTCGGCTCTTTCATACAGAGTCAGGCCCAGACAGCTGGCCGCTTCAATGCAGGCGGTGCGGGTGGCCGGATCGTAAGCCCAGCGGGCTTCGATGGAACAGCCGTACAGGTCCAGGGTGCGGGTGGTGCGCATTTCTCCGCCCACCGCCTGGCAATAGGCTTCGCACATGCCTTCTCCGCCGTCGCTGATGGCGAAAGTGCGCACCTCAAAAGAAGGCTCTGCAGCAAGGAGCCCTTTTCGGATCTGTTCATTGGCCTCCAGGGACGTCATGCATCCCTTGAAGGAATCGGAAGCGGCAAGAATTTTCATGCACACAGTTTACCACGGTTTGCGCTTTCAGACGGACGCCCTTTTCCTTTGGGCCCATTTTGTCCTGAGGACGCCCAAATCCGTCTGCCGCCTGTATAATGAAGGGAAGATTAAACGAGGTGGAATTATGTCCAAAGCCCATGTCCTGATTGCGGTCAGCGGAGGCATTGCAGCCTACAAGGCGTGCGATGTCGTCTCCCGTCTGCACAAGCAGGGATACGAAATCAAAGTCATGATGACAGAGCATGCTGCAGAGTTCATCTCCCCCCTGACTCTAAAGGCCCTCTGCCACAACGATGTCTATACCGCAGAATTTGATCCGGCCAACCCCGACCCCATCGCCCACATTGGCCTGGCTTCCTGGGCCGATGTGCTGTGCGTGGTGCCTGCCACCGCCAACGTCATCGCCAAGGCGGTGCACGGCCTGGCCGATGACCTGGTCACATCCTGCTTTCTGGCCTGCACCTGTCCTAAAATCCTGTGTCCGGCCATGAATACCCATATGTATGAAAATCCCGTCACCCAGAACAACCTGGCTCTGGCCAGAAGCCTGGGCTGGCGCATCGTGGAGCCGGAAACCGGCCTGCTGGCCTGCCTGGAAGAAGGCAAGGGCCGCCTGCCCAAGCCGGAAACCATCGTCCAGGCCATTGAAAATGCCCTGGCAGACGATCCGCAGCTGTCTCTGGAAGATGTGCTCCCCCAGAACCCCTATGAAGCCGCGCCGGTTGTGCTGGAAGAAGAAACCGCAGAGCAGAGTGATCTGCCCCTGCACGGTCTGAAGGTAGCGGTGTCCGCCGGCCCCACCCAGGAAGCCCTGGATCCGGTGCGCTATCTCACCAACCACTCTTCGGGAAAGCAGGGCTATGCCATTGCCCAGGCCGCCAGAGATCTGGGAGCCCAGGTGTCCCTGGTCAGCGGTCCGGTGCAGCTGGATGCCCCGGAAGACGTATACATCCGGTATATCACCAGCGCCAGAGACCTGGAAAAGGCCATGCTGGAAGAGGCAGAGGATGCCGATTTCATCATCATGGCCGCTGCGGTGGGTGACTACCGTCCCGAAACTGTGGCAGAGCAGAAAATCAAAAAATCCGGTGACACTCTGGAGCTGAAGCTGGTGCGCAATCCGGATATTCTTAAGGAACTGGGCGCCCGCAAGAAACCCGGACAGATTCTGTGCGGCTTTGCCATGGAAACGGAAAACCTGGACAGAAACGCCAGGCAGAAGCTGGAAAGCAAAAACTGCGACCTGCTCATCGCCAACAACCTGTCCACCCCCGGCGCAGGCTTCCAGGGAAACACCAATGTGGTCTCCCTGCTGCTGCCGGAAACCACAGAACATCTGCCGGTTCTCACCAAGGAAGAACTCGGCCGCAGAATCCTTCTGAAAATGAAGGACCTGCTTCAGGAGAAAAATCAGTCATGTTAGTCTGCATTGATGTAGGAAATACAAATATCACCCTGGGCATCTTCAACGGCCATGAGCTGGTGTCCAGTTACCGCATGAACACCAAGGTGCGCCGCACCAGCGATGAATACGGCACCATGCTCAAAAACTTCCTGGATTCCGCCGGCATCTCCACCGAAAGCATTGAAGGCGTCATTGTCTCCAGCGTCGTGCCAAAGATTATGCACTCCTTTCGCAACGGCGTAGTCAAGTTTCTGGGCATCGATCCCATGATCATGGGACCCGGCGTCAAAACCGGCATTTCCGTCCAGCTGGAAAACCCCCGCAGCGTGGGTGCCGACCGCATCGCCGATGCGGCAGGCGCCTATCATGAATACGGCGGTCCGGTGCTGGTGGTGGATTTTGGCACCGCCACCACCTACGACTACATCGACGCCGAAGGCTGCTTCAAGGCCGGTGCCATTGGCGTCGGCATCGAAAGCGGCGCCAACGCCCTCTGGGGCCAGACAGCCCAGCTGCCGGAAGTGGAAATCCGCAAGCCCCGCACCGTCATGGCCCGCAATACCCAGACGGAAATGCAGGCGGGCATTTTCTACCAGTTCCTGGGCGGCTTTGAAAAAACCGTCGACGCCTTCCGCAAAGAAGCCGGTGAACCCTTCAAGGTCATTGCCACCGGCGGCCTGGGACGGGTGATCTGTGACTACACCGACGAAATCGACGTGTACGATCCCAACCTGATTTTCAAGGGCCTCAAATGCATTTACGAAAAGACAAAGGAATACAACGACAGCCGGCATGTGCATCATCACCGCGAAGAGGATGACCATCTGCCTGTTGCCTGAAAGCCGGCCTGCCGGGGCATGAACACTCTGCCTGACAGGCCGGTTTTTTATACTGAAAGCAGAACATCACAAGGAGGATGACCATGACAGACACCCCGAAAATCAGCCTGACAGACGACGAGAAGTTCGCCGAACTGCAGAAACTGTTTGATGAAACCCATGACTATTTCCTGCACCGCTACATGAAGGTCTCCCGCAACGAAATGGACATGAAAATCCAGGTGCTCAAAGACCGCCAGGCGGGCATGAACCCGCCTTCCATCCCCAACTGGGACAGGGTCCAGGAAATCGACTGATTCAAAAACCGCAAAAGGACAGCCGCATGACACGGCTGTCCTTTGTTCTGGTCTGATGATCAGGAGGCACACTGTGTACAGAGCAGCGGCTTACGGCTGTTCTGTGCAGGCGGCCTCTTTTGCGGCGGCGTTTTCTGCATCCAGTCTGGATACCTGTTCATACAGGTATTCCAGCACCGGCACTTCCACACCGGCTTCATGGGCCAGGGGCACCACTGTACCGGAAAAGAGCTGCTTTTCGCTCTGTCTGCCGGCCCGGATGTCCTGGCGCATGCTGGGCATAGCCTGCGGATCATAGGCCCTTGTATCCTGGACCCAGCGGTCAATGTCTTCTCTGGTCAGGACAATGCCCTGGCTGGCGGCCACCGCCCGCACTTCTTCCATGGCCCGGATGTACAGCTCCAGCAGGCCGGCATCGGAAACGATCTGGCCATAGCCGGCATCAAAGGCGGCGCACACCTGGTTGAGCCCGCAGTTGACCATGAGCTTGTTCCACTGGTCCCGGACAATGTTCTCTGAGAACACGTACGGTATGCCGGCTTTCTCAAACAGAGCCTGCACGGCCAGGGCGGCTTCCCTTTCCTGGGGCGTTTCTGGTCCGAACACCAGTTCGCCTCTGGAGGAGAAGCGCTCTTCACCGTGTTCAAACACCGCGTCCATTTTCTGGGCAATGGTGCGCAGCACTGTGTTCTGTCCAAAGTGCCTGCGCAGCACATCCTCGGACAGAATGCCGTTGATGCCCGACATGAGAATGGTGTTCTCATCCAGAAACGGTGCAGCCAGATCCATGGCAGCCTCCAGACCGGAGGCCTTGGTGGTGATCAGGATCAGATCTGCCTTGCCAAAGGGTTCTTCGCTTCCCTGCTCATTTGAGACACAGGGATGCTCCGAAGAAATCACCGGCAGAGAACGCTCTGTTCCATTCACGATCAGGGGGGTGCTTTCATAGTTCTGCCGGCGGGCTTCGTCGGCCAGAAAGGCAAACTGCCCTTTTGGCAGATTCTGTGCAAAGAGATCGCCGAACACCAGCCCCACAGCACCGCGGCCGATGATCAGCACCTTTTCCAGGGGTCTGCCCATACTATTCAAACATCCGGACGAGTTCGTCCTTCAGCTCCTCCTGGGCTTCTTCCTTCTGCTCTTCCTTGATTTTTTCGTCGATGACGGTTTCCGGATTCCATTCATCGGGATTGTCTGCTTCCTCCAGATGCTTCAGATGGTGATGGTCTGCCTTCAGCACACCATCGTCCATGGCGTTCTGGGCCTGCACCAGCACACCGGCATCCGCAAACAGGGTTTCGTCACGGTGATCCGGCTTAAACTCGCCTTTTTTCGCACCTCTGTCTGCCTGGTTCTGGGCTTCTGTCAGCACTCTGGCTTCGTCCAGCACATCTTCGGCCTCAGCGTTCCATTCTCTTTCAGCGTTGTCGATGGCGCTGTCGGCTTCCGCCAGGATCTGTGCTTCCTGGGCGGTGTTTTCAGCGATTCTGTTTTCGTTCATGGGCTTTCTCCTTCTGCAGGGTCTGCCAGGCTTCCAGCTGCTTCTTTCTGCAGATGGAGCCAAAGGGGCACTCTGCACATTTCGGACTGCGGGCCGTACACAGGTAGCGGCCAAAAAAGATCAGGTCATGGTGGGCCTGGTTCCACCTCTCACGGGGCAGCTTGCGTTTCAGCTTCTCTTCCACCTTTTCCACGGAATCCTGCGGTTTGGCCAGCCCCAGCCGCTTCGACACCCGGTTGACATGGGTATCCACCGCCAGAGCCGGAATATCAAAGGCGACGGAACGGACGACATTGGCGGTCTTGCGGCCTACCCCGGGCAGAGACTGCAGCTCTTTGTAGGTCTGAGGCACCTGCCCGCTGAAAGTTTCCTGCAGAGCCTGGGAAAGGGCGATGATGTTGCGGGCCTTGGTGCGGTAGAGTCCCAGCCGTTTCAGTTTGTCTTCCACATCCTCCAGGTCAGCGGCTGCCAGATGTTCTGCATCCGGGTAGGCCGCAAACAGAGCCGGGGTCACCCGGTTAACGGAAGCATCGGTGGTCTGGGCGGACAGCACCACTGCCACCAGCAGCTGGAAGGGGGTTTCGTGCACCAGCTCGCACTCCGCATCAGGGAAAATGGTTTCGATGGCGTCCAGAATCTGGTCCGGTGTAAAACGCTGCGTCTCATTCATCGCTGGCCGTTCTCCAGTTCTTCCGGACTCAGTCCCCTGGCATGCCAGGAGATCAGCAGTTTTTCAATGTAGTTGAGGCTGCGCTTGTCGTAGACGGCCGCTTCCCCCAGGGCCACCCGCACAGCGCGCTCGTCGTACTGCTCAGCCATGGACATGACCCTCTCCATTTCCCCGGCGGAAAAGGTGCGTCCAAATTCCTGCTGGAATTCCTGCAGCAGTTCTTCGTTGATGGTTCTTCCGGCCCGCAGCGGCGTGCTCAGCAGGCCTTCTATGTCGTAGACCATTTCTCCCCGCAAAGCCCGGATTTTCAGATAGCCCCGGTTTTCCAGCCCGAAGAGCAGTTCATCCAGCTCTTCCATGGTGATGAAGCAGCGGGCACTGAGCCCTTCCAGGGTCACCGGCTGGCCGGTTTCATTGAAGAAGGCGATGAGAGAAAGCACCAGGGCTTCTGTGGTGTTCAGCTGGAATTCATCCAGGTGTCCCATTACCCAGTAACAGCGGTTCAGCCAGGGACTGTTCCATTCTGTGCCAACGCTCATGATCGGTCCTCTCTTTCATAAATCCACTCCAGGGAATCATAGTCCAGCAAAAGCAGTCGGCCGGAACCGCGGATTTCATACACCGGAGCGGTGTAGCCGTAAGCGGTCTGGATGGTGTCGGCTTCAATGCCGTATTCTTCCAGAGCCTTCGCCCTGGCCTTTTCATAGTCCAGGGTTTCCATGTCCCGGGTGGTGATGATGTCCCCGTTGCCGTCAAACCAGTACAGGGTGTCCGGGGTATAGCCCTGCCATGTGACATAATCAAACACCGTGCGCTGCAGGCCCTGGACGTCCGGCACATTGTCCCGGATGGTCTGCAGCACCTGGCTCTGCTGCTGCTCATAAATCCGCGAGGGGCCGCTGATGAACAGAGCCCACAGGCTGCCGGCCAGCACGAACACGGCGATCCACAGCAGCAGGGTCACCATCCAGGACGCCAGATGGCGGTGCTTTTTCGGCTTTTTCGGTTTTTCTTTTTTGGGCTTTCCGGCAGAGCGAACCGGGACTGACAGATCCGGGTTTTCGGCCTCTGTTTTTTTCTTCGTACCGGCTTTTGCACCGGCGTCTGCCTTTTTCTTTTTTGTTTTCTTTAGCCCGATGCGCAGACGGCGCTTTCTGTTTTTTGCGCCATCCGTCAGGCTGTTATCAGAAGCCGGCGTCTCTTTTGCTCCGGCAGAGGAGCTGCTCTGGCTGCCGGCTTCTGTCTGTTCCATAAGAAGCTGCAGGCTGCCGGGTTCCGGCTGCCTGAAGGCTTCTGCATTTTTCTTCGTCATGCACCTATTATAACCGGATGTGCCCGTGTTCAAAAAAGACCGGCAGCTGCCGGTCTGCCCACGGACACGCCTGTCTTACAGATCTTCTCCGATCCGGGCAGCGGCCCAGGTTTTCAGAATCAGAGCCGCCCGGTCAGCGGATTTTCTGGCAAAGGTCTCAAACTCCATGTGGTTGTTTTCATGGTGCACAATGTCGCTTAAGGTGCGCAGCACCACAAAGGGGATGCCGAACCGGCTGGCCGCAAAGGCTACGGCAGCGCCTTCCATCTCCGCTGCCTGGGCGCGGCTGTAGCGTTCCATGAGGCTGAAATAGTCGATGTCCCGGGCCACGAAAATATCCTGGGTGGCAATGGCACCGGTTTTAAAGGGAATGGACAGCTCTGCAGCCACCTGTTCCATCTCCTTCACCAGAATGGGATCGGCCTGGTAAAACTGGCCTACGCCGGCTTCTCCGTCGATGGGGGAGGTATCAAAATCCGCCTGGATCAGTTCCGAACCGATGACCAGATCTCCGGGATGCTGGTCGGCGTGCAGACCGCCGGCTACGCCCACGTTGATCAGCACATCGGGGTGATACAGGGCACACAGCAGCCCTGCAGCCATGGCAGCGCTCATTTCCCCCACCCCGGCCAGGGCGATGGTCAGTTCCTGGGATTCCAGCTGACCTCTGTAAAACCGGACCTGTCCGATTTCTTTTTCTTCTTCAATGACCATGTAAGCCAGAACTGCATCCAGTTCTTCCTTCATGGCTGCAATTACACCAATCATCCTGTTTCCTTTCCTGCCGCCCAGGGGCGGCTGCAGCAGCCCTCTGGGCGCTGCTTTCCTACAGTGTAATCAAAAGGACGGTGTGCAGACAGCTGAGTGAACCAAAAATCCCGGGACGCCGGCTGCAGCGCGCTTTCAGCCTTTGCCCAAAAAAGGCGAAAAAAAAGAGGCAGAACTAGTGTTCCGCCTCCGGTTTATGACAGGCATAAAAATATTTTTCCCCGGGGGCAATGCCCGGTTCGGTAAAGTCGGTGCGGATTTCCACCACATCAAAATGCTTCTGCAGCTGCTCCAGCAGCCAGTCGGGATGGTACACCTTCTGGATGTGATTTTCCGTGATGGTGCGCTCCGGGCAGTAGAAGGCAAAATCCTGATAGATTCGGTCTTCTTCGGCGCTGATCACCCACTGCACCTGCAGGCCGTCGGCAAAGGTGCCCGTTTCTTCATAGGGCTCTTCAAATTCCTCCAGCCGGTCCAGGGAATGGGTGTCAAACAGAAACCAGCCCCCCGGATTCAGGTGTTCGGCGCACTGGGCAAAAAAGCTTTCCGCTTCTTCTTCCGACAGAATGTAGTTGAAGGAATCGCAGAAGCAGCCGATGGCATCGTAGGTGCCGTAGCCTGAGAGATCCAGCATGTTTCCGCAGGACCAGGTAACATCTTCGGCGCCGGGCTTGGCCTGGGCCTGTTCGATCATGTCCTGGGAAAGGTCCATAGCCGACAGGGCAAAGGCATCCTTCAGCCGCAGGGTGATTTCCCCCGACCCGCAGGCCAGCTCCAGAAAGGAGCCCCCTTTTGCATACGTCCGGATCCAGTCCACCCAGGCATCCGCTGCCTCATCGTCCCGGACCAGGGCGTCATAGTAATGCGCCAGTGTCTGGTACATCATACTCAGTCTTCGTATTCCTTCACCGGGCACTCGGTGTACAGTTTTTCCAGATTGTAGAGCCGGCGTTCTTCTCCTGTGAAAATGTGAACCACAATGTCCCGCAGATCCACCAGCAGCCAGCGGGAATCCTTGTTGCCTTCCACACGGAATTCCCCGTCGTAGCCCTGCTCAAACAGGCGGTCCTTGACGTTCTGCGCCAGGGCACTGGCCTGCTGGGTGTTGGCAGCGGACACGATGATCATGGTGTCCATGAAGGGAGTGATGGACGTGGTGTCGTATTCGAGAATGTGGTCGCCCTTCTTCTCACTGAGAGCTTTCAGAATAATTTCTTTCCAGTCTTTCATGATTTTTTCTGTTCCTCCTTTTCCAGGAACGCTTTGTTTTCCTTTTTCACCAGCATGAAGCCGTTGTACAGATCGTGCATGCACGCCCGGATCAGCCCGCTGGAGTCATAGCCACGCAGGGGATCCAGCTTGTCGGCAATGAAGCAGATCATGGCATAGGGATCGTAGCTGGTGCCTTTGACGTGGTTGTGGATGCCGTTGGCAATGCAGTCGTCGTGAATGCCGTAGATGCGCTGCACCACCTGGGCGCCCACATAGCCATGCCAGATGGCCGGGTGCTCTTCGAGCGCCTCCGGCACGGTGGCCCGGATCCATTTTTCCAGCTGGGCACGGGGCATGTCCTTGGCCACATCGTGAAAGAGTCCCATAAGCCAGGCTCTGTGAGGATCCAGTCCATGGGCCTGGGCCAGCTGCCGGCAGAGCCTGGCCACACTGGCCGAATGGGCCAGCCGGCGGGGATTCACCTGGGCGGCCACCCAGTTTACCACATACAGCTCATGATCCAGGATGTACTGCAGCACGCCCTGGGGCAGATAATTGATGTGACTGCCCTGCCGGATCTGGGTAGACGATACCGGTGTGGGCTCCATGGGGATGCTTTCAAACACAAAGCCATGGTCATTGTGCGGTTCTTTGCCGTTGCGGTCCACGCTGACAAATTTTGCCAGATCAGACAGTGTATCGGCCTCCTTCCACTGGTGGAAGGCTTCCGCCTGGTCAGCGCCCAGCAGCCAGATAAACTCCCGGTCCGGAAACTGCTCGTGCAGAATCTTCAGAGTATCGCAGGTATAGGACTTGCCGTTGCGCATGAGATCGACGGTGCACAGCTTGAAGCGGGGATCTTCCTTCAGCGCTTCTCTGAGCATGCCCAGGCGGAATTCCGCCGGCAGCAGGTCCCGGTCTTTTAAGGGTGTGGACTGGGAGGGGATAAACCAGACCTCCTCTGCGTCCAGATGCGCCAGCGCGGCGCGGGCCATGTTCAGATGGCCTTCGTGCACGGGATCAAAGGATCCCCCCAGCAGCGCCGTACGCTTCATTGCTTCAGTCCCAGCTTGTTGGCCTTGCTCAGACGGTACAGCACGAAGGTGCGGCCGATCATCTGGACAATTTCGGAACCGGTGGCCGCAGCGCATTCAATGGCAGCTGCATTGGTGTCCAGATCACAGGATTTCAGGAGGGTTACCTTCACCAGTTCGTGGGCTTCCAGATCGGTGTCGATGCCGGAAATGAGGTTGTCACTCAGTCCGCTTTTGCCAATCTGGACATTGGAATTCAGCTGGTGGGCCAGAGAGCGCAACAGCTTTTTGTTTTCTTTGGATAACATCAGATCATCGCCTTTCTGAACGTCACCCGGATTCCCTTATGAACCCGGACGTGTATCTGTTTGATGTCCCCGGACACGCAGAACCAGCCCAGGCCCTGGATGACCACATCCATTTTTTCGCCGGGCTTCAGAGCCGGTGCCGTGCAGGACTCCATGGTATTCAGGCTGGTGTCGATGGCCGGCACCAGCATTTCATTCAAATGGTCGTTCCACAGTTTGTCCGCATTGGCCAGCTTGCCCCTGTGGATGGGCAGGCTGCGGGAAAAGTAGCCTACGATGGAAGCCTTGCCGTCGCACACCACATCCAGGCGTGCCAGGCCGCCCACCGCAAAGGACTGGTCTTCGTAAATCTGGGTCACCAGCGGCTTGACGGGCTTGACGGGAATGACGGTTTTCAGATCCTTCGGGGGCAACCACGCCAGGATGGAATGTGCATTTTCCGTGCCCGGCGTGTCGTACACCGTCATGCCTTCCCATTCCATGGGCACCAGATCCAGAGTGGTGCCGGGATTGCGGGAGGTGGTCAGTTCCTCCCGGTCGAGAATCCGGTTGATCAGGGTGGATTTACCGGCGTTGGCGGCTCCCATGAAAATGGCTGCGTTTTCCGGTGACTGGTGCATGGCCCTTCGGATCTGCTGGAGAATCTGCTGGGACTTCTCGTCCTTTTTCAGCATATGGCCGGCTACGATGATGTCCTGCACCTGGATGCCTTCTTCCTTCAGACGGCCCCGGACGTAGTCCTTAATTTTCTGGTCGCTGAGGGTGGAGGGCAGTACGTCGCGCTTGGTGAGGATCATGACGATGTCCTTGCCCGGCAGACGGCGGTTCAGACTGCTGATGAGATTGCTTTCCAGGTTGAACAGATCCACCACCCAGAAGACGGTGCCTTCGGTTTCGTTGATTTTGTTCAGTGTTTCAGCGGTCTCTATGCCCTGCTGCATATTGATGGTCACATCCCCATAGTGGCGGATGCGGTAGCAGCGCTGGCAATAGTCCTGCTTCAGGTCGGGCGTATAGCCTATGGCCGATGAGTCTTCATTCTGCAGCAGAGCGCCGCAGCCTTTGCATGTTTTTTCCATTGTGATTCCCCCTGTGCCGGTGCAGGACTTCTGCGGACCTGGCCTGTACCCTCAGGCGCAGCTCTCTGGATCCGGATGGTCCTGTTCTGTTTCTGTGTCTCTGTCCGCTTCCATGCCCATGGGCTGCCAGTCGGCTTCCGCCTTTCTGGCAGAATGGGCCTGCAGAGTTCTGCCATGGGGCAGATCCCGGCCGGCCAGCCGTTCAAAAAAGCGCAGCAGCTTTGTATCCGCCCTCTCTTTTTCCACCAGCGGATGGGACAGAATGGTGGTCACCCCAGCCAGGTTGCCGCCCAGGGTATCCGTAAACAGCTGGTCCCCCAGTATGGCTGCCTGCCCGGGTTTCAGACCGAAGTCCCGGCAGGCTTTTCTGTAGGAAAAGGGCATGGGCTTCATGGAAAAGGCGTACACCTTCTCCAGACCCAGGTCCCTGGCAAAGCGTTCCACCCGCCAGGGAAAGTTGTTGGACATGAGCACCGTGTGCAGTCCGGCGGACTTGGCGGTATGCAGAAAGGCCTCCACGTCCCTATTGGCATCGGGATCGTCGTAGGCCACCAGCGTATTGTCGATGTCGCAGATCAGCAGCCGGATGCCCTGGTTCACCAGGGCATGGGGATCCAGCTGACGGAAGCTGGTTACATTGAGATCCGGCTGCAGCAGCTGCGGCAGAGTTTTCGTTCTCTTCATTTTACGTTCTGCTCACTGGGTCTGTCAAAAGTGCTCATTAAGGCCATGGCGCAGCGCAGTCCGTCCACCGCACTGGTCATGATGCCCCCGGCATAGCCGCTGCCTTCCCCGCAGGGATAGAAACCGGCAATGGCCGACTGCAGGCTTTCAGAATCCCGCTCCAGGCGCAGGGCGCTGCTGCTGCGGGTTTCCACACCGGTGAGCAGGGCGCCGTCCAGAAAGCCGGGCACCCGGCGTTCAAAGTCCAGCAGCCCTTCCTTTAAGGACTGGCACACTTCGGCCGGCAGAATGGTGTTCAGATCGCAGAACACAGTGCCAATAGCCTCGGGATATGTAGGTTTTACCTGTTCAAAATGATCGGAGACCTTTCCTTCCAGAAAGTCCCTGGCCAGCTGCACCGGAGCTCTGTAGCTTTCGGAAACTGCCCAGGCTTTTTTCTCGGTTTCTTCCTGCAGGGCCAGGCCGGCGGCAATAGCTTCAGCAGCCGGCAGCCCTTTGCCGGGATCGGCCTGCACCAGCAGGGCGCTGTTGGCGTTGGTGCCGCCCCGGTCGGAATAGGACATGCCGTTGACCACCACGCTGCCCGGTTCGGAGCTGGCCGCAATGACGTAGCCTCCCGGGCACATGCAGAAGGAATAGACGCCCCGGCCTGTGCTGGCGGTGTAAGTCAGCTGGTAGCGGGCCGGCAGCAGCAGAGGATTGTCGGCACTGTCCCCCAGCATGGCCCTGTCGATGAATTTCTGTAAGTGTTCAATGCGCACGCCGATGGCATAGGGCTTGGCGCTGGCAGCGGCCCCTCTGGCCATGACCATTTTCAGGGTGTCGGAAGCCGAGTGGCCGGCCGCAAAGATCAGAGCCTGGCAGGCGATGGTGCGCCCGTCGGAAAGCACTATGGCCTTCAGGTGTCCGTCTTCCACGATCAGATCGTCCAGGCGGGTGTCAAAGCAGAACTCGCCGCCCAGGGATTCAATGTCCGCCCGCAGGTTTTTGAGAATGATGCGGAACCCGTCGGTGCCGATGTGGGGATGCTGCTCAATTTTGATTTTTTCATCGGCTCCCAGGCGCACCAGCTCCTCATACACTTTGACAGATCGTTTATCCTTGCTTCTTGTGGTGAGCTTGCCATCGGAAAAGGCACCGGCTCCGCCCATGCCGTACTGCACATTGCATTCGGGATCCAGCGGTCCGCCGTTCCAGAAGGCATCCACCTTTTTTGCCCGCTCTTCGATTTCACTGCCCCGCTCCACAATCAGCGGCCTGTAGCCGTACTGGGCTAACAGCAGGGCCGCAAACATGCCGGCAGGGCCAAAGCCCACCACCACCGGCCGGTTTTCCAGGGGCTCAGTGCCCGCAGGTTCAAAGCGGAACGTCTCGTCGGGGGTGGGCTGGACGTCCCGGTTTTTCAGCACTTTTTTCTCATTTCTGACTTCTGCGTCAATCACGTAAGAAAAAAGGACCTTGTGTCCTCTTGCATCAATGCTCTGACGCCTGATTTTCCAGGACAGAAGGTCTCCTTTTTTCAGTTTCAGCTTCTTCAGAAGCTTTTCTTCGATTTCTTCAGGAGTCCGGCATTTCACCTGGTGAACACGGATCATATGCTTCCTCCAATCTTGTCTCTTACATGAGATATTGTAGCCAATGCCACCGGTCTTTCAAGTAAACCACACAGCTGCTGAACAGCTGGGCACAGGCCAGGGTGCCCAGATACACCACCAGATGGGCATTGGGCAGCATGAGCAGCAGGATCCGGGCAAACAGAATGTGGCTGACGTAAATCAGCGTGGAATCCTCCCGCATGGTCTTATAAGCCGGCTTCCAGGGCACCTTCAGGGTGAGCAGCCAGCTCATGAGAAACCAGATGGCCGGCACAAGCATCAGGAACATGCAGGAAAGATCCTGCAGAATGCCCAGGAAATAGTACAGCGTCACTTCCAGAGCCAGCAGCACCAGGCACACCAGAAAGCCGATGCCTGCGGTGCGGTTGGGAATGCGCTTTGTCCTGGCCAGCAGAGCGCCTAAAGCCAGGAAGATGGGCGCAAAGAAGATGCCGTCTCTGGCGGTGACAATGGTCTTGGTGAAAAAGCCGTACACCAGGGAAATAAAGGGCAGGGACTCCCAGACCGGGGCATAGACGTTGATGAGATAGCCGACGAAGTACAGTCCCAGAGCCACTTGCAAAGTACAGGCCAGCCCCTTGCTTTTCATCAGTCTCCAGACAATCCACATCCCCAGCATCAGAGCCGGCAGAAACCACAGATGGTAATAGGAACCATTGAGGAAGAAGTCCCGGATGTACGAGAACAGAAACTTAATGGAAAAGCCCTCCGAAGCGTAGTTCCACAGGGTGTAGGGCAGATAGATCACCGTCCACACCAGATACAGAATGCCGATGCGCTTCAGGTAATGAAAAAGCTTATTGCGGCTGCCTTTCAGGCTGCTGCCCGTTCCCTTAAAAAAGAAATAGCCGCTGCAGGCGAAGAAGAACGGCACCGCCAGCCGGCAGATCACCGCAATAAAGAATGTGTTGAACGTTTCGCTGATTTCGACGAACGGATACACGTGGATCGCCACCACCAGCAGGGCAGACACGTATTTGGCAATGTCAATGGCCGCGTACTGCCTTTTCGTTTGTTGCATGATTCGACCCCCTTACTGAATCATTTCTGACATTTTCATCCTTAGTGTAGCAGAAAGAAAGACCGCTTCCCGGACCTTGCGGCAATGAAATTTCTGCGGGTGCTAACCATCCCGGTAAGCTGTTTCTTCCTGAAAAACTCCGGCTTTCCAGGAAGAAACACAAAGAAAAGCCGGCCCGAAGCACGCTCCGGCACCGGCAGAAGTCACAATCATACTGAACGAATACAGAACGGTCCAGATACATCAGGCAAAGTTCTGCCTCAGAATGTGCAGGATGCGCTCCAGTCTGGCTGCCTGCTGTTTGCGCCGTTTCAGGGTAGCAGCGGAGATGGTTTTTCCGGTTCCTTCCGCCGGGAACTGCACCACATGTCCGCTCCGGTCAATGCGGGCTTCTTCCTTCTCGATGTCCTGATCCGTCCACCAGCTTTTCCGGATGCTTTTCAGAATGCCTTCCAGGGCTGGGATATCCGCTGCGGTATAGGTGTCTTTGATGGGCATCAGAGCGGGCAGCAGCACCAGGCTCTGCAGAGCGATGTCCTCTTGTGCCATCTCTTTTTCCAAGAACTCCCAGGGAACATTCTGAGCCAGACACTCCAGCAGCACCTGCCTTTCCTCACTGGGCGCACACAGAAGCCGAGAGTCCTCCAGCCTTGTGCTGTTTTCCTTCAGCCGCTGCAGAACGCACAGCCCAAAGGTTTCCGGATCCAGTGCCGAAAGCATGGCCTGTGTCTGGCGTCCGCAGAAGGTCTGATTGTTCAGCAGTAGATCCACACACAGATCCGCCATGGTTTTCTCCATCCCCCAGGCGGCATTTTCAGAAAGGATCTGTGCACATAAGGAGTCAAATTCCGCTGTCACAGACGGTTTTTTCAGATGCCGGATCTGGTCCGCTCTGGCCAGCAGCCCCCGGTTTTCCAGAGCCTGCTTTACACGGGCTCCATCCAGATGGGATCTGGCTACCTGGCTAAACTCTGCCTGTGCCGGGGTGCCGGAGGCGGTGATCATGTACATATTGAGTCCGCCGGAGGCCAGTTCATCCACATCCAGATGCAGCCCCAGAATCACATTGCATCCGCAGCGCAGAGCCTGCTGCCGCAGATCCTGCAGCACCGTCTGCTTAATGGAGCCGATTTTTTCTTCGGCGGCTTTTCCTGACAGTCCAAACATGTCGCTGAAGGAAGTCCGCAGCTCACTGAGCAGGGCCGTGCCGATGACAGCGGTGGAGCTGATCATCTGCTCGTAGCGCACAATCCGGACATCCTGCAGCGTGGAGACCGTACAGAACAGCACATCTTTTTTCATCTTCCATTCCCTCTCTTTCTCCTGTTTCTGATTTTCCCTGTTTCCGTTTCTTTTTGTTCTGTTTTTCTTTTCTGATCAAGAAGACCTTTTTCTTCTTCAGTGTACAGGATGCCCTTGCCCTCTGTCCTGCCGGGTCCGGATCAAAAAAAGCAGGAACATCCGGGAATCCTTCCCGTCTGTTCCTGCCTTACGGACATCACAGATCTTCTGTGTGCTGTCGCTGATTTTCTATTTGCGGTTCTGTCTTCTGCGCAGCACCAGGGCTCCCAGAACAGCCGCTGCAGCGCCAGTCAGGATCGCCGGTGCTCCCAGACGCACCGCGGTGCGAACGGAATCGGCATGGGCTTTCTGTTTCTCTGCGCCAGGTCCGGAAACGGACGGCACAGTCTGCACAGACTGACCCGGTTTCATGGAATCCGGTGTCTGCAGAGAATTCTGTCCAAAGCCGTCTTCTTTGCGGGCTTTCTCCAGTTCTTCCAGCAGAGGCAGAATGGCTTCGGCTGCCGCACAGTCTTCCAGAGCTGTTTCCTGAGTCAGGCTTTCCGGGTTCTGCAGATGCAGGCAGATCTGAGCATATACACTAAACAGAGGCTCAGCGGCCGGATCGGATTCATCCAGCTGCAGCACAGAGACCCGCTGCACAAAGTTCTGCAGCTGGGCCAGCAGGCTTTCATCGGCTTTCAGCCGCAGGGCCAGCCAGGCGCTGTGCAGACTGGAAGCCGCCTCATTCACCTGTTCCTGATTTTCAGGCTGGGCCAGCACGTCTCTGGCATTCTCCAAGGCCGCCTGCAGGGCTTCCTGGCCTTCCTCTGTATACCGGCTCAGATCGGTTTCTTCCACCGTCTGCACCAGCAGTTCCAGCAATGACGTATCGATCTGCTGGAGTCTGGCGTAGGCAGCCAGCGCTTCTTCCAGAGCTGCTTCGGCTGCGGCAATGCTCTGCTCATTGAGGGCGGTCTGAGACTCCCGCACTTCTTTTGCCTGTGCCAGAGCTTCACTCAGCCCGGCTGCAGCGGCGCCATCCGGATCGGCATCCGCAATGGCCTGAGCCTGGGCCATGAGTGCATCCAGTCTGCTGAAGTCACTCTTAAACTCCAGCATGTGAATGGCCTGCACCAGATCCTTCCAGGCCTGCTGCACCTGCCCGGCATCCGCCTGTGGATCAGCCAGAACGGCTTTTGCGGTTTCCAGAGACTGTTGGAAGAACGAAGCCACCAGAGCATTGACACCTTCCAGAGCCCCCTGCTCTTCCAGCGACTGGGCATACAGCACGGCCGCCTGCAGCAGGGTCTTGTCCACTGTCTCCTGAGAAACTTCTTCCAGCGCATCCAGGGCAGCCTGCAGAGCGGTTTCTGCCTCGCTCAGTGCCTGGGGCAGAGGCTGGGTTTCTTCCAGCAGCGCCTGGGCGGCCTGCAGAGCACTCTGCAGAGTTTCCCAGGACTGGGTCGTATAGCGGCCTGCATCCAGAGCCAGGGCGGCATCGATGGCCTGCTGCAGAGAGCGGACATCGGGCACATAAGCTTTGCCCAGCACGTTCAGTTCCGAGACGCCAATGGGCACCCGCTTGCCGTCGCTGCCTTCCGCCACATTCAGCAGATCCAGCCGGACATAGCGTGCCAGCACATCATCCAGAGCTGCGCTGTCTTTTTCACTGTCCGGCAGGGCGCTGTCTGTTTTGGAATGCACTTCTGTCCAGGTCTGGCCATCCAGGGAGACAGACAGGGTGAAGTGATGCCAGGCATTGGCGGTAAAGAAGGGTGTGATTTCACGGATCTGCACCACCTGTTCGAGATCCACTACGGCATAGCCCGGGGTAATGGTGGTTTCATAGGGCTTGCCGGTGGCGGACAGACGGCCAGCATCCCACCTGGTGGAGACATTGCCGTCGGTCAGTCTTTCAGAATGGCCGGCGGGGTCGTTGTGGGCCTGCACAGGGCGTCCCAGAGCCATGTTGGACAGGGACGAGAAATTCAGGGCTGTGATGGCATCGTACAGGGCCCAGTAGCGGAAGTCGGTTTCATCCGGAGCAGCGGACTGCTCCAGGGCGGTTCTGGCATCCTGCAGGGCAGAACGGAACACTTTCAGGGCAGCCTCAGAGCTGGTCTGCACTGGCAGGGTTTCTGCCACGTCGCACAATTGCTGCAGCTGTTCCAGGGTGGGCAGAATCCGCTCGCCATAGACACGGATTTCGGCCGCCTCCTGACCGGCTGCGTTCACCCGCACAAACTGCCAGGTGCCGGATTCCACCGTGCCCTGCAGGCCGTTTTCCGTGCTCTGCAAAGCCAGATCACTCCAGTTTTCACCGTCCGCACTGATCTGCACACTCCAGTCTGCAGGATCGGCGGATTCAGCTGCCGGGACAATCTGCACTGAGGACAGAGCAAGCTGGGCAATGAGATGCAGCGTTACCGGCTTTTGCAGCGTCACGCCGGTCTGCACGTCACCGTCAGCTAAAGGCTGCAGGGCATCCTGATCCTGGTGCTCTGCCTGCAGCAGAGAGTACAGGGCCAGGTTGCCGGTGTTTTCATCCTTTGTTCCCTGGACAGAGCATTCACTCAGCACCCGCAGGGCGATTTCCTTATAGGCTGCCGGATCTTCCACCGCCTGGCGGGAGTAGGACTGTTCTGCCAGGTTCCATTTCCAGTACTGGGCAAAATAATCGGACACGCTGCGGTTGTTCAGGGGAGCGCCTGTTGCCAGATTTGCTTCCACCCGGTCCAGATACTCAGACCAGACAGAACCGTACACATCCTGGAAAATGCCTTCATAGTTTCTCCAGCCGTAGTCCTTTAAGGAGCGGTGTCCGGCATAGGAGCCCCAGGAGGTGATGAGGGCTTTGGCATTCATCACAAAGGCATCCCGTGTGAAGTCATCGTAGCCGGCCGCTCTGTCTTCGGCCTTGCCGATCCATTCGCCGCCCAGCTGGTCCTGCTGGGTGCTTTCCACGGCTGCCAGCACATCCAGAGCATTGAGGAAGCTGGCCTTGCAGGTGCGGAAGGTCTCCAGGTCTTTGGCACTGACGGCATCCAGCAGCTGGTTGTAGGTGAGCACCGCATAGTTGCTCACCTGCTGCCGAAGCATTTCGCTGAGATCGTAGCGGTATGTTTCTTTTTCGGCCAGCTGGTCGTAGTCCTTCATCATCAGGGTGATGGCCTTTTCGAGAATTTCCGGATCGTAGCCGATGTTCTGCTTGCCATAGCTCTGGGGCGCCTTGTTTTTGGTGCCGAACACTTCCGGGGTGAACCGGACACCGTAATCATAGAGGGAATCCTGCAGCAGCTTCCAGGCGGACATCAGGCTGTAGTCCTTCATGCTGTAGCGGCGCACCAGATAGTCTTCCAGCCAGTCCTCCAGAGAGAAGTCCTCCCCGGCCCAGGCCAGGTCAAACACCAGGTCATACAGCACCGGGTTGTCGTTGGCCGCTTCGGAAATGATGCCGATGCCGGCCATTTTTTCACTGTTCTTTCTGGCATTCAGAATGGACTGCACCATGGTTTCCATTTCCCCGTGCATGGAGGGGTTGCCGCCGAAATTGGACAGCAGGCACCAGGCCCAGGGCGTCTTGTTGAATTCGGTGTCATCCAGCTTTGTGCTGCCGTAGCTGGTGCGGTCAAATTTGGTCCAGTCTTTGATGGGGTACTTGATCAGGTCCACAATGAGCACGTGCTCGTCGCGGTATCCTTCCATGCCTTTGAGCAGGGCATTGGTGGGGTTGCTCTGCCATCCCTGGACCACCCACACAGCCTGCTCATCGTGGGCCGTCATGGATTCCAGCACTTCCCGGGAGATGGTTTCATCGCCCAGTCCGGCCGGCCGTTTGCCGCCTTCGTGGAAGGGGTCCACCGCATAGTAGTGGTTCCGGTTTCCCAGCATGTCTTCCTGGGCCTGATAGAACAGCTGCGCGTACTGGTCATACAGTTCACCGTCGGTGGCGATCATGGAGGGCCGGCTGAAGCCGTTCCAGCCGCCCTGTTCGATCACCGTCACATCCGGCTGGAACAGAGTGAAGTTGGTGGGCACCATGCCGGCGTATCCCTGGATCACCGTCTGCATGCCCAGGGAGTTTTTCCAGCGCTGGTTTTTGCGGGCCATTTCCAGACGGTCTTTTACATACCCGTCGGGAATGGGACCGCCGAAGGTTTCCATGTTGTCCATGAACTGCCAGGCATAATAGGCCGGGCCGGTGAGCCAGTCTTTGGCATCGTCAAAGGAATAGCCAAAGTTCATGAGGAATTCGATCCACACCGCTTCCTGTCCGGCCAGGTCCAGCACCACATTGGCCCCGGACAGCGCCAGCCAGTCGTTTTCCCGCTGCCATTCTTCTTCACCGTAGAAGGCAAAGGAATAGCTGATGGTGCAGTAGTTGAAGGCATAGCGCACGCCCATGTCGGTTTCTTTATAGACAGCAGAAGGCACAGGCACCCGCTGCAGGTTCTCCGGAATCTGCACGGTCTGCTCGCTGACGTTCACATGCAGGAACTGCTTGAAGTATTCGTTGAGGCCTCTTGTCAGGGACAGACCCTCGTTGCCGCGGATGCAGGTTTTTCCGTCTTTCTCCGAGATTTCAAACCAGTCTTTTCCGGTTTCATCCTTCTCCGGGCTCAGTTCAAAGGCAAACCAGTCCCGGTATTCGGCACCCAGAATCCGCTCGATGATGCCATAGACGTTTTCGATGGTTTCTTCTTCGGTGATGGGAGCGGCATAGTCTGTGTCGGACCATTTCTCGATGTCCAGCATGTCAAAGATGTTTTTCGTCCGGTCGATGACCGCTTCTGTTTCGGCTTTGGTGCCATGGACTCTGACTTCACTGAGCCAGGCACTGTCTTCCTTTTCGGTGTATTCCAGATACACCCGCAGAATCCTGGCCTGCACACTTTCCAGCGGGTGGACAAAGGGAGTGTCCCCGGCTTTCTCATCGTCTGCTTTTTCGGCGATGCGGGTGTAGTTCTCCCCGTCCAGACTGCCGTACAGGGTGTAGCGGACGATTTTGCCTGCGGGCAGGCTGATCTGCACATCGCTCAGGTCGTAGGCTTCCATGAGATCGATGTCCACATAGGAAGGATAGAACTGGCCGCTCCAGGCGGTGGAGACATCTCCGTCGTTGACCAGACAGGCCTTATCCTTGGACAGGTTGCTGCGGACGGGCTTGGCGTAGGCCAGGTTGTCCGGATCCTGGGGATCTTCGGCTTTGGAAAGACCCGCCATGGCAGCCTGCAGGTCAAGGATGGCCTGCTTAAGATCATCCGCCTGCGGGTTTTCCTGGCTCAGCACCTGTCTGGCCGCTTCCAGCGCTGTACAAAGCTGCTGCCAGGAATCGGCGGTCCAGGAGGACGCTTCCAGACCGGCGGCTTCTTCTGCCAGGCTGGCGAGTTTTTCACGGGAATAGTCCTGATGGGAGGCTTCCAGATAGGAAGAGGACAGACTGCTTTCCCTGGAATGGAACATCAGGGATGTGTTTTTGGAGCTTTCCGCTGCGGCGAAAATGGTGATTTCATTCACGCCTTCGGCAGCCAGCTCGGCAACGGTCCGGGAAATGTCCGCCCGGACGATTTTGTCTTCTTCGGGTTTGAATTCCCAGGCATCGTTTTTGTCAAAGGTCAGATCAAACAGCCAGTTTTCGGCATCCTTGTCTACAGAAGCCGGCTTCGTGGACCAGGTGACAGTGGATTCCGACCAGTCGGTGTCCTCGGTCCAGTAAAAATGGTAGGTCTGGGGGCAGTTGGCGGGGTCAGCGTTTTTAAACACGTGGAATACCAGCTCCACCTGGTTCCAGTCGTTTTCTTCCAGCTGGGCAGCGCTGGGAATCTGGAATTTCATCATGGGGATGATGCGGGTGCCGCCGTTTTCCTTGGCGTTGAGCACCTTCAGGCCCTTGCCTTCGTACTGGCTGCCATGGGCTTTCGTAATGTTTTCAAAGTCACCTGTATTGGAAGCCCGGTCCTTGCGGACATAGGCGTCTTCCAGCACAGGGAAAATTCCGTCTGCTGTTTCCTGCGCCTGCAGAGGCAGATGCGCAGAGGGCAGCACAGCAGACAGGCACAGGGCTGAGGAAACCAGCCACTTGCATGCTTTCATAGGTTGTACTCCTTCTTGTTTCTCTTTGATTTCTCTGTTGTTCTGCTGAGGGGGAATCAGCATGAACCGCTTTCAGTATAGAAAAGATGACTGGTAAAAAACCGCCGGCTTTTTGTCAGATTCTGCACAAAAACCGTTTTCCGGCAGAGAATCCGGCAGAAAATCCCCTGGTACAGTCTGTCGTTTGCCTCTGGCAGGCAGAGAACAGCCAGCCAAAAAGAAAAGCCGCTTCCGGAAACCGGAAACGGCTGCAGTGCAGATCAAGAAAGAACAGTTTAAATACGGGGCACCCGGCTGGTGATGCGGGTGAGGGTTTCGTTGTTGATGGTGCCGGCTTTGCGGGACATTTCGTCCACGGTGACGGTTTCTTCTTGGTCCTGTCCCACCAGGGTCACAATGTCCCCTTCCTGGACGCCTTCAATGCCGGTGACATCGATCATGCACTGGTCCATGCAGATGTTGCCCACCACAGGTGCTCTGTGTCCGCGCACCAGAAACTCCAGATTTTTATTGGAGCAGGCCCGGGAGAGGCCGTCGGCATAGCCCACCGACAGAGACGCAATGGTTCTTGGGGTCTCTGCAATAAAATTTCGTCCGTAGGACACGCTGGCGCCGGCTGGAATTTCCTTGACCAGTGTGACTTTGGTTTTCCAGGAAAGTACTGGAATGAAGTCCGGCTGGCTGGCAATGGGAATGGAGTCATCCTGGGTGACGCCCAGATACAGCAGGCCGGGTCTGGCGTAGTCGCAGCCCAGATCGCCGTAGTTGAGAATGCCATAGGAATTCTGGATGTGGCGCAGGCCGGGATTATACCCGGCTTCTTCCACGGTGCGGATGGCTTTTTCAAACCAGTCAATCTGACGGCGGGTAAAGGAGACGGGTTCTTCGCCCAGATCGTCGCTCACAGGGAAATGGGAGAAAATGCCTTCCACCGACAGATGGGGCAGAGCGTACACTTCCAGCAGTTCTTCGGGATGCTGGACATGATCCTGGAACAGAATGCCGGTGCGGTTCATGCCGGTGTCCACCTTCACATGGCCATGGATGACCGTATTGTGCTCTTTAGCCCAGACAGAAAGCTTTCTGGCATAGTCCAGACTCAGAAAGGACTGAATCAGGCCATACTGGTCCAGCAGGCCAAAGGAAGCAGGGGGCGTATAGCCCAGAATCAGAATGGGATCCCCAATGCCGCCCTGGCGCAGTTCCACCGCTTCTTCCACAGTGGCCACACCAAAGAAGTCCACGCCCTCTTTTTTCAGAGCCCGGGCGATGGTCAGAGCCCCGTGCCCGTAGGCGTTGGCCTTCACAATGCCCATGATTTTGGTGTCTCCGATGAGCTTTCTGGTTTCGGCCAGATTGTGGGCCACCAGGGAATCATCGATTTCCAGCCAGGTCCGCAGTCCTGCGGTCTCTAGCATACGCCGACCTCAGTCTGCAGTCCGAGGTCAATGAGCCTGTCGATGAGATCGGGGAATTCCACGCCGGCTTCCTTCATCATGGTGGGATAGCGGCTGGTGGCGGTAAAGCCGGGGATGGTGTTCAGCTCGTTGATGACAATGGTGCCGTCGGGCTGATAGAACATATCCACTCTGGCCATGCCGCGGCAGTTCATGACACGGTATGCCTTTTTGGCCAGTTCCCTGGCCTCTTCAATTTTTTCCGGCGCAATGCGGGCGGGGCAGTAAATGTTGGAATCCTTCATATCGTACTTGCCTTCGAAGTCGAAGAAGGCACCGCCGGTTTCAATTTCGTCCACGCTGCCGGCGAACAGTTCTTCGTTGCCCATAACCGCACAGCCGATTTCAAATCCGTCGATGGTCTTTTCCACCAGGATCTTGCCGCGGCCGTCGTATTTGAAGGCCTCTTCTTTGGCTTTTTCAAATTCTTCGGGGGTGCTCACGAAGCTGACACCATAGGAGCTGCCGGCGTTGCAGGGTTTGACAATCCAGGGCAGGGGAATCTGCTTTTCGATTTCGGCAAAGGAAGGCTGGGGAGCATCCTTTTTCAGGCAGAGATAGTCTGCTGCGCCAATGCCGGCTTCTTTGAGCAGAATGTGCATGATTTCCTTGTCCATGCACATGGCACTGCCCAGCACATCACAGCCCACAAATTTAATGTTCATCATTTCCAGCAGGCCCTGGATGCAGCCGTCTTCGCCGTTTTTGCCGTGCAGCACGGGGAAAACGATGTCCAGTTCCCTTTTGCCGGAACCATCCAGCGGCTGGATGCCTTTGTGCACCCAGGCAGCCGGCACGGCTTTTTCTTTCCAGTGATCGTGTTCGATGGCATCGATGTCTTCTTCCACGATCCAGGGCTGTCCCTGTCGGTCGATGCCGATCAGGGTCATCTCATATTCATCCTGGTGAATCTGGCGCAGAAAAGAAGCCACGGAATGCAGGGAAACCGAGTATTCGCTGGACTGACCGCCAAATGCTACACCAAGTTTTGTTTTACTCATATTTTCTATCCTCCAGCAGGTCTTTGACCACAGTGTCCATGGCCATAATACGACTGCCCTTCACCAGCAGTACATTTCTTTGTTCCGTATAAGGAGCAAGCGCTTTTACAAGTTCTTCTTTGGATGAAAATGCCTGGGCACCTTCTCCGAAGGCTTCGGCTGTATGTCTGGATTTTTCTCCGTAGGTAAACAGCCGGTCCACACCGGCAGCTCTTGCATAGGCCCCCACTTCGGCATGCAGCCGGTCTTCTTCCTCACCCAGGTCCCACATGTCTGCCAGCACCGCAATGTGCTGGTCCGCGTCTACCTTCATGAGCATGTCGATGGCAGCTCTGGCGCTTTCAGGATTGGACTTGTACGTATCATCCAGCAGGGTGCTGTTTTTGCAGGCAAAGATGGCACCGCGCATGGGTGTGAGATCTGCATGGGCCAGGCCTTCGAGAATCTCTTCTTCGGAAATGCCCATGGCCAGGGCCAGCTCAATGACGCCCAGGGCGTTCATGGCCTGGAAATCTCCGGCCGCCGGCAGAAAGACAGGCTGGCTTAACACATTGGCGGAAAAGCGGATGCCGTTCTGTTCATATTGCACATCCGAAGTCAGTCTGGCATCGCCGTCCTTTCCAAAGGAAAGCATCTGCACACCATCCGCCGGTGTTTTTTCCGGCAGGATTTTCTGCAGGTATTCCGAGTCGGCATTCCACACAAACGTGCCGCCTTCTCTGACGCCGTCGAGAATTTCCAGCTTGGCTCTGGCGATGTTGTCCATGCTGCCCAGGTTTTCCAGATGGGCGGAGCCGATGGACGTGATCAGGGCCAGATCCAGGGGAGCGATGTCCGTGAGCTCACGGATTTCTCCCATGTTCTCCATGCCCATTTCCAGGATGCTGTATTCCACACCCGGATCCATGTCCAGGATGGTCAGGGGCATGCCGATTTCGGTGTTCATGTTGCCGAAGGTCTTGTGGGCTTTGTGGGCCACAGACAGAATGCTGTAGAGGAAATCCTTGGCGCTGGTCTTGCCGTTGGAGCCGGTGATGCCAATGGTGACACAGCCAAGTTCTGACAGATACCGGTGTCCCAGTTCGCCCAGGGCCTTTTTGGTATCCTCGGTCAGAATCAGAGGAATGCCGGCCGGATAGGGCTGGTGGTCCTTCTGCCACAGCACGCCGGCTGCACCGGCGGCCTTAACCTGTTCTATATACTGATGCCCGTCCGCTCTTTCTCCAATAATGGGAACGTAGAGCATGCCGGGGCAGACTTTGCGGGAATCGATGCACACCCCTGCATAGGGGGTGTCTTCAGGATGTTCCAGGACAGGCGCGCCTGGAATCTCCTGATAATAAACGGGAGCCTGCAGCCATTCAGCTGCCTGCTTCAGGGTCGAATGGATCATAGTTGTACCTCAGAACTGATGTTTCATTTTGAAATTTTCTTCAGTGTTTTCATTGCTTCAGTATATCATTGAGACGGAGAGAAACTCCGGGCATTGCCGGAGGCATGATACTCACAAACACCCCGGGAAGAAAAGGGGAAAGCGGCGATCCGTCTGTGTTGCATTTTGTGAAAATCTTGGGAGAGACGGCCTGTCAGGACAGGCTTTGGCGGGCGATGCCCATAAATAAAGGGCCCCTGACCGCTCCGGAAGATGCAGCCGGACAGGCAGGATGGATCAAAAACAGCCAAAAGTGGGGCTCAGACCCTCTTTCCACCCTGAATTCCGGGATTATATTGCTCAGAATCCTCTTTCTGAACGCAAAATGTTCACATTTGACCCCTCATCACACATTTTCCCACAATTTCTCCGTAAACCGTGTTCTGGAACATGGTATAATCTCGATAAGCAAGGAGCAGAATGCCTTGCCGGTATGCATATCCATCGATATTCATACTATTTCTATCCCCTTAAAGGAAAAGTCAGGCATCCCCTTAGCCTGACTTTTCTTTTAAGAGGGTTTCTGCTCCCCGAAAACCGTACAAACTGTGAAAAAGGAGACCCTTATGAGCTGTATTTTCTGCGAAATCGCCAACGGAAACATTCCCTCCAGCACCGTCTATGAGGATGACCAGGTCAGAGCCATTCTCGACATCAGTCCCATGTCCTACGGCCATGTGCTGGTGATACCCAAAAAGCACTGCACCAGCCTGCTGGATCCGGCCGCTGATGCCGAAACCGTTGCGGCTGTCTTCAATGTGGCTGCCAGACTGGCCAGAAAAATTGATGAAACCCTGAAACCGGACGGCATCAACCTGCTTTCCAATATGAAGGAAGGAGCCGGCCAGACTGTGAATCATCTGCACGTGCATCTCATTCCCCGTTTTACAGACCAGCCGGTCAAAGACCAGCTGATCCTGCAGGACGGCCACATCGAAAAGCCGGATTTTGACGAGCTGGTTTCCCTGCTCTCCATCGACTGAATCAGAGCCGCGCTGTGCCGCCTCTGATTTTTATACTCTGATTCCATTTCTGCCGCCTTCGGGCGGCTTTTCTTTTTCCCAGGACAGCTGAGCGGCCTTCATCAAATCTGACAGACCAGATTCTGATTTCGACGGTTATCTTGCCGATGCGGTACCCCTTTTCAATAATGAAAACTGGGCAGCCTCACAAAAAAGGCTGTCCGTGCACACAGAGCAAAAAACAAAAAAGAGAAAACGAAACGGGAAAAAGAAAAAAGAAAGGAAAAACAATGAGCAAAGCGAAATACAGGTCCGCAGCAGGACTGCTGCTGAGCTTCTGCATCGGTCTGTCCGGATGCGCCGCTGCCCCTCTGTATCTGGTGGATTCCAAAGGCGATCAGTCTGCCGGACAGCAGGCCCTCTCCTTTGACTGGACCTATCCCCAGGAAACAGAACTCAGCTGGACCGATCACATGACCTTCCACGCACCCCTGGGCTCTTCTGCCTCCGGCAGCAGCCGCAGCGAAAGCAAAAACAGACCGGTGGAAACCATGCGGGATCCCGATGCACCGGCAGCCATACAGAATCTGGATCCCATCAGCAGTCTGGCTCCCCAGCCCAGGAAAAAGCGGACCATTCTGGTGTATATGGTGGGTTCCGATCTGGAAAGCTCGCCCCGGGGGAAGGCCGGCAGTCTGGATCTGGAGGAAATGATGACCTCCAATTTCTCTGCCGAGGATGTGAACCTGGTGGTGTACACCGGCGGGGCTGCCACCTGGTGGAACGGACTCCCCAGCGACACCAACTGTTACCTGGTCTACAGAAACAAAGACGACGAATCGAATTTTGGCGTCCTCGCAGATCAGAACCGGAATATGGCGGAACCGGAAACCCTCAGCACTTTCCTGAAGACAGCCGATGAACTGTTCCCTGCAGAGCAGACTTCTCTGATTCTATGGGACCACGGTTCAGGTCCTTATATGGGGTACGGACAGGACGAAACCTTTGAACCCGCAGAGAACGAAGCCATGAATACACTGAGCCTGCTGGAAATTGCGCAGGCACTGCAGGATTCTCCCTTTGGGTCCAGAAAACTGGAGATCCTGGGATTTGATGCCTGCCTGATGGCCAGTGTGGAAACAGCCGCCATGCTTTCCGATTATGCCAAATGGGTGGTGGCCTCCGCAGAAACAGAACCTGGCATGGGATGGGATTACACAGCGCTCTCCTGCCTGGACAACGACCCGGATACCCAGACCCTGGCCAGAGCCCTGGTGGACGGCTATGCCGGTTTCCTGGATGATCTTTCCACACCCACCCAGAGCTTCGAATATGTGCTCAGTGTAATGGACCTTTCCAAGACAGACCGGCTGGAAAAAGCGTACAGCAGCCTGCTGAATGCCATCAACAGCTCCTTTGTAGAGCAGGGAGCACAGATGCTTCCCGTGGTGCTGCAGACAGCGGCTAAAACCAAATACTACGGTGGATATCCCGGACTGGAGCTGCTGGACAGCGGCCATCTGGCTTCCAATCTCTATCCTCTGTATCCGGAAGAAGCCACGGAACTGGTATCGGCCATCCAGGACATGCTCACCTACGGCGTCACCAGCATTCCGGAATGCTCCGGCATGATGGCCTGGTTCCCGGCCGGCGACACCACCGCCCAGTGGGATGTTCTCAAGCAGATGGCACTGAACGAAGGCACTCTGGGACAGGATGCCATGAACCTCTACAGCAATGTTTTCCTGGCCATGGAAGAATACAGCTTTGATGAAAGCACCCCCGGATCCGCCAGCGGACGCAGCGCCTCCCTCAGCGAGGACAAAAAAACCATGACAGTCGCTCTGCCGGAAGAACTGTACTCCAGAGCCACAGAGGTTACCATGACCATTCTCTCCCGTTCCGAGAAGCCGGATTCTTCTCTGAACGCACAGTATGAGTATCTGCCTCTGGTGGAAGACATTCCGCTGAGCGTGAATGAAAACGGTGAAGTTTCCTTTGAAGCCGATCCCAATATTATCTGTGCTCTGGCCGGAGACGATGACGAAAATCCAACCCCCATCCGGGTACGGATGACCGGCAGGTCGGCTCTGCAGGATAAATATCAGACCATTAAGGCCGCCCTGCAGACATCGGATTATTCCATCCTGTCCAGAGAGAGCGTAGAATCGCTGATCAATCTCTCTGTCCGGGAGCAGATCTGCTCTATCACAGGCGTACTGCACAATACCGGAAAAGAGGAAGAGGAGGAAGAACTTCTGATCCCGGCCGGTAAACAGGATATTTCCCTGGAAGGGCTGAACCTGCTTCGCAGTTCCATGGGCCGCAGCATTGTCTTTGAAAACGATGACGCATCGATTCCCTGGTCAGAAGCCACCAGCAGCGTGATCGTCTGGAAAGAAATCCCCTATGACGATGCCCTGCAGTTTTCTGCCGTACCTATTTCCGAATGGGCTGGTTCAGAGTTCTCCTGGCAGATTCTGGCAAAGGACAGCCAGGGGCAGGAAAAAGCGGCAGCCTTCGGAGATTTCCCCAGCCAGACTGAATACACCAGAATTTCCACGCCCCGTGGTGAATTTGGTTTTACCGTGGAAGAAGATCACGCCGAGCTGGCTTACTACCGCGGCCGCGACAGAGATGTGGTGATTCCCTCTGAAGTGGAAGGAAAGCCCGTCACCAAGATTCAGGCCAATTCTTTCCATCATGAACTGGGCTCTTTTTCCGGTGAAGGCGACTGCCGCCCCTTTGTCCGTACTCTGGTCATTCCGGACAGCGTGACTTCCATCGGACATGGTGCTTTCCAGGAAATGTCTGAACTGTATTCCGTCAGCCTCCCCTCCCATCTGGAATCCATCAGCGACAATCTGTTCCGCAGCTGCAGCAGTCTGAAAAACATTACCCTGCCGTCGGGCATCCGCTCCATAGGCAGTTACGCCTTTTTTGGAACCGCGCTGCAGAGTCTGGAAATCCCCTCCAGCGTTGAAGAGATTGAAAAAGCTGCCTTTTCAAACTGCCGGATTCTCTCAGACCTGAAAAGCAGCAGCAGCCAGTTCAGTACCGCGGACCATATGCTGATTGACAACAATACCCACACACTCATCTCCACATTCGGAGAAAATTCAGCAGAGGGGATGAAAACAGACAGCATTGTCATTCCGGAAGGTGTCGAGATCATCGGTCCGGCTGCGTTCAGCGGGTGGGGAAATTATGCTTTCACCATCGGTTATGACGAAAACACTCTGAATGAGGGCCTGCAGCATGTACAGTTCCCTTCCACCCTGAAAGAAATCCGGCAGCATGCTTTTGTGGACTGCATATCACTGAAGGAAATCAGACTGCCGGACGCCCTGGAACGCATTGAAGAATATGCCTTTGGCGCCAGTCTCTATTCCCTGGATTCCCCGGATATGCAGGTGACCATCCCTGCTTCCGTCAGCTACGTAGGCCACGGCGCCTTCAGCCAGTTTGACGGCATCCAGATCCAGACCGCTGCAGGAAACAGGCATTTTTCTTCTCAGGACGGTGTTCTGTATAACCTGTCCGGAGATCAGGCGATTTCTGTATTTGACGAAAACTGTGAGGTGAAAGAGCGATGAAAAACCGGAAGTTATTAAACAGCGGTGTCTGCTGTCTGCTGACCGGCCTCTGTTTTCTGACGGGCTGCGCTCAGAAAGCTCCTGAGAAAGCAGAACCCATGAGCCAGGAATCTATTGTGGCTGACCTGGTTCAGCCTGCTGAAACGGAAAAAAACGGCGTTCATGTCAGTGTGGATGCTTATGATGAAGTTTCTGACCTGCATCGTTTCATCAGTCTCACCATTGACAACCAGTCCGGACAAACTCTGGACTTTAATCTGGAACACAGCGGTATGCAGGTCAATGATTTCTGGATTCCAGGCTATCTCCAGCCCGATTATACCCAGAGTGATACAGGCAAAGTGGCCTCAGGAGAAAAGCGCAGTTATGCCCTGAAACTGATGGAAGATGAACTGTGCCATGCTGGCATCGACAGAGTAGGATCCATACAGTTTCAGATATCCGGAAGAAATGAGTCTTATGAAAAATCGGTGCTTCTTGATCCCATTGTTCTGGAAACCACTGCCAGGGATCACGCAGATGGCTATGACCAGCAGCAGGAAGATCCTCTGTATGCCAGAGATGCAGTCCGAATTGAATATCTGGGCTGTACAGAAGACGGTCCAGCTTCCATTCTGGTTTTCTGTATCCAGAATGATTCAGACAGCTGGATTACTGCTGAATTCGAGGATCTGATGATCAACAGTTCCATTCCTGTTACAAGTATGTTTGATACCGAAGCTGCTCCCCATTCCAGGGCACTCCTGAAAGCAGAAATCAGACCATGGAGCACAGACAACCAGATTGGCAGTTCCTCTGACATTGAATCCTTTTCAGGCGATATTCTCTTTGGCTTTCAGGAAGAAGGCTCATCCTGGCTGAATCCGGAGAAAGCAGAATCCGTCTCATTTGACATTCAACCAGATTTCAACCAGCCCATTTACTGATAAATCCAGAAGGCTGAACGTTTCCTGACAGCCCTGCTCCGTAAAAAACAAAACAGGCCCGGCAGGCTTCCGTGCTCACACGGATCCCACCGGGCCTTTGTGTTTCTGCTGTCATCAGTCAAAATATGTCACGTTTTCCATGGCCTGCTGCACATAGTCCAGCATAGCCGTATCCTCATTGCGTTCCAGGATTTCCTTTGCATCCCGCAGGCACACTTCCATGATGGCCGGGTCTTTCTGAAAGTCTCCCAGCACAAAGGAAGGCAGACCCGACTGTCTGGTTCCCAGAATGTCTCCGGGACCGCGCATGGACAGGTCGTAGGCGGACACCGCAAAGCCATCCAGCATGGTCTCCATCTTTTTCAGACGTTCCCTTGCCTGGGCGTCCCGGGTAGCGGAAAGCAGGTAACACTCCCCCTGCACCGGTCCTCTGGCAGCCCGTCCCCGCAGCTGGTGCAGAGCGGACAGGCCAAAGCGGTGGGCATCATAGATCACCATGATGGTGGCATTGGGCACGTCAATTCCCACTTCCACCACAGTGGTGGAGACAAGAATCTGGATCTTTCCCTCGGAGAATTCCTTCATCACCGCTTCTTTTTCGGCAGGCTTCTGCTTGCCGTGCAGCAGCCCCACATGCACCCGGTCCTGGAAGGTGTTCTGCATGCCTTCGTAGATCTGCTTCGCAGCCCGTATGCCCGTATCGGGATTGTCGTCGATGGCAGGACACACCACATATACCTGCCTGCCCAGCCGGATGCCTTCCAGAATGTTTTTCAGCACCGGTCCCATGGAGGAAGAAGGCACAAAGGTGGTTTTCACCGGTTTTCGTCCGGGAGGCATGGTGTGGATGGATGAGAGATCGATGTCTCCGTACAGAAAATGGGCGTAGGTCCGGGGAATGGGGGTGGCCGACATCATGAGAAAGTCCGGCCGGTCCCCTTTTTCCAGAAGAGCTCTGCGCTGTCTGACGCCAAAGCGCTGCTGTTCATCCGCAATGACCAGCCCCAGATCCGCAAATTCAGCTTTCTCCGAAAACAGGGAGTGGGTGCCCACCGCAATGGAGGCTTCCTGGTCTTTCAGTTTCCGCAGCACTTCCCTCTTTTCCTTTGCGGGCAGAGAGGAAGTCAGAAACACCGCATTCATCCCCTGCCTTAGAAGGTTTTCATAGTGCTGTCTGGCCAGGATCTCCGTGGGAGCCAGCAGTGCAGCCTGTTTGCCGGACAGTTCGCATGCTTTCAGAGCGATGGAAGCCACGGCCGTCTTGCCGCAGCCCACATCTCCCTGCACCATGCGGTACATCATCTTTTCACTGCGCATGTCCGCTAAAATGTCATCCACCGCCTGCCGCTGGTCGTCTGTCAGGGCATAAGGCAGAGCCGCAATGGCGTCTTCCACCAGGGACTGGTCAAAGACCCGGGGGGGCTTGGTGCCTTCCTTGCTGGAGGCTTTCTGCATAACACACTGAAAGCTCAGAAATTCTTCATACTTCAGCGAGCGGATGGCCTGGTGCAGTGCCTGCTGCGACGAAGGAAAATGGATGTTTTCCAGAGAATCCTGCAAAGGCAGCAGCCGGTACTTTTCCCGCAGACGCTGGGGAACCCTGTCTGTAATGGCTCCCTGGACCTGCAGTGCTTTTTTGACGCAGGCTTCCATGTCATTCTGCCGCATGTCCTTGGGCAGGCTGTAGACAGGGTGCAGCCCCTTCTGCTCAGACAGGGGCCTGAAATTGTAATGGGAAGCCGTCACTTGATTTCTGCCCTGGCAGATGCCGAAGACAGTGATGGATTTTCCCGGGACAAACTGCCCCGGCCAGGGCCGGTTGAATACAGTAACCTGCACTTCCTCCTGGTCTGTGAGCACGCAGAATTTCGTCATGGTCCGGTTGTTGGCCAGCCGGATGATCTGGGCCGGGGCGGTGATTTCCCCTTCAAAGGCCACATTGTCCGAAGGCTGCCACTGCTCCAGCGGGACAGCTTCCACATTTTCATACCGGAAGGGGTACGTACGCAGCAGGTCTTCCACAGTATGAATGCCCATTTTCTCCAGCAGCGCCAGGCGCCGCTCTGTCAGCTTCAGCTTTTTTAATTCCATGACAGCCTCCTTCCTCTTTTTGCTTCCTTCATTGTAAAGCATGGAGTCCTCTGCTCAGACAGACAAAAAGCGGAGGGTCACTCCGCCTGTCGTCATTCATTATCTGATTTCATAACTGATTTCATTTTTTCCGGGAAGCAGACCGGGCACTTTTCAGAACGTTCTGCTTTTCCCGGCGTCCGGGAGCCGAAGCTTCCTGCAGATCGTCCAGGCTGTCTGTCACGGCCCAGCGGGCATAAATCTGCCAGCCCCAGCACATCAGCACAGCCAGCAGCAGCGCCAGCATCATCAGATCAAAGGCCTGTCCGCCCGCTTCGGCGTAGGCATACAGCAGCACCGAGAGATAGCCCAGGGGGTTGCCCAGAGCCGTCAGGCTCGCCAGCATGGCTGCGGGAGTCTCGTTGATCTGCAAAGACAGAGGGCCTAAAAGCATGCTGTCGGCAGCCACCAGCACAATGAGCAGCACAATCCAGCCATACAGGGCTTTTTTCAGTTTTGCCTGCAGCAGCTTTTTATAAAGGCCCCATATGTCTCTGTCGTCCTGGCTTTCATACAGCGCCCGCATGAACAGAAGCACCAGCGGTACCAGCAGAAGCAGCAGGGCGGCCGCCAGAAGCTGGATGAGAATCACCATCAGGCTGTTTCCTGCCAGCCAGAACAGGGCATAGCCAGGCACGATCAGCCCCTGGGCAATGAAATACACCAGCACGCCGCACACAAACAGCAGCACAGGCTTCAGTCCCCGCAGGGTGCCGGGTCTGGCTCCCCACAGCTCACAGGCGCAGAAATACAGCCCCATAAACAGCAGGCCCAGCCCCAGCCCCCTCAGCATGCCGCTTCCGGACAGACCGCCCACCAGGAAATAGAGCCCGTCATACACGGCGCAAAACAGCAGCGCATAAAAGACCACCTTGGCCATGGGCTTTCCGGCCACCAGCAGCCACAGGGGCTTTTTCTGCCAGGAAGCCGCTTCTTTCTGCAGCTTCAGAGTGCTCGTATCCGCCCCGTCCAGTTTTCCTGTTTCGTTTTCTTTCGAATTCTTTTTTCTGTTTTTGCTCATGGTCTGGCTCCGTTCTGTTTTTCGTATTGTTCTGCCTGAAAGCAGGCTGGCCGGCCGCCGATCCACAGGCCGGCAGAACTGGCAGAATGGCCTACCGCATCGCAGAAGCGGACGGTCTGAGGCAGTCTGGCTCCGTACTGCTCCAGCAGTTTCAGCAGCTGTTCATGGCTGCGCCGGAACGAGCCTGTCTGTCCCAGGGAGCGGTCGATTTCCGTCAGCTGGCCAATGACCAGTTCGCTGCATTTCTCCAGCACGCCCATCTGTTCCAGCTGCACCAGGTAGGAAACAAACAGAATCAGCCCGGTGGAGAAAGCTTCCACAAACAGCGGCTTTCCTGTTACATCCGGCAGATATGGTGTGCCGGCCAGCTTGAGAAAGCTGCGGATGTTGCCGCCCCAGAGAATTTCTTCTTTTTCTGTATTCAGTCCCGCTGGCTGACACAGGCGGTCGCTCTTTTTCTGCAGCAGCTGCACCAGCAGCTCTTCGTTTACATTGCCGGCTGCCTGCAGCAGCAGAGTGCTCCGGCCGGTTTTCCAGGAGAGGGCGTTGAGCACACAGCTCACATCGGAATAGCCTGCCAGAATGGCCTGGGAAGCCTGGTAGCCTTCATAATCCAGCAGACTCAGCATCCCGTTGGCACTCTCCCCGCCAGTCACATCCAGAATCCAGTCCGCCTGCCAGGCGAGTGCCTTCTGAAATTCTTCAGCTCTTTCGGCAAAAGGCAGGGGATTCTGGCTCTGCCCCTGCGCAATCCAGGCGGAGGCTTTCACTTCCATGCCGGCATTCTGCAGCACAGCTGCCAGTCTGGCAGCCGCCTGGGGATTCTGATGCAGGGAAAAGCCCAGCAGATACACCCGGACAGGTCTTGTTTCTTGTTCCATAACAGCTCCTTGTCTTGTCTTGCAGTTCTGTTTTTCACCATTTTACTCCACCTGCGCTCTGCTGGCATCCGCAGGACGGGCCAGAGCCGGCTCACGCTGACGTACAAATTTCCGAAATGTCTGAAACTGGCTGTCTGCCCTTTTCCCCATGGGACAGAAGGGATATAGTAACAGAAGATCCGAAACCGGAAAAATAGAAAAGAGAAAACTAAGAAGAAAGGAACCCTCTATGAAACAAATCTATCCAGATCTGGCTTCCCGCATTGAAGCCCTGTCCAATGCCTTTGGCCCCTCTGGCCTGGAAAACGAACCCGCTGCCCTGATTGCCAAAGAAGCCCAGGCTGCCGGTGACAACATCGTCCTGCAGGACAGCCTGCACAGTGTCTATGTCAGACAGAAAGGCAGCCATCCGCAGATTATGCTGGATGCCCACATTGATGAAGTTGGCTTTATGGTCCATGCCATCCACGAAAACGGCACCTTCTCTCTGCTGCCCCTGGGAGGCTGGACGGCCCAGAATCTGCCTGGCACCGTCCTGCAGGTACGCACGGAAAAAGGAACCGATGTGCCGGCCATCATCGCTTCCAGACCGCCCCATTACACCAGAGACCTGCCCTCCGTACCGCCTGCTGATTTCTCCACACTGGCTGCCGACTGCGGTACGTGTTCAAAAGCCGAAACAGAAGCTCTGGGCATTGTGCCCGGCTGCTTCGTCGTCCCCTGGACCCGGGCTGTCACAGATCCTCAAAGACAGATGGTCATGGGCAAGGCCTTTGACGACCGCCTGGGCGCTGCTGTGTGCCTGGAAACTTTCCTGCAGGCAGAAAAAGAAGGACTGGGAAGCCATCTTATGGCTCTGTTCTCTGCCCAGGAAGAAGTGGGCGAACGAGGTGCTGCAGCGGCTGCAGAGTATCTGAAAGACATCCGCCTGTGCATCGCCTTTGAAGGCTGCCCGGCCGATGATACCTTTGCCCCGGCCGATGAAATCCAGTCGGCTGTGAAACAGGGCCCCATGATCCGCGCCTTTGACAAGTCCATGGTCACCCATCCCGCCTTCCTGCAGCTGGCCAAGGACTGTGCTGCCGACAACGGACTGCCTCTGCAGATTGCGGTGCGCAAAGGCGGCGGCACCAATGGCGGCATTTACCACCAGCACAACATCCCCACCATCGTCATCGGCATTCCCGTACGCTATGCCCATTCCCCGGTAGGCTGGTGCTCCCTCAACGATGCCCGCAACGGCGTCTCCCTGGCACTGGCCATTCTGGAAGAGCTGGAAGCCCTGAGTGTAAAACAGAATCTCAGCCAGGCCGAACAGGAAATTCTGGATCTCCTGCGAGGAAAGAACGATCCTGCAAGATTTTTTCAGGAGCGTTAATGCTGTCAAAACGCAGTAGTTCTGCTTACAATAAAAGAGCAGAACTCTGCCTTGCAGAGCCTGCCGCTGCCGATGCAGCGCAGGAGGAAAATATGACGAAGAAATTTGTACTCACCATGGAAAACGGAGACGTCATCCAGGGCGAACTGTATCCTGACAAAGCACCAGAAACAGTGGCCAACTTTGAAAAACTGGCCAATGACGGCTTCTATGATGGACTGACTTTCCACCGGGTCATTCCCGGATTTATGCTCCAGGGCGGTGATCCCACCGGCACAGGCATGGGCGGCCCCGGACATACCATTCACGGCGAATTTGCTGCCAACGGCTTCAAGCAGAACGATCTGAAACACGAAAGAGGCGTTCTGTCCATGGCCAGAACCAGCGACCCCAACTCTGCGGGCAGCCAGTTCTTTATCATGCACAAAAATGCACCCCATCTGGATGGTTCCTATGCCGCTTTTGGCAAGGTAACAGACGGCATGAGCGGTGTAGACCGCATCGCGGAAACCCAGACCAATTATGCAGACAAGCCTCTGCAGGATCAGGTCATCAAATCCATCCGCGTCACCGATGAAGACTGAGCGTTCTGAAATCAGATTCTGAATCCAGAAGACCAGTTCCCAAAAGATCAGGGGACTGGTCTTTTTCAATGAGGCAGATTCAGGTGACAATCGGAAACCGGCGGGCAGAAGCTTTACTTCTTCTCCAGAAATGCTTTACTTTTCTGTCAAAAAACCGGAAAAAGTAAAGGAAGAAGGTGACTGTATGATTTCCTATGCCGGACTGCTGTTCAGACTCAGCCAGAACCACATGACCAGAACTGCCTGGGACGTGAACAAAAATCTCTTCCAGGACGATGGTTAAAATCGGGCGGGGTGAGAAAGTCGCAGACAGAGTTCTGCAGAGGATGGCCTCTTACTTTCACTGCCCTGTCAGCGAACTGTGCTGTCCGGTTTCTGAAAACCCGCTGCTGCAGAGGCTGCAGGAAGAAAAAAGCCTCCGCCTGTCAGGGGGCCTGTATCACGAACTGCAGGTACATCTGACGTATCACTCCAGTCATATGGAGGGCATCCGGCTCAGTGAAGAGCAGACCAGAATGATTTTCGAAACGAATTCTTTAGCCATCACCGAAATCATATCGGTGGATGACATCCTGGAAACATGCGGTCATTTCAGAGCCATCGATTACTGTATCGACAGGGCAGAAGAACCTCTGAGTGAAGAATTCATAAAAGAGCTGCATGCCCTCCTGAAACAGGGAACCAGAGATGCAGCCCGACAGTGGTCTGCAGCGGGCGAATATAAAAAGATTCCAAACAGAGTCGGAATCAGAGAGACGGCCGTTCCGGAAGAAACCGCCGGGAAAATGCACAATCTTCTGACGGAGTATGAAAAGATACCCACCCCCGGAATAATAGACATCATCACTTTTCACCAGGCTTTCGAAAGCATTCATCCCTTTCAGGACGGAAACGGCCGGGTAGGAAGACTGATTGCTTTCAAAGAATGTCTGCGTCATGAAATTACCCCATTCATCATCGAAGACTCCAAAAAGATGTTTTACTATCGAGGACTGTCAGAATGGGAATATGAGCGGGGGTACTTAACAGATACCTGCCTGGAGGGGCAGGATACCTTTAAGAAACTGACGTCCATATTTGGTCTAAAATAAAATCCGCTTCCCTTTTCAAATCAAGTCCCAAAACAAAAGCCTGCCGGAGCAGGCTTTTAATATGCGGAGTTGTAATCGATACCCTTTTCTCAGTCTGTCTGCAGAAACTTCCAGCGGGACAGAAGGCCCTGCCAGTTAAAGGACTGCAGTTTGCGCAGCCAGAAGGGGATGCAGACGCCAATCACGCCAACGATGCACCACTGTTCCAGATTTGGCATGGCCATGCCAAACAGATCCGGGAACAGGATCAGAGCGCCCGCAAAGAACAGACACATGCAGATCAGAAGACACCGGCGCATGAGCGTAAAGGGAACGCAGACAAAGTACAGAATCCAGAGGGCGTTGATGCCTGCCAGAATGGTGCACAGAGCACTGAAGGTGTTGTGATCCATGGGCACAAACAGCGAACAGATCCGCAGCAGCAGCACTATGGTGATCATGGAAACTGCCCCGGGGAATGCTCTGCTCAGCACACTGATCAGAAAGCGTCCTGTGATTTTGTTCTGATTGGGTTCCAGTGTCAGCACAAACGACGGGATTCCGGTGCCCATGCCCGAGATCAGAGTGAGCTGCACCGGCTCAAAGGGATACGCCGGAAGAATAAAGAGGGTCAGCAGACTCAGTCCAAAGGAAAACAGTGTTTTCACAAGGAACAGAGATGCGGTTCTCTGGATGTTGTTGATGACCTGTCTTCCCTGTCCCAGGATGGAGGGCAGGGCTGAAAACTGGTCTTCCAGCAGGATCAGGGAAGCCACAGAGCGGGCCGCCTGGGTTCCTGTGCCCATGGCAATGGAACAGTCGGCTTCTTTGAGCGCCATGACATCGTTGACACCATCTCCCGTCATCGCAACTGTTTTTCCCTGTCCTTTCAGGGCCAGCACCATTTCCTTTTTCTGCTGCGGCGTCACCCGCCCAAAGATGGAATACTCCTGGACGGCCTGGGGAATCTCTTCCTGTGAAACGCTGCCCATATCCAGCCATTTGCCTTCCACACCGGCTCTTCTGGCGATGGATGCGACAGTCTGGGGATTGTCTCCGGAAATGATTTTGATGTCCACACCCTGCTTTTTAAAGTAACTGAGAATCTCAGGGGCATCCGGACGGATGACATCTTCAATAACGACCAGTCCCAGCAGTCTGTAGTCGCCTTTCTGCAGTCTGTCCATGGAAGGTCCTTCTGCCAGGCACAGCACCCGCAGTCCCTGACCGGCGTAGTCAGAAATCACAGACAGGACCCTGGGGTCTTCTCTGTCAAAGACAAAGGAATACGCTCCGATCAGCAGCGTTCTGTCTTCAAAAACCGCTCCGGCACATTTGGAAGCGGAAGAAAACGGAAATACCCGGGTGGCTTTCTGAGTGGGCGGAATATTCTGCACGTATTCCCGCAGGGCTTTGGCGGTGGCGTTGTCGTCTTCCAGAGAGCCATACACATTGGACAGTGTCTGCTGCAGCTGTTTTTCTGCTTCTGCTCCAGCTGCGGCAGGGGCATCTTTTTTTTCATCCCAGACCACCAGATCGTTTACTTTCATGGTGCCTTTGGTGATGGTTCCGGTTTTGTCCAGGCAAAGCACATCCACCCTGGCCAGAGTTTCAATGCAGTAGAGTTCCTGCACCAGAACCTTTTTGCGGGCCAGCTTCATGGAAGCCAGCGCCAGGGCCACGGAAGTCAGAATAATCAGCCCTTCAGGAATCATGCCCACCATGGCTGCCACAGAAGAGAGCACCGCTTCTTTCCAGAACATGTGTTCCACAAAGAACGACTTCAGAAAAAGAAGAGCCCCCATGGGGAACAGGATCATCGAAGAAAACTGAATGATTTTCTTCAGAGAATCCCGCAGCTGGGACGGATACTGCTTGACCTTGCCAGCTTCCTGCATGATTTTCTGCGCCCAGGTCTGGTCTCCCACACTGACCACCTGCATGCGGCAGCGGCCGGCTGTCACAAAGCAGCCGGAATACAGGGAATCCCCTGTTTTTTTGTCCACCGCATCGGATTCACCGGTGAGCGGCGATTCATTGACCAGCACAGTTCCCTGTACAAGAACTCCGTCACAGGGAATTTCATTGCCGCTCTCGAGAATCAGAATATCGTTGAGCACAATCTCATCCAGAGGCAGTGACAGTTCCCGGGACTGCCGGATGACCTTCGCATGATCCTGATGCAGGAAGGCCAGTTTGTCCAGGACCTTTTTGGAACGGATCTCCTGGATGATGCCAATCAGAATGTTCAGGACCACAATGATCATAAACATCATATTTTTATAGGAACCAGTGGCGATGACCAGGCCAGCCAGGATCACGTTGACCAGGTTGAAGAAGGTAAACACATTGGAGCGGATGATATCCTGCACCGTCTGCCCATGCTTTTTGGTGACTGTGTTTTTCGGTTCACTGGCTGCCTGGGCTTCGCTGAGGCCGGTCTGCGGATCCACAGGCGTTTTGATACTGAGTTTTTCCATACCGTCATTGTACGGAGGGAACCGGGAAAACAAGCGAACAAAGTCTTAAGAATTGAAAAAGCAGGGAGACAGAACGAAGGGAACCGGATCACCACTGAAAAAGGCCTTCCGAAGAAGGCCGCAGGCAAAACAGTCTGTAAGATCAGGATGGCTATTTAAAAGCTGCTCCGCTGTTAAGACAGAACCAGAAAATTCCTGGGATGATGCAGGACACGCCCCACAGAAGCAGGGAAATCAGGAGTCCGGAAAAGGCAAAAACGGAAATGTTGATCAGGCTGGACACCAGAGAGCAGGCCAGCGCTCCCATCAGAAGATACACCGCTGTTTTCCATTCTCCCTTCTGGATGGCCAGCAGAAGATACCCTGTACCCATCAGCAGACCGCCGGCAAAACTGATCACCATCGCAAATACCGTATTTCCAAGTCCGATCATGGTCAGAGCTGCCGAACCGCCGGTAATGGAACCCAGAACCGCCAAAGCAGACAGGTAATTGATCACGCTCAGAATTCCCGCAAAAACCCGGAATACTGTCTTGTATTCCCGGCGTCCGGCGGCAAAAGGATTGCTGGCTGGTGCACCGGTATACCCGGCTGACTGGCCATAAACGGGCTGGCTGGCTGCACCGGTCTGGCTGTAACCCCCAGCTGCATTCATCTGTGAGCCGTAGGCTCCCGGTCCTGCCGGATTCATGGATCCGGCGGGTTCATTCTGGCTGACATGGCAGCCGCAGTTTGGACAGAACTGCTGTCCGGGCGGAATCGGTGATCCGCAAATTGTACAATTCATTTTTCTTTCTCTCCTTATCGGTAATTCGCATTCATTTTCACAGACATCGTAACAGTCAGAATTCACTCAGGCTTTCACTGTTCGTAAACAGACAACAGCCCTGCGAAACTGAACTTCAGTTTTCATAGCAGGCATATCCGGTAGAAAGACAGAACCAGAAAATCCCAGGGATGATGCAGCCGATGGCGGACTGCAGAATGGCATAACTCATGCCGCCGGCCCCCAGAATGCTTGTCACCAGCAGATTGGAAACAAAGACCACTGCCAGCCCGGCAGCCATCAGCCGCATGCAGTTTTTGGCGGTGCTCTGCTGCGCCGCCAGCATCATATAGCTGGCACCCAGCAGGAAATTGGCCGGGACCACCAGAACCATGCCCAGCAGAAAAGATCCGCTGCCATAGGCCAGAACCCCCGGCAGGGCGAACAGCGTCCGCAGACCGCTGAACAGGTTGATGGCTCCAGCAATGCCGGCAATCACCCGGAAAGCCATCTTATACTCACCCGTGCACTGGTCCAGACCGGACGTTTTCTGCGCGGGCTGTTCATGATGGACTGGATGAATCTCAAAGTGTTCATTGGCTCTCACATGATGACCGCAGACCGGGCAGGTCGCCGTTTCTTCTGCAACAGGTGCTCCGCAAACTGTACATTCCATTTTCTCTTCTCCTTCGTCTGTTTTTACAGATCTATAAATCTTTGAGTATCCTACCAGTCCGTTTACCAAAAAAACTGTTTTCAGCGAACTCTGCTGTCACCCCTTCGAAACTGGACAGCTAAAAACAAAAAGCCCTGTGAAGGGCATAAGTAAGTATTTATTTGTAAGCCTTACGACTGGCGATGCAGTACCAGAACACACCGGGCACAGCAATGGCCACAACGGAAGACACCACCGCAATCACAATGGCTGCCGTTCCCTTGTCCAGGCATGTCATCAGATTAAAGATCAGACCCAGGATGGCCCCCGCAAAGACCAGGCCCAGAGCCGCCTTCCAGGAACCCTTTTGAATGGCAATCATCAGGTAGCCTGCAAAAGCCAGCAGACTGGCTGCAGCAGCCAGAAGCAGCATGGGCAGACCCAGTGTTTCCGGGTGCAGGAAATCCAGAGGCAGACCCGGAATCAGCATCCGCAGATACAGCACACCGCCGGCCAGATTCAGAATGCCCGCAATCCAGGCAATGACCTTCACCCAGGTTCTGTATTGTGTTCCGGCTCCAAATCCGGCGCTCTGAAAACCGCCGTAATTCTGTCCATAGGACTGCTGATATCCGCCAGCCGGATAACCGCCCTGATACCCGCCGGGTCCATTCTGACCCTGTGTATTGCCGTATCCCTGCTGCCAGGACTGTCCGTTCTGTGCAGAAGCCGGAACATGGGTTCCGCAGGCCGGACAGAACTGTTCTCCTGCCGGGATCGGAGAACCGCATACTGTACAATTCATGTTTCTTTTCTCCCTGGTCTGCCAGAGCAGACCCTATTTTTTCCATGGTAGCAAATGAACCCTGCAGCAAATCCTGGGCTTCGTCAACAGAACTGATCCCGGCGAAACTGGCCTGTCCGCCAGCACTGGCTGGCCGGACACAGAAAAAGGACTCCTGAAAAGAAGTCCTTGCCTGCAGAATGCAGAAATCAGTTTCGGAACGCTTTGCCCGACAGGAAAAGATACCAGAGAAGGCCAAAAGCCACGATATTTGAGATACATGGTTTGATCATCAGGCTGAAATCCGGATAACCGATGACGAGAAGACTTACAAATTCCAGTATCAGCGCGGCAGCGATACAGGATGTGGCAAGTATCAGCGCTTTTTTCCATTTCCATTTTTCGACCGCAATGAGAATCAGTGCAACAGCTGCCACTATCATCACAACCAGTACCAGCAAGACCGTCACCAGGAAAATCTGAAAACTGGTAAATGCGCTGATGATATCCAGGTAGGGAAATAAACCAGTTGCCTCCCTGATGGCCCCAATAACATCAAGAATCAGACTGACGACATACAGTCCGCAGAGAATTCTCACGCCAGGCTGGATAGCGCGTTTTCCTGCAGGTGTATAGCCAGACTGTCCCTGCCAGGCAGACGGCTGATTCATAGCAGGCTGACCGGCAGAATACGGAGCCGGTGCAGGGATTGCGGTTCCCTGCAAAGGCGTCCCGCAGGCCGGACACGTGGCAGATGTATCGGGAATCGGTGTCCCGCAGGCAGTACAGATCATTCTAATTTCTCCTTTTTCCTGTTTTAACCAGGGAATTTTCTTCATCGTATCAGGAGCAAATGAGAGTTAATCCGGGATGTCGTCAACAGAACCTGCTCATTCGAAACTGGCCGGTTATCTGAAACATGCGGGTAAAATGCAAAAAAGGACTTCACGAAAGGAAGTCCCTGAATGAGGCAAAATCCTGGCAGCAGTTCATAAAGAGCCGCCTGCTCCAGCGTCTTAACACTATGTTTTATGATAATTTTAATATTCCCATACATTTTCGAATATTTCTGAGGAGTGAATGTCATCTCCTTCGCTCCACCAATATCCATTCTCATCCGTTTTGTATGGAATTAATGTTCCATCTTTAAAGGCTGCGGTACCTCCGCCTTTTCTGTCATACAGAGTATCTTCATACTGATAGTCAACTTCTCCATTAAAATACACCTGGTTTTGCGAATTGAAACCAGCTCCTTCGTATCTCCATAGCTCACGCTGACTGTTATCCATGAACTCCATCCTGATGCACCTGTCTCCTCTAACTGATAAATACGAATTGTTTATATTAAACACAGAAGTCCTGTCATTTACAGTATCGAAATGGCACACCCGGGTGCTCAGGGGGGCCAGCTCAATGTAAGGAGCCTTTTTCAAATCCGTTTCATCGAGATACAATTCGCCATCCTGGATAAATATCGTGGAATCCGTTTTTTTGATAAAATCCTCATCCTTCTCTTTGGCGGCATCGGTGCAGTTGGTTAATACATCGTCTAAATCATCCAGAAAAGCAGAAGTTTTTGCAATCGACATCTCACCGCTTCTCAAATACTCTTCGATCTCCTGTATTTTCTTTTCGGCATTCACAGCATGCATATTGGACGAATCCGATGACGGGGTAATCAGCACAGCGCTGCAGCCTGTCAGAAATAAACTAAACAGCATCACACCAAATAATTGTTTGATATATCTTTTCATCTCTGTCTCCTGTTATCTTGAACTTTCCATTGTTTCACAACTACTTCATCCGACAGGAAGGTCATCTGCCATCCAGTCCGGATCCGATATGGAACTGTGAAAAGTTCTGGTTCTTGTTAAGCAGTATATCCAATTATTTGGTTCGATTTCTTTTATGGCTGAAAGCATCGAAATTAGATGCAGTACCGACGTAATCTTCAAGCGGTAAATAACTGTTTTATCGATAAACAGAGCCGCTATTGAGCCTGCGCTGTTCATCGGAATAATAAACAGCCGGAATTCCCTGTATCCAGAGGGATTCCGGCATAAAGTTCATCGCTCTACTTTACAGACTGGTTTTCCACAACAAATTCCAGATCTGATGGATGGGTAATCTTTTTGTTCGATGCATCCCCAATGACGCAGAGCACCGGTGCATCGGAATACAGCTCCGCAATCTGGGCATCATCCGTTGCCGCAAATCCGGCCAGTCTGGCCTTTCTATGGGCTTCCCGGATCAGATCCGTACAGAAAGCCTGGGGTGTCTGGGCCTGGAACAGGCGGTTTCGGGGCAGAGTCTTCTCCACCCTTCCCTCTTCATCCGCCAGCTTGATGGTATCCACAGCCGGCAGAGCCAGAAGCGCAGCCTGTTCTGTTTCCATGGCTCCCTTGAGCTTTTCCAGTTCCTGAAGACGCAGGAAGGGTCTCGCGCCATCGTGGATGAACACCAGATCTTCCCGGGTTTTCTGCAGTCCGTTCCAGACAGAATCCTGTCTGGTGTCTCCTCCGGCCGTGCATTCCATCTTTTCAGCTCCTGGCAGGTTTTTGATCCAGTCTGAGACTTCTTCCAGCTCAGCCGGAGCACAGACCACCAGAATCTGCCGGCAGTCCGGATCCTGCACAAACAGGTCCAGAGAATGCTCCAGCACACTGCGGCCGTCTGGCAGGGTAAAAAACATCTTATTGTAGGAAAGTCCGGTGCGGCTGCCGCTGCCGGCAGCCAGGACGATAGCGGTATAGTTCATAACTGATTGACTCCTTGTAAGCAGAATGTCTGCTCTGTATTTCTTCCGGTCTGGGGATTCCGGTCAGGCCTGTCTTCTCTGCTGTCTGGCCTTGTGTCTTCTGCGGTTCAGCAGTTTTTCATAGCTTCCGTTTTCGATAAACTCAGCCAGAGCCAGCTGCTCTAACATGGGCACAGTATTGGGCAGCATTCCGGCTTTTTCTTCATACAGATCCAGCAGCGCTTCCGGCAGAATCATATAGCCCAGGCGCAGAGAGGGAAACATGGACAGAGAGAAGGTATTGAGATAAATCACCTGGCTGTGATCATCCATGGCGTACAGACTGGCCAGAGGCTGGCTGCCCTGGATGAATTCACTGTAAATGTCATCTTCGATCAGATACCCCTCCCTTTTCCGGATCCAGTCCAGGTAAAACTGCCTGGTTTCCAGGGACGTGCTCACCTGGGTGGGATAACTGGAAAAGGGGGTCACATGCAGAAACTGCGCCGGACAGCACGCCAGATCTTCCTGGGACAGCCCGTCTTCCTGCAGGGGCAGCTTCCAGACAGGGATCCGGCTTTCTCTGTACAGCTTTTCAATCAGATAATACCCCGGATCCTCCACTGCCACACTCATCTGATCGCCAAAGATCCGGATGAGGGTTTCATACAGAGCGGTGGTGCCCGAACCGATGAGAATCTGCCTGGGCTGCACTTTCATCCCCCGCACATGCACCAGAAAGGCTGCGATGGCATTGCGCAGCCGGCCGCTGCCCTTGTTGGGAGAGCGTTCCAGAACAGCCTGGGGATCTTCCGAGAGCACTTTGCGGATGGTTTTCGCCCAGAGAGCCGCTGGAAACAGCGGATCCTCTGCAGTGTGACCGGCTCTGTCCGGCAGCAGTTCCAGCTGAAACTCCTCTCTGACCGATCTTGGACAGGCCAGCACAAAGGCACCTTTGCGCTGTTCCAGGCGGATGTATCCTTCTTCTTCCAGCAGGGACAGTGCGTTTTCCACGGTGTTCAGGGAGCAGGCATGCATTTCTGCCAGCACTCTTTTGGAAGGAAGCCTTTCTCCGGCCGGCCAGGTGCCTTCTTCGATGTTCTGCCGCAGCAGACGGTACAGCTTCAGGTACCTGGGTTCTCTTTGTTCAGGCAATGCGGACATACTGTTCACCCTTTCAGTCTGGTCTCAAAATTTAGTCGGTTTCTGGTTCTTTTTATCAGGCCAGATTCCATTATACTCAGACTCATCTTCTGTAAAAGAGAGAAAGGAGTCCCTCTATGTCTCATCCCGCTGTTTCTGCCCGGACCACTCACCGCATGATTCTGAGAATGACCACCGGTGGTCTGTTCATGGCTCTGATCATTGTTCTGTCCAGTTTTGGCATCACCGTGCCCGGCGGCCATCTGTATCTGGTGGATGCCGCGGTGGTCACCGCTTCCCTGCTTCTGGATCCCGTGGATGCCATGCTTGTCTGCGGCATTGGCGCGTTCCTGGGGGATGCCATTTTCTATCCGGCTCCCATGTTTGTCTCCCTGGTGGTGCATGGCCTGCAGGGATATGTCATCAGCTGGGTTTCCCGGAATACCTTTAAGGACCGTCCCTTCCTGGGGGCTCTGCTGGCCGCATTCCTTGGCTGCATCATCCTGGTGGCTGGTTATACGCTGGGCAAGATCTATATTTATTCCACCTTCGAATATGCCATGATCAAGCTGCCCTATGAAATCGCCCAGGGCGTGATCGGCATGGTCTGCGGCCTGACGCTGGTGTATGGCCTGCATTTAGGAAAGCTGTATCGCTCCATGACTGCCGGCGGACAGTAATACTTCAGATCCGTATTGATCCTCCGGAAGTCCGTCTGGCTTCCGGTTTTTCTTTCTGACTGTTCCGCAATCACTGTAAAAAAACAGCCCCCGAAACGGGAGCTGTCTGTACACGGCAGAATGCGCTAGTCTTTGTATTCGCGCTTCAGGTCTTCTTTCTCGACAACCTTCTGCAGTTCTTTCATTTCATTTTTAGGTTCTCTGCTGGATTCATTGAGCCATCCCAGTTTGGAGAAGATGTACACCATCAGAGACATTAACATGCCCACCAGGGCAGCCAGCACCATACCGGACAGGGTGATGTTGCCCATGGTCAGGGTGATGCCGGACAGACCGGTAACGAAGACTACAGAAGTCAGAATCATGTTGACGCTGTTGCCGTAATCTACATGCTCATCAATGAGGATCCGCAGGCCGGAGACACCGATCATGCCATACAGCAGGAAGGAGATGCCGCCGATGACCGGTCCGGGAATGGACTGGATCAGAGCACAGAGCGGTCCGATGAAGGAGCAGATTACGGACAGAATGGCGGCACCCGCAATAACCTGGACGGAATACACGCCGGTCAGAGCCATAACACCAATGTTCTCACCATAGGTGGTCGTAGGTACGGAACCCACCAGACCGGAAATCATGGTGGAGAAGTTGTCACCAAACAGAGTCTTATCCAGACCCGGATCGCGGATCAGGTCGCGTCCGACAATCTGGGAAGTCACGATCTGATGACCAACATGCTCAGAAGTAATAACCAGGATGACAGGAAGCATGGTCAGAATGGCACCCAGGCTGAACTTGGGCAGCGTAAACTGCGGAATCTGCAGGAACGATGCAGCAGCCACAGGAGCGAAGTCCACCAGACCCATCATGGCAGCGGCGATGTAGCCAACCACCACCGCGATCAGGATGGGGATAATCGCAAAGAACTTGCGGAAACAGATGTTGCCGATGACTGCCACACCCAGGGTGATCAGGAACACCAGCACATTTTCCATGAGAATGCCATCGCCGATCAGACCGGCTGTATTGGCAGCGGAACCGGCCAGTTCCAGACCGATCAGAGCCACAACCGGACCCATGGCAGCCGGCGGCAGTACAATGCTGATCCAGTCGGTGCCAAATTTTTTCACCAGCAGAGCGATGATGCATCCGATGGCACCCACGGCCACGAAGCCGCCCAGGGCGTATTCAAAGCCCCATTCGTTGATGATGATGGTAGCCGGCCCAATGAAGGCAAAGGAACTTCCTAAGTAAGCCGGCGCCTTGCCTTTGGTGATGAAAATGAATAACAGCGTTCCCAGACCGTTCATCAGCAGCACGATAGCCGGATTCATGCCAAACAGGAACGGAACCAGGACGGTTGCTCCAAACATCGCAAACAGATGCTGGATGCTTAAGGGAAGAAGCAGCCGGGGTTCGACTTTTTCTTCTACCTGATAAATCTTTTTAGCCATATTTCCCCCTTTTCAGAGATTTCAGCGCACGAAAGTCCGGACGGTCAGTCCGGCAGGCGCACACTCTGTAAGTTTATACCACAGAAAAATTTCGTTCACCAGATTTCACAGAAATCCGAAACGGCTTCCTTATAATTCCAATGCATTATCTGTCATTTTTGCAGGGAAGCTGCCCAGGCTGATACCGGCGCCGGGAAGATGTCAGAAAGGTTTCCTTATCGATTTCGAAAACCGCCGCTTCGCAGTTCTTCGCAAAGTATCCTGCAAACTCCTCGTTGTTCAGATCACTGAAATAGCTGGCAATCATCCGCAGAATGCCGCCGTGAGCACAGAGCAGAATGGTTTCTTCATTGCCCGCTTCCTCAATCAGCTCATCCAGGAAAGGATAGACTCTGGCGGAGACATCCAGAAACGACTCTCCGTTTTCAAACCGTTTAAAATACTGGTGCTTTTCCTTCTGGTATTCCGGATCATTCCGCAGCACGCCTTCCCAGATGCCGAAATTCTGTTCCCGCAGAGCCGGCGTGATCTGAATGTCTCCTTTCCAGTCCAGCGCCTGCACAATCTGCTCTGCCGTCTGTCTGGCGCGCACCAGATCCGAGGCATAGATCCGGTCGATACTTTCCTGGTGCAGGGACTCTCCGGTGCGTCTGCCCTGTTCCAGCCCCCTGGCATTCAGAGGGTTGTCGGTGCTGCCCTGCACCCGGTTTGCCAGGTTCCAGTCGGTTTCTCCATGTCTTACCGCAAGTATTCTCATTGTGTTCTCCTCCTGTCTTTCTGCTTCACCGTATCACGGCAGCTTTTGGCGTAAAAGAGCTGCCTGCCGCAAAAGATCTTTCTGCTCAGGAATTGTCAGTCATTCTCAGACAGTCTGCGGCAGGTATACTTTAAAAGCAGAAAGTACACCGGAGGAAACGGCATGCATATCAGACAGATCCAGCGGCTTACGGCCAGTCCGGCTTTATCCCCGGCCAAGACAGTCCGCATCTACCTCTTCACCTGCCTCAGCGCAGAACACCCGGATTTTCTTCCGGTGCTCAGAGAACAGATCAAAGAAAAACTGCACTGTTCCGAAGCCGAACTGCAGTCTCTTCTGCGTCAGCAGGAAGAGAAATGGTCCGCCAGGGTCGACCGGTGCGAAGAGCTTCTGAAAAATTCAGACTGGATGCAGAAATTCGCTTCCCGTTTTTCCCGGCTGGACAACAGACACATTGATCAGGACAAAGCCGTTTTTCTCATGACCGGACTGCTGTCGGGCGTGCTGCAGAATGCCTCGGTTCTTTCGTATTCAAACCATCTGCACCGCAAGGATGTGCTGTGTCTGCTGAGCATGCTGGAAAATCCGGCATTCTTAAAGCCTCTGACAAAGCAGATCGAAAAACCGGTGTTTGACTGTGCCAGAGGACAGTACCCGCCCTTCTCCGAGGAGTATGTGGACCGGATTCTGGCTCTCATGCACAATCTGGCTGCCTATTATCTGTGCGCTCTGGCCTATGGACGGGGCGGCATGCTCTGCACCATTGAAGGAGCCATCCGCTCTGTCTCCCGCATGAGTCTGGCGGAAACCGCCTGCTTTCTCAATCCGCCCCGGGCAGAATCCCTGCAGCAGGAAGCGGCCAGCACCAGCGAGGAGCGCAGTCAGATTCATATTGAATAAGAGCCATCCTCCGGCAGCTGAAACAGCAGTCAGGGGATGGCTTTTCGCGTTTCTGTTTCTGTACCTTCCGGGTCCGGAATCTGCAGAGACCGGAATGATTTATCCTGGTTCTGGGATTTCTGACTGTAGATCAGCACCGGCAGGCGCTTCATCCAGGACATCCGTGAATGGTGTGGCGGGCTGTGCTAAACACTTCACACTGATGGCCGGCATCCTGCGCGCCCTGCACAAAGCTATCCACAAGTCTGGCTGTGTAGCCCCGGGGACGGCCGCCTCCCTGGATCACAAGAATTCGTTTCATTGTTTCTGTTCCTCTCTTTGTTTTCTTGTTCTCTGTTTTAACGTTCCGTTTTCGGTTTTCTCTTTCTCTCAGAATGCCTGTCCGGATGCCAATAAAAAAGAGGACTGGTCCGGAAACACCAAAAAACAGAAAGCCGGAACAGCACTGCACAGGCAGGCCGTTCCGGCTGGAAAGACAGATTTATGAATTGCATTCATCAGGGATTGCATTTTTTGCAGGGGTCATAGCCCATCTGGATCACCTGGTCCCGGCTGCCTGTGAACGATTCCTTGTTGTGGTCTGCCATTTTGGAGACAGAGGAGCAGTCCGGCCGGTGAAACTTCTTCGTATTCGTATTCAGAATATAGGTGGCCGTGTCTTCTGAAACCGTCATGGTCTGCTCAGACTCCGCAGGTGCAGCCTTCTGGGTCTGGGAAGAGCCGTCCTCTGCATAACTGGAGCCGTCTGTATAATCGAGATGGATGCCTGACTGCACGTTGTAGCAGAAGACACAGAAGGAAATGCCCTCCCCGTCATCTTCCACGGATTTGGCTTCCAGCAGAATGCCGTCTGCCAGCAGATTGTTTCCTTTAAACAGCGGTGTAGCCCGGTACAGTACGTGGTTGGAAGTCTCCTTCACGTAGTCGGCCACCATGTTTTCAAAGGGCAGCATGCCCTGCACATTGAAATACCGGGTGCCGGTCATGAGGTTGGAGGTATTGGCATTTTCGGAGGTCAGCTGAAACCCGATGAGGTGACAGCGGTTGTACAGGTAGCCGCCGTCGATGCCGGCATACTGTTCCTGCTTCCAGCCTGTAGGATGAATCTCCTCAATGGATCCCCGCTTTTCGGTGGGCATCAGATCCTGCCCGATGCTGGCATAGGCCAGGGTCACCCGGCCCAGACTGTCCAGGTCTCCATAGTGTTCATACGAAGCACCAATGAGATCTTCCTGAGCAAAATAGGGTTCATTGTCATGGATGACAGCATACGGACTGCCGGAATACGCCGGCATGTCTTCTGCCTGCACAGGTGCTCTCTGCACCCCGGGTGCCGTCAGACCATCAGAGGGTTCAGGCTGTGTTTCTTCCGGTTTGGTATCCTCAGGCTGGTCTTCCTGAGGCTGCAGCGTCTGTTCGTGATCCGACTGGACGGTTTCCGTATCCGTGGTGGATACAGTTTTGGACCCGTCATCGGAAGCACATCCGCCAAAGACCATGCTGCAGGCCAGCAGCAGTGCCAGAGCGGACCGGTTTTTCCATAAAGACAGCTTCATTCTGGTTTCCTTCTTTCTTCCTTATTCGGTATTGCTTGTTTTATATTTCTGTTTTTCTCTCTGTTTTCGTATTCTCAGTTCTCACCGGGCAGACTTTCCGGATCAGACTCTGTCCGGACAGGTTCTGCGCCAGATCTGCCGGGTGATGCAGTCATGGGAACTGCCCGCAAATTCTTTCACATCCTCCAGATGCCATTCCGGTTCAGCCGGAATCAGATCCAGCATGGCGGTATGGGGATAGTCCCGGTTCCAGCAGTACACCGCCATTTCATCGATGTCCTTCTGCCAGGGAAGCAGCGGCTGGTCTTCCACAAAGCACCAGGTTTCCGGCCCGGCGTTCTGCAGAAAATCCGGATCCGGCTGCAGTTCCGGGAAAAGACTGGCGGAAAAAGGACCAATCTTCAGATGTTCCCCGGCCAGGTTTTGCACATCCTCGCAGAGAACTCTGTCCCGGCTCTGACGCCTGGTTCCAAAAAGCATCCCTCCTGCATTGTCTACACAAACAATAACTTTCATTTTTTAATCCTCTTACCAAAAGTATACTCCACGGCACTTCTTTTGCATAATCGTCTTCCGGAAACGCCGGATACGCAAAAGACTGGCTTATTCTTCCGGACAGACAGGACAGAAAGCGCTGTACTCTGTACAATCAGAAACAGGAAGACCTCTATGACACCTATTTCTGATCCAAGTAAAACAAACAGCCAGCTTCTTACAGAAGCCCTGCACCATCTGCAGCAGCCAGGCCCGGCCCAACAGCGGCTGGAAATTTTCTCCAGCCATCTGCAGAAACTCTCTGCTCCTTCTGCCGAAGAGGAACGGGAACTGCTGGACGGACTGCTTGCCCAGGCCAGAAAAGCAGCGGATTCTTCAGAGAACAGCGCGGACTCTCTGCAGGAAGCTCAGCTTATGCTGGAAAACCGGTTTGTCTATGTGCTGCTGCTTCATGGCTTTGAGCCTGCCATCCGAAACTGCAGCCCCGCTCTGCAGGAAGACTGGCAGAACACCGGCCAGCGTCTGGCCAGAGCCGCCCTGCAGGGCTGCGCCTATCCGGACGGCACCACTCTGCAAAATGGACTGCATGTCCGAAACTGGGGACATGCTGCACTGACCCATCAGCAGATGCAGCAGGTCCGTGCCTGTCTGCGGGGTTTTATCCGCCTGCACAACGCCCTGCTGCAGCCCCAGCTGGCGGCTTTGCGCCAGGAGCAGGAACAGGCTGCACTTTCTTTACGGAAGCTTCCTCTTTCTTCCCGTCTGCTGCTGGTGCTGCGCCTGTCCTTCTGCCGCCCCTGGGTAGCTCTGCTGGCCCTGGCGCTGGGAACCATTCACTGGGTGATTGCCCCTGTGGTGTGGCTGCTGCAGATCCTGGTGGTCCTGCTCAGTCAGCCTCTGCTGCGCACGCCCCAGCTGACAGACAGACTGCTGCAGATGCAGAAACTGCGGCAGGAAATCCTGGAGCTCCAGCAGCAGATGCAGGACGAAAACCCCGAAGAAATCCAGGCAGCTGCACCGCCCGAACCGGCTTCCTGATCCTGAAGATCTGTTCAAAATGGCCGAAGTCCTGCCTTCCGCGAGGATCTTCGGCCATTTTCTTGTTTCCGTTTTCTTTCTTTTTTCTCTCCTCTGGTTTTCAGACTCCTGGGTCTGCACTTCCTTCTGCGTGTACCTCCTGCACCGGCTGAAGATCCGGGCCAGGCTGCTTTGCCTGTTCCGGCGTTTCTGCCTGCCGGCTGGCAAAGACGGCCTGCAGCAGCAGTGCATTCATGGTGTCGGACCAGTGTCCGCTCTGCACTGAGCGTATGGAAGATATCTCCATGTGTTCCTCCTTATCTCTGTCATCCGGACCAGGCCGGATGCGCTTCAGTCATTCTGCCCTGGCTCAAAAATCTCCGATTCGATGAACCAGCGGTTGCGTTCCCAGAAGAGGTTGCGCATCTGTCCCCGGAAAGCACAGGTATAGCGGATCCCGCTGCCGCCGGCTTTGGAATATGTTTCCCGGATTTCCGTGACTTTCTCGATGGGATATTTCTTTTCCTTCCAGTACATCACCATAGGCGACAGGGTGCCGTCTCTGGCGATGTAGGTGATGACGTCCACGTAGTACTTAAAGACTTTCAGAAGCCATCACCCCTGTCTGCCGCCAATGGGTCCTTCCAGGAACCCCACAGGATGCACCTGATGGAGCAGGCCCGTGGGATCAAAATCCACCAGATCCCGGTCTTCTCTGGCGCTGCACATCCGGATGGCATCGTATCCGTACCGTTCCCGGACACTGCACAGCACCTGTTCTGTGCTGCGCTGCCGGCGCAGGTCATCGGGCCGGGAAAACAGGTCCATCTGGTCCACCCCGTCATAGGGCTTCAGCTGGCTGATGTGGATGCCCACAGACCGGAAACTGATTTCTTCCAGCTGCAGTCTTTTCACCAGGCTCATGGCCGCCTCCAGAATGTCCCTGGCCAGATCCGTGGGCCTGGACAGTTTCATCTGAGCGGAACGATACTGCAGCGTAATGGAGCGCAGCGAAATGGACACCACCCGGCCGCGCATATTGTGCTCCCTCAGCCGGTAAGCCACCGATTCGCTGAGCACCCGGAACACCTCCCGCAGCTGGGGAATGGAACAGATGTCCTTGACGCAGGTTTTGGAGTTGCCCACCGATTTGATGGGGCGGACATAGCCCACTTCATGCACCTGGGATTCATCCAGTCCGTTGGCATACCGCCACAGTTCCGGACCCATGACCCCAAAGCGCCGGGCCAGCCGGTTCACATCGTACTTTGCCAGCTCGCCAATGGTGAAAATGCCCATCTCATTGAGCTTGCGCCGGGTACGGCTGCCCACCATCAGCAAATCCTCCGCCGGCAGATCCCACAGCATCTCTCTGAAGTTTTCCGGAGTCACCACCACAAATCCCTTGTGCTTCAGCAGATCTGAAGCCAGCTTGGCGAAGATCTTGTTGAAGGAAACCCCCATGGAAACCGTCAGCCCTGTTTTCTCAAAAACCTCATCCTGAATCTTTTTGGCCAGCTCTATGCCGTCCCCGAACAGAAGCTGGGAATCGCTCAGGTCCATCCACGCCTCATCCAGTCCGAAGGATTCCACTCTGTCGGTGTACTGCCTGTAGACGTCCTTGACCTTTTCGGTGTAATACATGTATTCATCGTAATTGGGATGAATGATCATCAGATCCCTGCATTTGCGCTTTGCCTGCCACAATGCTTCCCCGGTTTTCACGCCCGCCGCCTTGGCCAGATCGTTTTTGGCCAGAATGATGCCGTTGCGCTTCTCGGTGCTCCCTCCTACCGCCATAGGGACATTGCGCAGCTCCGGATTCTTCATCTCCTCCAGCTGGGCATAGCAGTGATTGATGTCACTGTGAACAATGACGCGTTTCATGAGCAGATTATATGAAAGTTTCGCAATTCATTCAACTTAATTGCGTGATTATTGCCCACTTAGGAAGAATCACAGATTTAGATAGATGCGCATTCAATTGATCTCTATTTCTGACTGTGCTATACTTCAGCTATGATAGATCTCGTCGAAGTCCTCAACCGATACAAGCGTCAGAACCGGGTTACCAACGACTACATTGCAGAACAGTGCGGTGTGTCCAAATCCACCGTCTCCAGATGGTGCACTGGAAAAATTCAGCGGATCGCCCCTCCCACGCTTGAAAAGCTTTCCCAGATGCTTCAGCTGAACCTGGAAGACATGACCAAGATTTCTGCTTTCGCACTGGAACGCCCCATCATCGGCAGCGTCAAAGCCGGATACGGCCTGCTTGCCGAAGAAAACATTGACGGATACGTAGAGGTCACCCAGAAGGATTATGACCGCGGCGATTACTTCCTCAGAGTGGAAGGAGATTCAATGGAAGGCGCCAACATTCACAACGGGGACCTGCTGTTCGTCAAAACATGCAGTGATGTGCCTTCCGGATCCATTGCGGTCCTGCTCATCGGCGGCGAAGAAGTCACTGTAAAGAAACTGATCAAGAGAGAGAATTACTGGGTCCTCCAGGCGGCCAACCCTGATGTGGAACCCCGTGTCTTCACTCTGGAACAGGTAGCCACCACACCTGTACAGATTGTCGGCAAAGCTCTCTACTCCCGCACAGATCTCTGATCTGCCCGCTGCCGCAAGGCAGCTTTTTCTTTGCACGCAAAAAGGCGGATCCGCTTTCTGTGCGAATCCGCCTGGTCTGTTTTCATGCTGCAGGCATTGCTCTGTTCAGAAGCATCCGTTCAGTCCGCTGCCTTCTGCTCCTGGCGTCTTCTGACCAGCTCAATGGCTTCCTTGCCGGAAAGTTCCTGCATCTCCAGCTTCAGAATGACGCATCTTTTCAGCCCGCCGTCAATTTCTTTGTCTTTCATTGCTGAAGGAACCTCAGCAGAATACTTTTCTGCCAGCAGTTCCAGAGCCTGTCTTTTTGCCTGATCTTCCGTGATTTCTTTCACGGGACCCGATGCAATCACGCTCCGGAATTCTGTGGTAAAACGCTCCGGGATAATATCGTCCTGAGCGATCACACAGAACGAAGCCCAGGGACAGTGCCGGACAGCTTCCAGTTTACGCCCCTGCAGAGCACTGTGAAAATACAGATTCTTATTGTCTCTGGCAAAGCTGATGGGTACGCCATAGGGCTTTCCGTCCGGGTCCACCAGGGACAGAACACCTGAAGTGGCCTCATCCAGCATCTGAAGTGCTTCTTCCTCTGTAAGCTGCTGCTTCTTTCTTCTCATCGTCCATTCCATACTTCACACCTCTTCCATGCAGTCATTCAGAAAATATTCTCTGCAGCATCTAGCCTGCCTGCTCGGCTGCCTTATTTCTTTTCCTCTGCCTGCTGTTCGCTGTTTCTTGCCTCTGCTTCTTTTAGAAGATCTTTTGCTTTCTGTGAGAGTTCTTCGACGGAAAGAACAGGCTGCAGAATAAAGCCTGAATCAAATCCCTGGACCGTTCTGGTCATATCGGAAGAAAAATAGGCATTATCCGAATCCAGCAGTGCCAGGGGATAGAAACCTGCCTCATCCATGGTATAAATAGCATCTTTTCCTGTCCGCAGTCCTTCGGATCTGCTCACGATGTATCCCCCGGACTTGGTCAGCGCAAAATGCGGACTGTCCGCACTGGCCAGAACTACATGAGAAAGCAGAGTACGTCCAATGGATTCCGGACACTCCTGGCGCTGCGTCACTGCATTGTCTTTCAGGGAGTAACAGATCAGCTCATCAGCAGCCCCGTTACTGTCAAGAAAATTCAGAATCAGGGAAGAATCGTGCTGCGAGAAATCCGCCTGGTCTGCATCCGCAAGGGAGCCAAACTGACAGTTCAGAGACTCCTCATCCAGTGTGGCAATACATTTGCCCGTACTCAAATCATAAACCAGGAAAGCAGGAAGCGTCCCCTCTGGGAGGTCTTCCGTATTCGTTCTGGCTACGAGCATCAGCGGCTTTTCTTTGCCTAACCGAAAGCCCGACCAGCGCTTTCTGACCTGTCTGGGATATCCGGAGGAATGATCTGCTGCCAGCTCGGAATCGATGCTTTCTTCCAGGTCAACCCACTGCCCTTTTTCCAGATCCCAGACACGGATCCAGTTCTTTCCCATAAGAACCAGATAGTTCTGGTCGGCTGTCCAGTCTGCAGAAAAGACTCTGCCGGACAGTTTCAGAACCTGTTTTTCTTCGTATGTATCTGACTGCGCGGACCACTGATACAGATGAAATCCATCCTCATCATCAATGCCTGCCCATTGTCCGTTCTGACTGAAGGCTGTACAGAGCGGATCCTTCAGATTCAGTTTTGCAGTCTTTCTGGGCTCAGAATCTGACTCCTTCTGTCTGAAGATTGAAGTTCCGTCTGTCCAGACCACTTCTGCCTCACCGTCCTGCTCCACAAGCCGGAAACCAGGATACAGGGTGTCATCCGGTTTATCGTAACTGTATGTGTCTGCAGGTTTCAGACCAGTGGACTGCAAAGCCTCCGCATCAATATGACATTCAATCTCCAGTCTTTTTTCACCTGACTCTTCATCGAATACCACAGCCTGGTACACTCCGGGAAGATCCCTCAGTCCGGAAAACTCTTCTTCTGTTCCCACCGCCAGCACAGACGGATGAGCAGAACTGGATGAAAACTGAACATCCATCACATTGGGGAAACCGTACCGGCCGGTCTCGGGAAGTGTGTGACTGCGGTACACAGTCAGATACCTGGATGGCTGAGAATAGGACAGAGTTACAACTCCGTCAAAATACCCGTCCTCTGTCCAGAGAATTGCCGGTTCCTCGGAGCTGTAATTATCCGACTCCACCAGTGGGAAGGCCGTAGCCATATCCGAAGCTTCCGAACCGGTTGTGGCAACAGAAATATTTTTCGATCCGGTTTTAATCAGAAAACGCTCCTCTTCTCCAAGGGAGTACACGCCATTGACCTCATCGGCAAAACTGGACTGCCAGCTGACGGAATGATCCAGCGGGTTCAGAAAATAGACCCGGAAATCACTGCACAGTGCCAGCTGATTCTCGTCCAGCAGGTGAATCAGAGACAGTGAACTGGTCTGCTGATTGCTGGTGCAGCTCCAGGGACCGGAAGTCTGCAGTTTTTCCCCGTTCTTCCAGGTCGTCAGGCTGAACTGGTTGCTGAAAACAGGAAGCCCATCCTTGTCTTTTTTCATTTCCTCACTGGCAGGTGCCAGAGTAATAAGATGCTCTGTATCCAGCCAGAGAGACTGAACAGCGTTATCATCACTCAGCTTTTTCAGAACGCCCGTTTCTCCCGCAGCGGGATCTGCCAGAAAGATTCCTTCGGTCTCTTCCTGGACTGCACTGTCACTCAGCCGGCTGCTGACCAGAGAAATCACTCCGGATTCTGGATTCACACTCATACCCATGTCATCCGGCAAAAAAACATCCCCAAAATCCGCGGAATAGACTTCTTTCAGATCATTGCTCAGGTCGTACTGTTTCAGGAAATCATTTCCCGCCACCGTCAGTCTGTCACCGGTGATATCCACCTGCCAGATTTTCTTCTGTGAAGAGTCCTGTCCATTGACAGCCACTCTTTTGAGAATGTCTCCATTCTGAATATTGATTTTGAACAGAGCGCCTTCGGCATAAATCAGAGCTGTTTCATCGTCCAGAAATCGAATTCCACTGGTTTTGCTGTCCTGATAATAATTATGGCTGGAAAATCCCTTATACAGATCGGTGAGAGGCACTTCCCGGATGGTTTTCCGGTTCTCCAGGTCATAAAACTGAAAACCGCCGTCCCCTTTCCATGCCGCCGTATTGCCGCTGGCGGAAAGCTCCAGACCTGCGGCGGATGAGCCCGCTTTGACATAATCTGCCGGATAGACATCCATCACGGTTCCCGTCCGGTACGTATTCATCATGTTGGCAAGAGGGTACATCTGCACCGGACTCAGAAGATTGCCCTTCTCATCGGCTGCAGACAGAAGAAGCTCTATGGCCCCTTCCCTGTCACCATTCCCATAGGCAGCGGATGCCGTCTCTGCTACGCTTTTGGCCAGCGTCTGATTGGTTTCGTTGTACAGAGCCCGGATCCGCATATTCTGCCAGGAAGTATAGATGCCAAATGCCAGGACGCAGGAACCCACCGCAGTGCCGATGGCCACAGTTCTCTTTAGCCTGTAGTCCCGGTCCCGCTGCACAAGGCTGTCATAAGGCACCTGAAGCAGAGCTGCCATAATTCGCAGCTTCTCTTCTTTCATTTTCTTGAGACGTTCTTTGTTGCTGCTTCCCCGCACATCTGCTGCCAGAGGTTCTATTTCAATGGTTTTTTGCGGATTGGAAGGATCTGGCGCAAACCGGACCTCTCTGGGAAAGGACTGCTCCGGCTCACCGTCTGCCAGCACCAGGATAATCCTGTCTCTCGAGTGGGTCTGCAGGAACGTTTCTATTTCCTTTTTCACCCACATGGATTCACTGGTCTGGGGAGTGCAGATCACAATCAGCCACGAGGAACGCTGCAGAGCATCTGTGATGCTTGCCGAAAGATCCGCTGAAATGGGCAGTTCATCCCTGTCCCTGAAGATATGCCGGATATGCTTGGCTCCGGACAGCTTTCTGGCGGATTTGGGTATCGTGTAATGTTCCAGCAGCTTATGCAGGTTTTCTGCCACAAACACATCTGTCTCCAGATGCCGGTAACTGATAAACGCTTCATATCCTTCCGTCCCTGCTGCCGCATTTGCAGTATTGCCGGAGCGGAACCTGCTGCCAAAAGATCTCTTTTTCTGACCTGCCTGCATTCGGATCTCTTTTTCAACAGGGGAAGTCCATTGCTTTTTTCTCTTTTTTCCTGTCATAGTCAGTCACCCTCTCCTGTTGATTCCAGGTACTCTCTGGCAGCTGCGTCAATTTCCTCGGCCGTGGGCAGCAGGATCTCTACGGTCTTGTTCTTAGTCTGGACAACTGCCCTGCCTTCTTCAGGATCGATGAGGGCATCTTCCAGCAGCAGCCAGGGGATCAGTGTTCCATTTTCATTTCGATAAATTGCACTCCTGGCAGCAACGGATCCGGAGAGATAGTCATAACCCTGCATTCCATTGTAAAGAAACGAAACCCAGTCCCCGTCTCCCTGGATGTAGTAGGGATTCGCTTCAAGATTCTGGAAAGTCTGTGCAGCTTCTTTCTTTATGATCTTCCGGTCCTTCACAGACCATACATACAGGGTATTGGTCTGATCTGTGAGAATGACCTGGGAGTCCTGGTCCGCAAAATCACAGTCTGTCACACTAAATCCGTGATAGCCTGGTCTGTCAGAAAGATCAGGAGAAATCCTGCCAAGTTCTTTGCCGGTTTCCATGTCTGCCAGCCAGACAGTCGTATCGGACGAATCCCCTTCCCGGACGTTGAACATCGCAATATTCTTCTCGTCCCCTGCCACCGCAGGCTCATAACTGCTGATTCCGTAAATGGAAATCTGCGTTTTTGGTGTTCCTGAAGAGTCTCCCTGACTGACTCCTTCCGGAACAGTCCATGCATCGGTGTCAGTATTCAGAAAACTGATTTCATCGTCCCGGGCTGTCACAAGGATATTTCCCTCACTGTTCCACTCCAGCCATTTCCAGGGGGCATCAACTGTGTATGTTTTCTGTACAGAATACGACTGCTGTCCTGGGTCAAATGCAAGAACTGTCAGGGCTTTTTCTGTAGAAACAGCCACCTGGCCCGTTTTGCCGCTGACTGTACCAGCCAGCACAGGTTCGTCGAACTCATAGGAGTATTCTGTCTCCGGATGATCCAGATAAACACGGATCACTTCAGAAGGCACCACGCATTCTGCGTAAACACCTTTCTCATCAGCATTCAGGGAAAAATAGGGCTGCATCAGTGATTCATACACCATGTTCTCGTAGCCAAAACTGTCATCATACTGATTGGAAAGCGTCAGTTCCTTTTCCCAGATCAGATCTTCCTGACCGGAGGTTCCAACGCTGCATCGTACATACTGTTCTCTGTGATCGCCTTCTGTTTCTTCCTGTCCCTTTTCCACAACCAACCGCAGAAGCCGGCCGGTTCCGGGATCTTCCAGATAACTGAGCTCCTGGATTCCGTTTTCACAGTCCAGGACAGCTGTCTGACTGGCTTTAGCCGGTTTCAGTGATTCAATCCCCGCTGCCTGTCCTTCCTGCCAGAGTGCTGTATAGTCTCCGGAATCATTCCTGTAAAAATCCTGTATCGTTTCATTATTCACCATCGTAACAGGATAAACTCCCGGTTCTGCCAGCTTCTCCAGAATGCCGCCCCGCTCGCTGACAATCAGAGCGCCATCATCTGTCCAGAGGCTGCGAATCGGATTCATAACCACCGTACTTCCCTCGACATTCAGTGAATCAGGGCTGCGCCACTGCACCTCATCTCCGACTGCCATGGTGACATATTCACCCTCATCATTCGAGGTGAAAACCACAGGAATATCAGCCTGTTTATTCGACATCCGGAATATTTCTGATTCAGCTTTCTTCTCTTTTCCCTGAAAACGAACCAGCTTATACTCCACTTTCTCAGGGGCAATATAAATGTGACTGAAATCTTCAGGATTTACATTCTGATACTGCACAGCATATAGATTTCCGTTTTCTCCCCAGGAAACGGCAGATGTCAGCTGTTCAGAAACAGATTCAACCTCTGCATTTTCCTGCGTGAAGTCGATCAGGAAAACCCCGGATTTCTTCTGGTTCTGGGCTTCGAATGAACTGGAGTGTCCAAAGTCCACCTCCGCTGCAGCCACAGCCACTTTTCCATCTCTGACATCCCAGACAGGAGAGCGGTCAAATTCCACCCATTTCGAATAGATCTGTTTTTCGATTTCCAGGTCCTCTAGATTCAGCTGCGCAGCACCGCCGTCCGTCAGAACGTACAGTTTTTCTCCATCGGGTTTAATCTGTCTGATTTTTGGCTGTGTAATATTCTGCTGCTCTCCGTCTTCCGGTTCCAGGAAAGAGGATTTTTCATCGTCCGATGCTTCCGTCTTTTCCTCCTCCAGACCCAGAACTTTTTTAGCAGAAGGTAAGGAGGGATCTGCGAGATCGTACTGAAACAGCTCGTTGTTTGCCCACAGAAGAACCTGGTTCTCCGTTTTGAAACAGCCGCCGTCAAACAAAGAACCAGACACATCATCATCGCCGAATACCGCAAGCGTGTCACCCGTATTCAGATCAAAAATCTTCACAGAGCCCGAATAGAGTCCTGATTCAATGAGAACCATCGCTTTTGTATTGTCCGATGAAACAGACAGAAGCTGCCAGTCGTGATCTTTGCTGCTGTTCTGTAATGTGATCTGTCTTCCCGGAATCAGTTCCTGCCAGATCCCGGAGTTCGTCAGTCCAAGCATATCTGCCAGCATCCAGTTTTGCCTTGCCTGCATCAGCGGATCTGCAGATGAAGTTTCCATAATCAAAGACACAGCCTGGGCAGTCCTGCCCTGATCGTGCAGAGTCTGTGCTTTTTCAAAATACAGTTCGGTCTTTTCATTGTCTTCCCTGCCCAGGAATGAACAGCCCGACAGCAATACAGAGGCTGTCAGCAGACAGAATCCCCCTCTGCGCACACTTCTGTGAGTGTTCCCTGTTCTTTCTTTTCTCATTTCAAATTCCCCTTCTTTTCACCCATTCCAGAACAGATCTGGCCAGTCTTTACGTTCCAGTCTCGGTGATCTTACTTTTCTCTTTTTCTGCAAGGTATTCCCTTGCGGCAGCTTCTGTGTCCGACTGCAGCGGCAGTTCAATCTGTGCCCATCCGCCCCGTCCATGGACTACAGCTTTCTGTTCATCCGGAAATACATAATAGGATTCTCCGGTGAATGACATCCAGGGTACAAGAATATCCTTATCAATCCGGAAGAGAGCGGTAGTCTGTTTATGCGAGCCTGAATCGATCTCATAACCAAGTCCATCATCATAATTAGCCACAGCCCAGACTCCCTCTGCATTGATAAATCCCGGCATAGGTTCTGCTTTCTGAAATGTTTTTAAGGGTCTCTGAAAAACTGTTTTTTGCTCTTCGACAGACCAGAGACCGATATCTCCTGACCGCATTGCATAAATAATTCTTGAATCCTCTTCACAGAAGCTCATCTGCCTTATATTGCTCAGGTCAGAACAGCTTCCTCCAAGAGATGTTTCATTCAGTCTTGCCACAGTGTCACCAGTTTCTAAATCAACAACCCAGAACTGATCGTCAAGGCTCTCATATGAAAAGCGCACTTTTACAAGGATTCGGTTCGATGCCGTTCCCGGGACGAGATCATAAGAAGAATAGACGCTTTCTGCAAATGGCACTCCCTGATCACGGTCCGGCATCAGTTCTGCCGGATGAATAATTTCACCTGTCTCAAGATTCAGAAAAGAAAGCAGCTGTGATCTCTGACTAATGAGAATAGACTGATCAAAGTTCCAGCCAGTCCAGTCTGCAAGACAGAGTTCTTCATACTTATGTGTTTCTGAATACTCCATGCTGGCAGAATCGAAGGAATATACCGATGTCTTTTCTGGAGTGGACACAGCAATTTCCCCTCCCCCAGGAGCTATGGCTGCTGTACAGATTCTTTCTTTGACAGGCAGAACAACGGTCTGCCCGGTATCTTCCGCGTACACTCTGCCGGCTTCTGCTCCGATTACATATTCGGCAAATACACCCTGTTCATCCTGTCCGAGCTGAAACTGGGGGTCCATCAAGGGACGGTCTTTGGTGGGTGAAGGTTCGTAATCAAAAACATCAGAGTCATCCGCAGGCTGGTCTGTCACCAGGAACTTCTGGCTCCAGACGGTTCTGTTTTCATCCGCCTTTCCCAGTTCCAGAATCACCTGTTTTTCCTTATCGTTCTCAGACTTATACTCTGTATCTTCTTCAAACAAAAGGCGCCACTGTTGTCCTGTAGAGGAATCTGTCAGAAAATCGGCTCCCCGTACCGTCTTTTCAGGAGTGATCGGCAGGGAATTCTCAGACATATTCAAATCCAGCTTCGCTGTTCCGGAAATGAAACCATCTTTCCAGATTCCTGTCCAGGATCCGTTTTCACTTTGGACGAAGTCCGTAAACCGGCTGTTGCTGAACAGTGTAACAGGAGTATTGTAACTTGAAAGCAGTGCTTCCAGAATGCCATTATTTTCCTGAACGGTCAGAGATCCGTCAATTTCTTTCCAGAAGCGGTAGACATCTTCCTGAACCTGAATTCTCGTTTCAGTTTCCAGACTCTGTGGATTGAGAAAGAAGACTTCATCTCCCGAAATGCAGCAGATGTAATTTCCTCTGTCATCTTTTGCATGGACTGGCTGCACGGAAAGCTGTTCATAACGAAGATCCAGGCAGCGGGATCTGCTCTTTTCTTCATGCCCTTCATAACGGACCAGCTGCAGTTCAAATCTGCCTGTCCGGGTGAATGTATTTACGAAATCATGCTCTTCCGGATCTGCTGGTTCCAGAAGGTAATAATCTCCCTGCATTCCCCAGAGCGCTCCCAGAGTCCGTTCACCTTTCAGCACCTCTATTTCAGGGCTGCTTTCCGTAAAATCGATCTGAAAGGCACCATCTGTCTGCTCTCTGTCCGTCTCCATCCTGTTCAGGTCTCTGCAGGAAATCAGAACCTTTTCGTCCAGTACATCAAAGCCTGTATAGGCGTGAAACAGCAGATCATTGGATAAAGCCTGTTTTTCAACTCTCAGCGTTTCCGGATCTACACAGGCCACCCCGCAGTTCATCAGCACATACAGTTTTTGGTCTGACCGAATATCCAGCACATCAGGACTGGAAGGATAATACGCCTGAGCTGTCAGCTTTATTTTCCCGTACTCATCTTTTTCATATTCTCTAGGACCGGATCCGAGTTCGGCTTTCTGAATTATTTCAGTGCCCTTTTCTCTGTGGAATTTGCACAGGTTTTTGCCTGCCCAGAGCAGGATTTCCTCATTATTTATAAAACGTCCGCCGGTGAATTCCCGTTCAGAGTCTGAATCTTCCTCCTCTTCAATCTGGAGCGCCTCATTGTATACAGCAAGGATCTCTCCATCAGACAGATCCATAAGGCAGATGTCTGTACTGGTTAAGCCGTTTCTGTCGACCAGAGCAACAGTTCTGTCAGTAGATACCGAAAGAAGCTCCCAGTCGGGGCGGCTGCTGCCCTCCTCCAGAATTACCCGGCTGCTTTCCCTTAGTTCTCTTGTCATTCCAGAAGATGTCAGTCCCAGCATTTCCGTCAGCATCCAGTTCCTTCTGCCCTGGATCAGGGGATCCACGGATGGATTCTCCAGAATCAGACGAATAGCTTCTTCTTTTTGTCCCTGATCGTATAAAGTCTGTGCCTTATCCAGCCTCAGCTCTGTGAGCTCGGTATTCTCCATACTGAAACAGCCAGCGACAGACAGCACTGCACTCAAAGCCAGGATCAGGGAAAACTTAAATCCTCTTGCCAGCTGCAGCCGCGCTTTTCTGTATTTTCCTTTCATATTCATCTCTTTTAACTTTCTTATACTCTGTTCTTACAACCCGTCTCCTGTTCGATGCAGGAAAACCTTCGAAATCTACCCCGCTGCCAGTTCCAGACAGCTGACTTGTTTGAATATGGCTGTAAACGGGAGGATTCCAATGACTGATACAATCATCAGAAATCAGGCTGCTGAGAGTTCAGAATCTCTTCTGCTTCTGCAGCAGCCCTATATAGATGCCAGACAGTTCTGGCGTACACTCTGGCCGCTTCTGGATAGAAAAGCCAGAACCGCTTCCTGCATAAAGATCGTTCTTCAGAACCCCAAAGAGGCTCTGTTTCCCGTCCTGGCTCAGGGACTGCTTCACAATCTCTTTCACCCGCAGCAGAAGCTGCAGTATATCCTGGTCGATACCCCAGGGAATCTGTCAGCCCTGCAAACTCTGATTCAGGGCTGGAACCATTCCCTGCTTAAGGATGAGATGATCCCGATCCCTGTTTGTGATACGGAAAAAGCCCGGGCAGCAGCAGAATCCGCTGACCTGCTCGTTCTCTTCCAGGCCGGTCCTTTCTGTAAGAATACACGGGAAAGAACATCTGTTCATTATTATTCTGAGACAGACAGGAAACAGATGGCCGTACTCCAGACCAGTCTGGTGATTCAGGGACAATGGATTCACAGCGACTATCTGAAAGCGCAGGAAGATGCTGCAGAGCAGCGGTATCCGGACTGGGATGAACTGTCCGCATCCATACGATGTTCCAATATCAGCGCTGCATCCGTCACAGAAGTGTGGGATCTGCTTCGCGGGCTCCATCCAGATCAGAATGATGAACAGCTGGAGCTGGCTGTGCTGGAACATATTCGATGGTGCCGGTTCAGGACTCTGTTTCCCAGCAGTGCTGAGATGGAAAACCAGAGCCTTCGTCAGCAGCACGAATCCATGATGGTACCTTATGAGCAGCTTTCTGTTCCCCTGCAGGAAAAAGACATACAGAATGCCCGGAAATCGTGGCATTCATTTGACGCAGAGCAGAAAACAGACTTCCTGACTCCGCAATGAAATTTTGATCAGTTCATCTCTGACCATATAAACAGCCCGGTCCGGCATAGTTCGGACCGGGCTGTTTCCGGTTTATTGGTACGTACATTCAGTACAGTCTCGGTTTTAAAACTGTCTCGCTTACAGCGTTCCTTAGTGACCTGTGCTGGACTGCGCAGGTTCCCACTCTTCGGGCATTACCGGCTGCCAGCAAAGATCGGGGTTCAGGCCAATCTGAAGGCCATACACCTGTGCGCAGGGACCCATCACTTCGCAGGCTTTCACCCAGGCATTGTGGGTCTGAGGATTCCGGATAAAGGGAACAGACCATCTGGTTCCGGATTTCATGTTCCAGGGCTCTTCTTTGCGCAGAAGATCGGCCCCCAGAAGAATGTTCAGCAGGATAAAAGAATAGGGCATTCTGGCCAGCTGACTCAGCGCCAGTTTCGGTTTAAAGAAATACAGAAGGCTCAGATTCTGTGCAGCCTCCAGACATTCGCTGATCCGGTCTGCCTTCGTTTTCTTCATCCACCAGTCATTGGATTCCTGTACGAGTCCCTGTCTGGTCCACAGGCCGACACCTGCTTCCAGGCCCTCTTTCTGCAGTTCTGCCAGCGCTGCATTCACATGCAGATCGCCGCTTTGTTCCAGTGTCTTAAGGAGTGAAAAGAGAACATTTCTCTGCTGCTCGCCGGCTGCCTGCAGATTGATGATTTCTTCTGCCAGCCGGACTGTGTGCAGCTGGTCCAGTTCACTGACGAACTGTTTGCAGCCTTTTACCATGAGCAGGTCTTTGAAGCTTTCAGCCCCGCTTTGTTCCAGTTTTGCAGCCAGGGCTTCTATTTCCTTCTTCATCTGTTCAGCGGCATTCGTGCGTACAAATGTCTGAGCCGTCAGCACCAGCTCAGGGGTTATGGCTCCCCGTTTATCTGCAGCTGTCAGCTGCATCTGATCGGATGCGGCCATCAGAGAACTGTAGTTTCTCGGAGCAAAAAGTTTTGCCAGTGCCGGCATGCTCGAAATGGTCTGGTCCAGGGTAGGCTGCTGCTGCATAAACTTGATTTCTCTGCGAATCTGCAGATTGCCGAATTCACCATCCAGAACGTTGGATGCCTGCAAAGTCGGAGCCACATTGTCCCGGGTTCCGCGGAATACCAGCCGGACAAACATTTTTTTGCCCTCCTGCCCTTTCTCCTGGATTTCGTTCAGCCAGGAATGGAGCCCCTGAATATTAGCCTGTCTCAGCTCCGGGACACAGAAAACATCTGCTTCGTAAATCGTGCCCTGCTTCAGATCAGAAATCATTCTTCCGGATCCAATCAGCGCTCTGCCGATCTCCTCACAGACTTTCAGCAGCTGGGCTGTTTTCGATTCTGCAGAGGCGTTTACCCACTCTTCCAGTTTTTCGGGGCGGGAACGGTAATACATGACAAAGAGCCTGCTGCTGAAGAGAGGTTTCAGTTCATTCAGGACATCTGCCGGCAAAGTATACATATCTGAACCGTTGATCATCCGGTTCATTTCTTCCACGCTTCTGTCCAGCAGACCTCCTGTGCTTCCGGAAGCTGCCTGAGCCGGTTTTACTTCCGGTTCTTTTTCTTCAAAGGAAGAAAAGTCCATGGAGACCTGTTTCTGGGCAGCCTTTGCGGAAGGCTGTTTTACAGAAGCCTGCGCACCAAACAGATCGGACTGGGCTGGTTTGCGGAAACCCGTCATGCCGGAAGCCATCTTCTGCCCGGACTGCTGAACGAAAGATCCTGGATCCGGTTTCTCCTGGTCATCGATAAGGACAGTTTCCTCTCCCTGGAAATAAACTCCTTCTCCAGTCAGGCAGGCGTCCTCCTCTTCTTTCAGAACCGTAGCTTCCAGATCACTGTCATCCTGAAACACCGTAGCATCAGAATCCATTCCCTCTCCGCTGTCCCAGAAGCCGGTTTCTTCATCCTGGAGCACCGTCTCCTCAAGGTCAAAATTGGTCACAATCGTTTTGTTCAGATCATTATTATTCATCTCATTCTCCCCTTCTCCGGACTTTTACAGCTTTTTTGCTGCGAAATCCGGTAGAGTATCCTGACTATCATCAAAACATATTTCAGCGCTAAAAAAACAAAGTCAGCGGAATCAAACCGTATTCCGCCAGAATTTGTCCGCCGCTCCGGATCCGGTCCATAAAACGATTCACAACCGCCCGTTTGCTGCTGACAGAATCCATCAGATGGATCCTTCTTTTTCAGAATTCACAGTGAAGAGAGGTGCAAGCCTCCTGGATACGGACGTCTGCACTCAAAAACGGACCCCGTCCCTCGATTTCGATGAACAGCCGGCCTGTTCTGTATTTTTACCAATAACCTCTTTATTTAAAAGCTTTCCACCCTATACTGAAAGCAGCTGTCCCTCTTTCAGGATCATCAGACAGAAGAGAAACAATCTCTTCATCTTTTTTATCTGGTCCTTGATCCTGCAGATCCATGTGAGGGATCCAGAAAGGAAATACCCATGAAAAGAAAACTGATCCTGATCCTGAGCGGACTGGCTCTGCTCTCCGGCTGCGCCGCTCCCATGGTTTCCAGTGTGACACCTGCACAGACGGAAGCTGTCCAGATCTCCGGAGACCTGGGCATGACGATGCCGGAACTGATGACAAAACTCAAAGACATGAATCTGAACAATGTTTCTTTCCTGCGAAAGAATATGGACGCCAGCTCAGATATCGCGGTTTATAAAGTGTCCGATACATGTCAGATTGAAGCTCTTATGGATGATGATTTTGAAACAGTCCGTGCGCTGAATGTCCCGCTTTTTCTGACCGGAGAACCGGAAGACGAAGAGAAAGATGATGCGCAGACCAACCTGGCTCATTATGTCATGCTGACACCGGAAGCAGCTGATGTCGATCAGTATATAGAACTGGAAGATGCAGCAGAGATTACAGAAAACATACAGGGGTGGACACTGGTTAAATCTGCTGTATGGAACAATGATATAGCCCATGTCATGGAGATGTGTATTTCTCCGGATGAAAAAACAATCGCCTGGCTCTGTGCACTCCCTTCCAGCCCCTCCTTCACAGATGCAGAAGATGTCATCCAGGCAGCCGAAAGCACAGGCATGGCCCCTGACTGGCAGACTTACATTGATGAACTGAGCAGCTGAAAATCCTTCACCCCAGACGCAAAAAGATGTGAATTCTGAAATTTCTGCTTTATGCAGGAACGAATTCACATCTTTTTATTATTCTCTTTTGGCGGCCCCTCAGAGCTGATCTGTCTGCCTCGACAGCATCAGATGCTCAAAATACTCTTTCAGGCTGGCCAGATCGTCCCTGTCCCGGAGTGTGGCGATGCCAAAGTGGGCTTCGCTTTCTTTTCTGACCTTTTCTGAGCGGTTCAGTGCCAGCGGTCTGGGAGACAGGTAGAAATTCATCATCACCGGAATGGTATTGATCCCAAACCGGGAGGCAGTCACCTCCAGACTGAAGTAATCCTCCTGCTTCAGTACAGGCTCGCAGCTGCACATGATGAAGAACGACTTGTAGCCAGCCGTAGCCGCACAGCTCAGGTAATTCTCAAAGCCGCTGCCTGACCAGCTGATCCTGATCCGGGAAGCAATGTCATCAAACAGGCCGGTTTCCCTCAGTTTCTGAGTCAGGTAAATCTCCTGGATGGCATTGGGATCTGTCATCAGCGTTTTGACATTGCCGGAAATGAAGGCGAAGGACACCACATTTTCCTTCACACGCAGGCTGGCGATATATCCCCTGTCTTCCATGAAATACAGGAAGTCCAGAAACTCCTGTGCGTGTTCCAGGGGCAGGATAATCTGATCCGCCAGCATCTGGTTAAACGAAATCTCCAGTTTCAGACTGCCCAGATGCAGCCGGGTCTGCAGGGCACCTCTGACCATCAGGGGATACACACTGGTGAAAAGCTTATCCAGGCTGTCCCGGTATACACTGGGGGCTCTGACCTGAACCTGGCACATAAAGTAGGAAGAAACCCGGACAGAAGAATCCTGGGAAATAATCCGGTTTTCCTTCAGGGTATCCAGCACTGACAGAATGCCGTCATAGCAGGCTTCCGGAAGTGTCCAGGAATAGACAGGCACAGAAGAATCGTCCGGATCTTCGCTGCCCGCTTCAAAGGATACAAGAAAATCCTTTTTCGCGGTTTCTTCCTTCAGCCACAGACAGAATCTCCTCCAGAGAGCCGGTGTTTCCATGAGCCTGTTCCAGAGTGTCTGATAATCTCCAAAGGAATCCGCCATGGGTTCCTGGGTGAAATCGGAATCCGTGATCCGGATCATGTCCTGCACGCCAAAATGCGGTTTGCGGGTGATGTAGGCAAAAGTGCATCTGTAAAACGAGGAATCAAATACCTGGTTTTTGATGTCGTAGGTATAGGTGGAAGAAAACGGGAAGAGGTTGGCACCTTCCATTCTCGCTGCCAGCATGGTGGAGTTCTTTTCCAGTCCAAAGCGGCTGGCTTTTTCTTTTTCCTCATCAATTCGCTTTCGCAGGGCATCATCAAAGGAAAACCCGCCCTCGATGGATTCCCACTGCACATGATCAGCCAGACTGGGATCCACAGCAGAAAGCTGCGCTTCATAAGCTTCCATAAAGGAAGACGTAATCAATGAACTGTGGGCAATGAGAAGTTCAATGCCAGCATTCAGCTTCTTCCGTTCAAACAGAGTTTTTGCGGTCTTCAGGGCCTGCAGGCAGGCTTCTGCTTCTCTTCGGGAGCGGATCAGAGCCAGATAGACAATTTTTCCAGGGTTCACCGCCACAGCCGCCGCAGCATTGGCAAACAGACTGGTATTTCCGCCTGTCTGCATCGGTATAACCAGAGTGGTGTTCCTGTCATAAGTCAGAATAAACGGTGTGTTCTTCACCAGCGCCAGATCGTTTGCCTTGAAATCTCTTCGTTCCAGGGCACCAATGATGGGATAAAACTTCAGGTCAAACAGATCGGCCTGTTCTTTTACCAGAACGCGTTCTTCGGCTGACAGCTGACTGAGGGTGCCCAGGAAGACTTTCCGCTGCCATTCATACACACCAATGCGGCTGAAATCCCCGTTCCACAGTTCTCTGGCGGCATTCTGCCATTCTTCAAATGCATTCAGCACTGGTTTGTTATCCCGGAGCAGTTCCCGGATTCCTCTGACAAGGGAACCGTGAATCAGATCTGTTTTCCGCGTTTCACCGGCCTCATTCTGATACCGGTGATGGACCTGCAGAGACACTCTGTCCAGTTCGTCCAGTCCGTTCATCTGCTCTTTGCTGCACTCTTCCCAGAGACTGCCGTTTTCCGTATTCATCAGGCTGAATCCTGGAATGGAGCGGACCAGGCACAGGTGCCTTCTGGCTTCATCATCCCTGGTTTTCCGGACAGGGCAGTCTCTGATATCTTCAAAAGGCTGCCATCCGCTGCAGGCTTTTTCAAAAGCCCACCGCCGGTGTTCCAGATCCGCCAGTTCAGCATTCATCTGCCGGATTTCCTCCAGTTCCTCTTCATCGAGATCATCATCGGCATCCGCCTCAATCATGGAGCTGTAAATATCCGCTGCTTCTTCTGCACTCTGTCTGCGCAGATCAATGCCAATGGAGAACATCTTATAGAGCTGGTACAGCGCAGCCAGCAGACTGGACCGGTGGTTATACGGTTCCAGATACTCTTCCATGAGCTGCTCTTCATCCTGATTGAGGTCCTGTTTCCAGATCAGATGCGTATTGAGCCCCATTCTCTCCAGTTCTTTCCAGGCCTCTTTTTCTTCTGCATTCTCATTCACAAAAACCGGAATCAGCCTGTCCTGAGCCTGAGGCTGTTTTTCAGCGCTGTTCCAGGCAAAACAGGAGATGGTGTCAATAGCAGAGCGTTCAATCCAGCGCAGGTACCGGCTTGCAATGTTCATGGCGGCCGCATCGTCCTGCAGACAGAAGAAGGCATAATGGGGTGCCTTGTTTCCGTCAAACAGAATATTGGTCATGATCTGATTGAGCTGGTCCTTGAAACTGAGGGAGGGCTGCAGAGTCACAAAATGCAGCGCTCCATAATCGTTTTCCTGGGCACGGTCTGCATCGAACGTCAGAAATTTCTTCAGAGCAGGCCTTCTGGCCAGATAGCTTTCCGTCTGCTGGGGAGAAAAACTCAGCACGCGGATATCCAGTTCAATATTTTTCATCTGTCCCATCTGCAGGCAGAGATCCAGAAAAGTCTGGGCTCTGTCATCGAAACCGGCAATGGCTACCCGGAGTTCTTTTTCTCCTTCCTGCAGCATTTCAAACAGAGGATGCTCATAAAGATGGGTCAGAAAGACCTGCATCATCTGCCAGGATTCCTGGGTGATGACCTCTGTTTCATCCTGCGCCGATGATTCTGAATGCACTCCGTCTGCGCCGAGCATGACGGCAGAGTAGAGTCCCCGCAGAACGGGCTTCAGATCTTTTTCCAGATCCTCGCAGCACGCATATCTGTCCTTTCGCGGATTGAGACACTTCTTCATGATGGCGGACAGAGCCAGGACAAACTGTTTGACAGAGGATGAACAGCGTCTGATCAGATCCGAAGCCAGGACGTTTTCCTGAATGGAGTTCAGCTGATCGTCCGCAAAACCTACCATCCTTCCTTTTTCATCCCTGGGCTGCACCAGCGCATAGTAGAGGGTGGCTCCAATGGAATAAATGTCACTCTGTGTACTGAGTCCCAGCTTCAGCTGTTCAATATCCATAAAGCCACGGGATCCCATGGCTGTCCGGGGATGGTCATAGACAGAGCAGATGGTATCAATGTCAAACATCGACAGCGTATCCACCAGGATTTCGTTGTGTCTGCTCACAAATCCAAAGTTTTTGGGTTTGATGTCCCGGTGAATCAGCCCTTCCTGATGCAGGGCGCAGACACACCTGGTCAGTGTCATGATGATGCGGACAAACAGGAGCACTGACTCATCTGCATCCATTCCGCCCTGCTGCCAGCAGTCCTGAATCACCTGCTCGAATGTGGTCAGCTTATTATCCGGCGTCCAGATATAGCTGGTATCAATGGGAAATCCCTTTTCATTCCATCCCTGATAAATCTCAAAATTAGGAATGAAAGTCGCCAGATCTCCGGATTTGCTGTTTTTCCGGGCTTCCAGGAGCAGTTCATAGCTTTTGAGATACTCCTTGCGCAGAAGACGGTAATCCGCATTGTTCGCATTTAGAAAGCTCAGCACGTTCAGCTGGTTATCTTCTTCCCGGGTGCCTGTGGTGATGGCAGAAGGATAGAATTCCTTGAGAACACCCTTCCCGCTTTTTCCATGCATGGCTTCATAGCACAGAACGGAGTTGCCGTCGTTGAAACGGTTCAGAATCGTAAACTTTCTGGTGAACCAGGTCCCCTCGCTTTCCTGGCACAGAACAATGCTTCCGTTAATTCCTTCTCTGTATTGTCCCATTCCCTTTCCCCCTTCATTTTTTCTCTCTCACCCTCTACAGCAGTCTGTATTTCCGATCGCCTGTTCTCACTCTTCGCTATGAATTGATATAGACATAGGAAGAAAATGCAGTCAGAACATCAATGATATTCCGTCCGCTGAGCGGCTGATAAAAACTGTCTTCAAAGATTTCATCGATGGACTTCTCATCCCCCATGCCGTTTTTGAAGTACTGGAAAAACTGGCTGAACGGGATTTTCCGCAGCTGCTCATCATCAAAATAGTTTTCATTGAACCAGTAATAATACGCAAACAGCAAAGCAGAGCGCGTTACCTTTTCACTGGATGCAATCTTCAGTGGGTGACTGCTGGCATTCAGCGTTCCTTTCAGATAACTGTCTGCAGCTCCCAGAACTTTCAGAAATTTCTGTTTTTCTGCAGGATCCAGATCAGCCAGTCTGGGATCAGACTGCAGTGCTTCCAGATCCGCAAACCAGAGTCCGTAGGAACAGTCTTCAGGCCGCAGAAACGCTTCATCCAGCAGTCTGAGCAGCCGCTGGTATTCTCTGAAAGCAGAGTTCTGCGTATTCATCACCTGCATCTCTCCGATCCGGTACAGCTTGCCTGTTTTCTCAGACCGTTTCCACACCTGGGTATCAAAACCATTCCGGATTGTCTCAAACAGCTCATCTTCATCCAGCTCTGTGAGCTTCCTTCCTTTCGGGAGAATCCGGCTGATCTGTTTCAGTGCAGCAGAACGGTAATTCCCAGTAGACATGAAAGTCGTCATGGAAGATCCGGAATTGGAAGACAGCTCTTTTTCCGCTGGCGTATCGGCACTCTCAATCAGCCTCTGAATCATGGCAGCAGAGCGGCTGATCTTTTCCTGAGCAGGGAGGTCCGAACTCAGATAGTAGAGATATACGACCTCCGCAAAGTTCTTGAAGTTAATTCCCATCCCCGTAGGGTCTACTTCGAATTCAGTCATGCCAGGCTTATAGGCATCTGAGAGCCATCGCATCAGATTGTTGGAATAATAATCCCGGAACAGAGCCTTCTCCAGATCTGAATCGGCACCGGCGTTCGAAGATATTTCATAAGGTTCGAATTTCAGTCCATAGACCATGGCAAACAGATACAGCGACTGTCTTGTAGCGCCTTCTGCCCTGTATTTCTCATTTGCCAGATCATCTGCCAGTTTCAGCAGGCCGTATTTGCCGGAAGGCTTTCTGAAGGCTTTGTCGCTGTTCTCAAGAACCGAAAAAACGCCGTCATCCAGCAAACTGAGAACCTGTTCCATATCAGGCGTTTTTCCCGTTTTCCGTTTTACATAGTTCCGGATCACCATGCGGCCTCCATATCCGGCATCTGCCAGATAGTTTCCGTACTTAATAAACTGTTTCAGAATCCTCAGGCGCAGCGAATCCGACTCCCAGTGATCTTCTGGATTTGAATTGTGCTTTACAATTCTCGCCAGATACTGAGATGGCGTAGGAAACGACTGATACTGTCTGTAGAGCGCATGAAGAACCTGACTCTCATAATCCGAAAAATCCGGCAGATCCGAATTCTGAATCAGATTCTGATAGTACGACAGAGGTTTTCCTGTTTCGTACTGAATCTGCGATTCATCCAGCATCCTGAACAGTTCAGCCAGCAGCAGCTGCAGTCTGGAGATTTTATGATCTGCAGCCGCCTGCTGAATATCTCCGATTTTCATTTCAAAATCTCTGCGGGAATTGAGAACCTGAAGATCATGATCCAGTTCTCCCATCATCGAATCTACAGTTCGAGTAATCGTTCCAACGGTTTTTTCCATGCTTCATCCCCATTTCTTCCAATATTGAATCACTTATATAATCGACATGTCATCTTCGTCTAATTCAACTTCCTCTACTTTTCCACACGGAATGTAAAGATTGTGGAGTTCATTTCGATAAACCAGTTTCAGATCACGGAAATCTTTCACCTGTTCTGGTCTCGGTTCGTCTGCTGGTGGTCCAATCAAGTACTGCTTCCCGAAATTCCCACCGTACAGCAAAAAGAGATGATCGGGATTAAAACTATTGAACAGTCTGTGAGACTGCATTTTTGGATCATCGTCCGGATAGAAGAACGCAATAATATAGGTGTTATATTGTCTGGCTAGTCCAGCCACAGCCTCCATCAGTTTTGAATGCAGCAAAGATGAACAGGAACAAAGCTCCGAAAAAGACTCAATAATAATATAGAAAGGTTTAGTTGCCTTTCTCATATGATAAAAAGTCTTGTTCGCTATATCTGCAGAAGTTGGATCAATAGCATTTTCTTTGCAGTATTCAACCAAAAGATCCTTCCTCGGCATCAAACGGTTGACTGCTTCGGTCCACCCAGCCTGGACGCTTTCAGCATTCGATTCATAACTTCCAACAAGATCAACATCGTCAGAATCCAGTAAAAATTCCATAACACTGTTTTCTGCTTTTTTGAAGAGCAGTACATCAGCTTTGTCACGAATTATGATCTGAGACAGGTTACTCATCAGTTCCTGTGTCCCCTTGGGATTGCCAAAATAGGCCGAAAGCATTGAAAACTGTTTATAGGGAATTCCAATATGTTTTCCGTTCCCTTTTGAAATACCCAACGGGAATTTTGAAATCTGGAATTCTTCTAAAAACTCAGAAAACTCTGCATTATCGTCAACCACCGGCAATTTTCTCGCCCGAGTAGAGTTTTTGTAATAATCTGTAATCCTTTCAATATCTTCCCGTAATTTGTCAGATCTGGCTTTTCCCGACAAACCTGGATAACGCATAGCAATTTGAACCTCCAGATATCTGCCGTCCATTGGAATAATTGCTCTGCCTGGCATATCTGGCAAAACCACTCCCACTCTGAAGCCAAAAAAAGTCTGATAAGTATAAGAATCGGTATAGAAGAAACTTATCTTATCTGTCAGCAGCGGCTTCAGCTGTGAAGGAATTTCTGATTCTTTAATCGCTGTACAGATAAACGAAATCCCATACTTAGATCCGTTTTTAACAAGGGAAGCAATCTTAAAATAATAATCGTGTAAACCTTTGGATTCATTTAAGTAGATTATATTATCAATAAAAACGAGAATATGAGGAACCTTCACAGCCTGCCGTAATTCAGAAAATGTATTTACATCATATTCAGTGAATATCTTTTTCCTCTCGACAATCAGATCCTCAATCAGCTTAAATAGTGCAGCAGCTTTATCGTCCTCTTCTTCAACGGCAATCCCGCCACAGTGCGGAAGCCTTTCGAACCTTTTCAGCGCTCCCCCTGAATAATCCAGGGCATAAAACCAAAAATCTTCCGGAGAATAGTGAGAAGAATACTCCAGAATCAGTGACTGTAAAAAGATTGACTTTCCATATCCCGATTCGCCAATAATCTGAGTTCCTTTCACTTTATCAAGACTCATAACCAGTTTAAACTGGCTCTGGTTCAACGGGTCATCAACTAATCCAAGAACGGGTTCATTCCTTTCAGACAGATCATAGGATAAATCTAATGGAATTCTGGGAGACATTACCGGGAGCCATAACGTTTTAGGCTCCATATCCATTTCTACAGCTAATTTAGAAATATATTTAACTATATCAACTAACTGTGTGGAAACATCTGTTCTTCTTTTCACCTGCTCTTTTAGCTCTGTTTCAGTCTGGCCTAGATTATCAAGTATCTGTACCCCGGCTGCTTCTTTAACTTTTTCCTTAGCGTCTGGCGCATAAGGTGCTCCACTCCAGGCGGACTGTCCCATAGCGAAAAATTCATTATATCCAACCTGCAGATAAAAGCGGCCAGTTTCTTTAATCTCAGCTGCATCAGGACGCTCGATCATGTCGTTGCTGTCTGCCCGTTCTGCTACTTTTAAACAGATTCTGAATTTTGTATTGCTTCGTATCTGTTCATTGACAACACCTGACGGTTTCTGGGTAGCCAGAATCAGATGGATCCCTAAGCTTCGTCCAATTCGAGCTGCAGAAATGAGCTGATCCATAAATTCAGGGCGCTGAGATTTTAATTCAGCAAACTCATCAGAAATAATAAAAAGATGCGGTACAGGTTCTTTCAGCTTTCCGGCTTTATATAGTTTTTGATATTCATAAATATCCATTGTTCCGGCATCTGCGATTGTTTTTGCCCGATTAAATACTCTCTGCCTTCTTTTTAATTCGCTTTCCAGAGAAACCAGAGATCGCCCCATCGAAGCGCCATCCAAATTGGTGATAGTTCCTAATAAGTGTGGCAAATGTATACCGCGCTCCTGGTCTTCAAATGCTCCTGCCAGGCCGCCGCCTTTGTAATCAATCAGAATAAATCCGACATCATCAGGATGGTAATTTACAGCCAGAGAAAGAATATAGGTGATCAGAAATTCACTTTTTCCGGAACCAGTGGTCCCTGCCACCAGGCCATGAGGACCCTGGAACTTCTGATGAAGATCTAACATAAATGGCGATCCATCGGACGAGACACCGATCTCTGTCTGTATCGAAGAAATGGCATTATTCAGTTCCCAGCGTTGCTGGATATTAAGTTCTTCTATGCGTCTTACCTTAAACATTTCCAAAAAGGAAATGGATTTTGGTAATGACATCATCTCCGAAGAAATTGCTAGCCGAATGTTCGATAACCTTCGAATACATTTCTGTTTTTTGCTTCTGTCATATCTGTCCAGACTAAATATTTGTCTGGGCTTTTCCAGATCTTCCACATAGTTTACTGAGTTCGGTTTATCTTTCCTTATTTTTATAAGGGCTTTACAGTCTTTTAAAGCCCTTGGAAAACAAGTCAAAACGGAGATCCCTTTACTCTTCTCTGTCTTGTAATATTCTTTTAAGAATTCAATTCCATCCAGAAGAGATTTATCTAAAGAAACAATCAGAAAATATGGATGTTTCTTCATAATTTCTGTTAAGCGCCGGTTCTCACTAAGAGACTCTTCAACAATGCCAAAAATGTTTTCGCCCACCTGATAAGCTTCACCTGAAGTTTGTGCACAATACCTGAAATCAAAATTATTGTTCCAGCAATGAGGAAAATTTCTTAAAAAGGAGAAGTATTTTTGTTGTTTTTTATTTGCAAGCAAAACTATTTTCAGTTCATCTGGACTGTACAGAATCGATAATCTAATCAGCATATTCTTCAGAAAGCTATATGTCAGTTTTGCTTCTCCATTGATACAAGTGATGAAATATTCTTTTAAATCCAGCAATACAGGAGAACGCTCAAGCTTTACAGGCATTTGTGCTACCTGGTACATTCTTTCTTCTAAATCATCTGTATCCAGCGAGAATCTTTCTTTAGGATAATCAATTTCTGCAATCAAGTCCTGTTCACCATGACCCACTCTCAAGACCAAAAAATCATCATCGTAGTAACGTCTTTCCCAAAGACGTTTTAAAGTTAAGGGATAATCCAGAACATAGTCTGGGCGCTGATAGTTGTATTTGAGTGCCTTTTCTTCCAGATGTTTTTCCTGATATATTTCATCTTTCTTCTCTTCCAGATATCGACTGTAAAGAACCTGTCTCTTTTCCTCATATTCTTTCTTCTGTTTTTCCGTATATTTTTGATTCATTATGGGGAAAAACAATGAACTCATCAGCATCATATAGTTACCTGAGAGAGCAGCTGATCCACTCATGATCATTTGGCTTCCCATTCTCAGCATGAGCGGAACTTTTTTATCATCCATAGAAAACGGAGGCTGTTCTATAGTAATTGGTTTAAAATTCATCGACATCCTGAAACGAGGACCTCGCTCAAAATTATCTATTATCTCGTCTTCTTTTAATCTTTTATAATTTCCAGAGATTATTTTTCTGTCTATAGAATAGAGCTTTTCTGATTTCACATGAACTGGCTTATTGATGACATTAATGCCGATAACAGAAGAGCCAATCATTATTTTAAAATCACCTATATAAACAACATCCCCTAGCTTCAAAGGTCCAGAATCAATCTGATTTCCATTTAGATATGTTCCATTGGTACTTTCTAAATCTCTTATTGATAATTCGCGTCCATCAAAACTAATCAAAGCGTGATGTCTGGATACTAATGTTGATTCGCTTATTATATCCGAATCCAAACCATGGCCAATGAGCAAATTCGTATCAGGCTGAAGTGCATATCTAAATATTCGAGGCTTCACAGTAAATCGGATTTGCAGAATAGTCTTATCCTGTTTATCAGTGAGAAGCAAATCTCTGTTTTTTTGTGACAGTTCAATTCCAACCTTTGTCTGTACAGGTGATTTTTGGTTGATTGAAACATCTCCGGAAACAATCAAAAGCCATTTATTATCCACATTTTCAAAGTAAACTTTATTTAAAAGGTTTGAGATTCTATTCCTGTCAAATCCGATCAGGCCCGTACTGTTAGATGGTATCACTAGAGAATCAATCGTCTTATCATTATTTATCGCATAGATTTCATAATATCCATTTACCATAATCAAACCAATATCAAATGATCTCCGTTCTGTATTGGAGTATCCCTGATAGCTCTCACTATCGACACAGGAATATTCTGTTCCTGCAGACATACAACTGCATCTAAAATTACAGAACTGTCGATCCCTAATTCTTTTTCCATATTTTTGCTCAACAAATTCAAAACATCTTTAACCAGAATTACAGAAGAACATCTGACCTCATACTCCACAGAGATCAAAGGAATTCTGACGTAGAAAATTCTCTCTTCCATAAGTCTCCTCCTAATAACAAAGCGCAGCCAGAGCTGCGCTTGTCGAAGTTAAATCTATCTTATTCTTTTCCAATACTCAGGTTACCCAGCAGTGATTCTAAAGTATCTAATGCACCTGATGTGCGGGTTTTCTGCATATCAAGTTCTTCCATAGTATCCTGATAAATCTGTTTGAGATTCTCTGCTCTAGTAAGAGAAATCTGGACACGATGAATCTGCTTTTCAAGCTGTGCAGTCATTCTTCGAGCATTATCATCGCTCCAAAAATTCTTAACCTCGCTCTGCTTAGTCTGAAGACTCGTCAATGCTGTATTCAGCTGTTTAATACAATCCATCAGCTGATCGATTTTCCCATCATACTGGTCTCTCGTATAATTGATGATCAGTTTTTGCGCATGATCACCAAGTTTCGCTCCTATAGCTACGCCTGCAACGATTTCCGCTACAACCATCTTAAATCCACATCCTTTCTAATCAAACACTTATTCAATATTCTGCTTATAGCTTTTGATAGCCGTGTTTCTGTTCTGAAGACTGTTGAAACTGTCGTTCAGGATTCCACCAATCGTATCGCACAATCCTTTGAAGCCTTCCGAAAGATTGGATACATGTTGGTGAATTGTATTTCCTGTCTCGTCTATCCACCCCAGGATTGTATCTTCTTCCTGTGGAGCCTTGTCACAGACAGTAGCAACCCTGTCCAAGAGGGTTTGCGTTTCATTCAGAATACGAATCGTATCGTTGAGCCAGATTTCCGCCTCATCCAGTTTCATATCTGTATCAGCCATATTTTCCTCCCCGCATGTGATTCTTAATGAAATCCAAGCGTTTTCTCTGTATTAATTATACTTTTGTCAGACCATCCAATTCGGGCCGTATTCGATAGATAACGCACTAAATTCGGTCACACTCCATTTTCGCTGAAAAATCTTTTACCGATCATTCAACCAAGTGAAAAAGATCATCAAAACCAAAACAAAGGGGCTGTAACATCTGAG